>Ga0210394_10005614_pt1 | contig 13995 bp, 8 predicted proteins | sample IncBWC12MmetaG_FD_160121 | JGI IMG/M metagenome (GOLD analysis project Ga0210394, IMG submission 160121) | Forest soil microbial communities from Barre Woods Harvard Forest LTER site, Petersham, Massachusetts, United States - Inc-BW-C-12-M | ecosystem: Environmental > Terrestrial > Soil >...
CCACCTCCAACATTGCGTCCACTGCGCCGTTGAGCTCCTGGACCTGGACTTGCTCAGTGGGCAATTACAAGCCGCGCAACTTTATAAGGCTGCGCCGGCCTCGTTCAGGAAAAAGATTCGCACCCATCTTAATCTCATCGCGTTCACGCCTGCCCCCGCCCCTTCCTTACTCTTATCCTGGCGATGGCTAGCTGCCGCCGCTCTCCTCCTCGCGGCATTGATCGTTTGGCGGGTCATCCCCGGGCTCCACAGAGAGGAGGACTATCAAGCGCAATTCGCAACGGGGATTGTCGATGCTCACCTGCGCGCTCTTCTGCCGGGGCAAATAACGAACGTCAATTCCAACGATCCGCAGACCGTAAGAGCTTGGTTCGAAGGACAGGTCAAATTTGCTATTCCAGTCCGCGATTTCGCGGACTACGGCTTTTCACTGCGGGGCGGTCGGGTGGATGTCGTTCAAGGTCGCACTGTCGCCGCACTCGTTTACGCCAATAGAGAACATCTCTTCAATGTCTTCGTTTGGCCTACACGTGAACAAGCCGCCTCCCCTCGTGCGGGCTCGCGGCAAGGCTATCAATGGATTGATTGGCGGGAAGGCAAAATAGAATTCTGTGCTGTCTCCGATGCGGCTCCCGCGGAACTGGGGCAACTCCAGCGCCTTTTGGCTGAGTAGTCCCATGAGTGTCCAGCCGATGCCAAGAAACACATTCGTTACGTTCGATTCTGTCGCTTCGTATCGAACACCGCGTCTCATCATCTGTACACGCGCTGAGGATTCGGATGCTAATCGCCGCTCTTTCGGAATAAAAGCCTCGAAGCAGTAGTCAGCTAAAGTGAGGTTCTAAGAAGGAGGCCCGGTCCATGAGGAACTCAAGCTCGGGTCATGCAGCTCAAGCAATAGAACGAGTACTCGAATTGTCAGCGGACGCCCAAATAACAAGACGCATAACACTTAAAGACTCTCCGGCATTCCACAGTTTGACGGGAGCGATAGCAGCTTACGGCAAGGCACTCGCAATTCTCACAGCGCTTCAACAGCGCGAGGAATTCTACACAATAATCGCTCAGTCTGAATTGTCCGGGCGCATTGCAGCGGCTAGCTGAAAAGCAAACATTTACAAAGGCGATCAATTCTGGCAGTCGAGGAAGACGCCATGGGACTGCTTTTGACGTGAGGCGAACACACATGGACAACCAAGTACGGAAATACGTTACGCAGGAACGCGCCGCGCTTTTGCTCGGGATTCCGGAAGAGGAATTGAGCCGGATCTCCACCGAATCGGAACTCGGTCACACGGAGCGCGCCGGAGATCAGAAAGAGACGTTTTTCACGTACGAAGAGCTAAGGCAGATTTGTCTTCTCACATCGCACCAATAGATAGGTGGCAAATTCTGAGTCACCCCTTCTAATTCCTCAACTTCCCCGCTCAACATTCCAACTTTTCGGCGCCCGCCCATGCTAACCGCTTTAAATTCTGGTCTTCCATAAAACGCGTCCACAAATCCTTTGTAATCCGCACTTCCAAAACACAGGACTTAAAACTCTTTAGAATGTGCAGTTACAAAAAAAACGGGAAGGCGGGATCAACGCGCAATTTCTACAAGGACATTCTCGCTTCGCGATGGAAGTGCGTCGATCTATGCCGTCATACACTGCGAGCTGAGAAGGCCCTGTACGACGGTCACTTCGATACACCTAAGTCGCTAAGGAGCGCCCGAATCGTTCCACTTGCCGAGAAGGCGTTCCGTACATTGGGGAAATTGCGATCATCCAGTGCTCGACCTGACGACCTCGTCTTCAGTTTGGACACTGGCCAGTCATTGGATCGGCATAACCAGTTGAGGCGACAGTTGCGACCGACCTGCAAGAATCTCGGACCTCGAGGAATAGCCTGGCACTCGCTGCGTCACTCCCACGCGACCCTGCTGGCTGCATCGGGAGCTCCCCTGGAATCTTTCCAATCTCTTCTTGGTCACTCAACGTCGGAACTCACTCGAGAAGTATGCCTGCACGCTATACCAGAAGATCAGCGCAGGGCGGTAGCGAACGTCAAAGCGCTTCTATTTGGACCCAAACGGACTCAAATGGCCAGCGCTTCGTAGACTAGTGCGTAGCTAACTTGTTGATCTAACCGGATGGAAGTGGTCGGGGCGAAAGGATTTGAACCTTCGACCTCCTGGTCCCGAACCAGGCGCGCTAGCCAGGCTGCGCTACGCCCCGAATCTTATTGCATACTTCCCATTAGTTTACGCGGGATTGCCGTCATCTGCAACCATCGCCCGCGGAGCAAAAACAAAACCACCGGGAAGCTTTCGCTCCCCGGCTGCGTTTGGAAGATTGTTAAGCGGCCCTAGAACTCGAATCGCAACGCAAACTGCATCGTGCGCGGGTTAGTCAATAACCCGGTGTACGTGCCAAAATTTGCGGCGTTAGTGATAGAAAGGTTTAGGCTTTGCACGTCGAACCGCGTGAGGTTCAGTGCGTTGAATACCTCCCAACGGAACTGTAAGCTCTTCGATTCTCCCCACGGGATTTTCCAGCGCTTATCAAGGCCGAGATCCAATCCCGCAAAACCGTTACCCCGAAGCGTGTTTCTGGCTCCGACCTGACCAGGAAGATCAGGCGCGTATGAAGCAAGCGCTGCTGCTGCAGCGGCTGGGCTACCGAAGATATTTACGCTGCCATCTGGGTTCTTCGACGCCCCGACGGTCGTCACGGGAGCGATTTGTGTCGCGAATCCGGACAGCTGCCAGTTTGTCGGCCATTCGGCACCGTTGTTCACAGCGATCGGGAACCCGCTTGTCCAGCGTGCGAGACCGGAAAGTTGCCAGCCGCCGATAACTCCTTCGGCAATGCCGTGCGCGGTCCCCGCGAACCGTCTGCCTTTACCGAAGGGCAATTCGGCGATCCAGTTCGCGTTCATTTGGTGCCTTAGGTCGAAATCCGAATCCCCGCGAAGCGCCTTGGGGTCCCAAGGATTGATCACCTGGCCACCCAAACCACCCTCAGCAGTGATGCGATTTGCATCCGAGGAAATGTCAATTGATTTTGAATACGTGTAATTGACGTCGAACTGTAGGCCATGCGTCATGTGCTTTCGGAAAGTAACCTGCAAGCCGTTGTAAGCCCCCGCTCCGATAGAACGCCACGCGTAGAGTGCGGCGAACTGCGGGTCCACGAAGCTATACGGCCCCCCAACAGCGTAGTACGGGTTGCCACTGGAGTCAGTAATGCCAAAGCCTTGATCTATCCCCTGGACTCCCGTGGTCTCGTTATTTTGGAAACCACAGAAAAGATCATAGGCAGCGATAACGGGGTCAGGGGTCGTAAGAGTCTGGCCTCCAGTGCATCGGTGGATGGAATATTCCCCGTGAGTATCCGGTTGAATCATGTCGGTCCAGTACTGCGCCGCCTGACCAAACACGGAATCACTAGTAACGTTCTGTGACTTCACCCCCGTCCTATACACTTTCGCCAGCGCCTGCACCGCGGTGAAATAGTCCATGTGGATTTTTGGATCCACGAGGTCAAGCGGGGCAGCCACATCTTCTTGGGATAACAGGCGATGCGAGAGCCGTCCAACGTAGGACACTTCAAGGGTGTAGTCGCGCCACAGCTCACGCCCAACCGAAAGATCGATCGCGTAGGAATATGGCGTCTTCAGGTTCTGGTCCATACCCCAGTAGACAGCGTACGAACCGGTTTGACTTCCTGAAGGAAATGTCTGGGGAAAGGAAGCTGGCGGCGGTGGCGCATACATTTGAACGCCCGCCAAGTCCACCGTTGGAATGTTACTCAAACCAGTGAGGCCCGTAATTCGCGGCGCGGTCGCAGGAGTCTCCGTGCCTCCGCCATTGGTGAGGTTCGAAGATAGCCCAAACGAGCCGCTGGCGTCGAAAGTTGCCAAGAGGGCAGGCCCAATTCTGTCATACACCATACCGAAACCGCCTCGGATCGTAGTCTTTCCATCCCCAAACAAACTTTGGAACAATCCGCCGGACGGTTTCGGGGACCAGGCAAATGCAACGCGAGGCCCAAAGTCTTTCTTGTCCCAGTTGTAGAAGCCCGGGCCGTGGTTCGCCGGACCCCCGAGGTTGAAACTGATGGGGGTAGCTGCGTTTGCCGGTGTGCCTTGCAGCATCCCGGCGCCCCGATCATTGAACCAATTGGTCAAATTCACGTTGGGAACCACTTGATTCCCATTGGTCTCCCAGGGTGGTGAAAATAGGGAGTAGCGAAGCCCATAGGTGAACGTGAAGTTTGGTTTGATCTTCCATGAATCCTGCGCGTACAACTCATAAGCGTCATCCGCAAAGCGGCGCGAAACCGGGGCACCTTGGTCGAGAGTCCCCCCCGTGCGCGTAAAGTTGTATTGGGCATTCACCTGGCTGACCATCCCAACTAGGGCAATCATCGGATAGTCGTAATTATTGCCGAACGACGAGTCTACTGCCGGGTAGGTGCTCCCCCCGCAAGGTCCGGAAGTGACGGAACAGGCCGGGTCGAAGTGTCCCGACACACCAGTGTTCGCCAATGCCGCTGTATCGAACCACGATGCGTTCGTTGTTGCCGAACTAAATGAGTTACTGTTGGTGTTTTGCGGGTTGCGAAGAATATTTACGTTACCGCCGAAACTGAACGTGTGCCTGCCTCTGATCCACGAGACGTCATCCACGAAATTCTGGACGGGTACCTGGTAGTTGAGGCTGTTCGTAACCGCCAGACTGGAGTTGTTGGGCGAGCTGTCGTCGTTCAGGCCCCTGAAGAAAATGACGGGTTCCGTCTGGTTGCCAATCTCTCCAAAGCTTTCCCGCGTATAGCCCCAACGGAAATTGTTCACCAGGGTTGGCCGCAACACCGCAGAATAGCCTGCTGCAAACCCTTTGCTGTAGTTCACCTGTGACAACTCAGGACTTCCGCCGGGCAGGTACGGGACTCCGTCATTAACGTCGTTTCGAAGCCCCCCGCGCCAGTACAACGTATGATTGCCATTTTGCGTGATTTTGTAATCAACCCTGGCTATATACCAATTATCTCCGATGAAGGCCGGGCCCTTGAACCTAAACCCCTGAAAGTTAACTCCATCGCCGACCGAATTATCGTTAGACAAGGGAAATGTATTGAAATACGGGATCATCACGTTGGTGCTTATCCCTACGTTTTGCGGATCCATTCCCTTGATCTCGCTGGGAGTCATTCCGAAATAGCCCGGTTGAATCGTGTGCGACCCCGTCAGCCCCGCTACGCTCCCCCCTGGGCACGCGACAGTATTCAGGCTACCGTCCGGGTTGGTTTGGCATAGATAGGTGATCACGCCGTCTCGCATCGCGGCACTGGGTACAACGCGGACCACGCTTTGCTGTTGCGCCTGACGCTCCCCTTCGTAGTTGGCGAAAAAGAACAGCCGGTTTTTCCAAATCGGCCCACCCAAGGCTCCCCCGAAGTTGTTGCGAATCAGCTTGGGCGGTTCGTTGGGATCACCGCTCTGCAATTGGGAAAGCTTTACGAAATAGTCGTTCGCGCTTGTGATCGTGTTTCGCAGGTATTCGTAGATCGCTCCGTGAAACTCATTGGTGCCGCCCTTTGTCACTAGCGCAACCTGTGCGCCGGAAGAACGCCCTTCGTCCGCATTGTAGTTGCTCGTCGTCACTCGAAATTCCTGCACAGAATCCGCCGTAACGGGTATGACCGACGTAAACGCGTATCCTTTTGTGTCCGAGTTCACATCTACGCCATCCAAGGTGATGTTACTTTGGTCGCTGCGCGCTCCATTCACCGCTCCGCTTCGAGTGTCCGTATTTGCATTGATGTCCGGACGGTTGCCTGTGTATGCGACTCCCGCCTGCAACGAAAGTAGATCCGGCACGTTACGCGCGTCCATCGGCAATTGCTTGATCTGCGTCTCATTGAAAGCGTTGCCAAGCGATGCATCCGACGTGTTCAACGTCACCGCTTGGGCAGAGACCTCAACCGTTTCCGTAGTGGTGCCAACCTCCAGCGTTACGTTCTGCGTGGCGGGTGAGTTCACCAGCAATTGCAGGCTTTTCTGCTCCCACTTTCGAAACCCCGACATCTCCACCGTGAGCGAATAAATTCCGGGAGGCAGTCCCAGGAACTCATACTCGCCCGTGGGGCTCGTCTTCGTCTCATGATGCAGCGCCTGACCGGTGTGGTTCAGGGTCACGGACGCGCCGACAATGGCCGCCCCGGACTTATCCAGGACCGATCCGCGCACGGAAGTCGTTCCCGTCTGCGCCAATGCAGAGGTGGCGACCAGAAAAAATGCCGCAAGAAAAATCAATAAATTGCGCTTCATAGAATTCCCCCCTCGTGGACTGCCCTTTTTACACACCCCAACCGTTAATTGTTTTGTATGCAGGTGGGCACTACTGAGCCGGCACAAAAACTGTGCGGCGCTTTGCTAGGTCTCTACCTGGAAGAAAACTTTGACCTTGGGCAACCTTACCCCACCACTCCGCTGGCTAAACTTTGACGTAGTTTTTAGGCTAAATCGCGGGTCGGTGTCAAGGAAAGTTCTGTGGAAAATCTTTTGACTCTGATCTATCGAAATTTTAGATTATTGAGAAATGAATTGAGGACTAAGCGCCCTCGTGCCCGGACGATCGGAATCTCATCCGGGCCGCCGCGCCACCAACTTCACCCAAGCTGAAGCAGCCTGGCAACCGTGATGGCTGGAATCCCGCGGATCGCGCTTAGAATCGAGTCCGACACTTCCCCGTCGAGTCGCACCAGCGACACAGCTTCCGCACCTTTGTTTGCTTCTCGGCGCCCCAGAGCAAACGTCGCGATATTCACTCCCAGGTTTCCGAGTGTCGAGCCGACTTGCCCAATTACCCCGGGCTCATCGCGGTTCCGCAGATAAAGCATGGTTCCCGCCAACTCCGCCTCCAGAGGGATACCATCAATTTGAAGCACGCGCGGCGAGCCATCAAACAAGACGGTACCCTCCGCCGAGAAACCCTTCCCGGAGCCGGTCGCCTCAGGTAAAGCGGCTACTTCCAATGTGTTGGGGAACCCTCGCTCACGCCGCCGCGTCTCTTCCTCAACCGATAGCCCTCGTGCCGCCGCCACCGCTGGCGCGTTCACCACATTCACCTTCTCATCCAGCACGGCGTTGAGCATTCCCGCCAGCACCGCGCTGCGCAACAAGTGTGTGCCCACCTCCGCCACCTCGCCAGCGTAGCGAATCCGTATCCGCGCCGGCCTCACTGCTACTGCCTGCGACACAAGCGATCCGAGCCGCTCCGCCAGCGCAAGATATGGCCGCACCCGCCGGTATTGGTCCGCCGAGAGCGCCGGCAAGTTCACAGCATTGCGAATAAGACCGTCCGCCAGGTAGTCCTTCACCTGCACGGCTACCTGCGTGCCAACTTCTTCCTGCGCTTCGGTCGTTGACCCCGCCACATGCGGCGTCGCGATCACGTTCGACATACCCAACAGCGGAGAATCCTTGGGTGGCTCTTGCACAAAAACGTCCAGCGCCGCTCCAGCCAGATGCCCGCTCTTGAGCGCGTCAGCAAGTGCTGCCTCATCAATCAGTTCGCCTCGCGCGGCGTTGATGATGCGAGCGCCTTTCTTCATTTTCGCGAGGGTCTCTGCGTTGATCAGGTTGTGAGTCGCAGGACTGAGCGCCGTGTGGAGCGAAACGAAATCGCTCTCCGCCAGCAACTTTTCCAGCGGCACCAGTTCGACCTGCGCCTCCTTGGCTGCCGCTTCGCTGATGTACGGATCGTATCCCAGCACGCGCATGTCAAACGCATCGGCGCGGATTGCCACTTCGCTTCCAATCCTCCCAAGTCCAATCAATCCGAGCGTTTTCCCGCGAACTTCCGTCCCCGCCGCGGACGATTTTTCCCACTTTCCCTCATGCATCGCCTTATCCAGCCGCGGCACCTGCCGCGCCAGCGCCAGCAGCAGCGCAAGCGTGTGCTCCGCCACGCTGACGGCGTTTCCGCCGGGCGTGCTCATCACCAGCACTCCGCGCGTAGTGGCGGCGTCCAAATCGATATTGTCCACGCCAACGCCCGCTCGCCCCACCGCTCTCAATCGAGGCGCTTTATCCAGCAATTCCGCCGTAACTTTCGTCGCGCTCCTCACAATCAGCGCGTCCGCGTCCGCAATCTCCGCGTTCAGGTTGTCCTTCGTAGTCAGAACGATGTTCCATCCCGCCTTTCGCAGCAACTCGACGCCGCGTTCACTAATCTTGTCTGCAACAATGACTTTCATCTGCCCTCATCCAGTTTGGTTTGATTTGCCATGCGCACAGGCGGGCAAAACCCGCCAAAACTAAAACAGTAACGGTAGCGAGCCACTCTCACCCTGTCAAATCCTCGCTCTTACTCTTCTCTGCGAACTGTGTGTTCTCTGTGTAAATTCCTTATCTTTCTTTTTCTTCTGCTATATTAAATCAATGACTATCGCTGAAAAAATCCAGAAAGACCTGGTCGACGCCATGCGCGCCAAGGACGAGCTCCGTCTAAGCGTCCTGCGCGGCGTCAAGTCCGCCATCAAGTACAAAGAAACCGAAAAAATTCACACGCTCGACGAGGCCGAAACCATCCAGATCCTGCAAACGCTCGTCAAGCAGCGCAAAGAGTCCATCGACCAATTTGGAAAAGGCAATCGTCAGGACCTCGTCGACAAAGAAACCAAGGAGCTCGCCATCCTCGAGTCCTATCTCCCTGCCGGCGCCAGCGACGCCGAAATGGACGCCGCCATCGCCAAAGCCATGGCCGAAACGGGCGCCAACTCCATCAAACAAATGGGCGCGGTAGTCAAAGCTGCGAAAGCTCACCTCGAAGGCAAGGTCGTTGACGGCAAAGCCCTTAGCGACCGCGTTCGCGCCAAACTCTCTTAGGTCTTGCAGCGGCGAATCTTTAGGCAGCAGCCCCTGCCTGGCCATGCTTCGGCGCAAGCCCCAGCTATTCGGTCTTCGCACTCTGTTTTGAAGTTTTTCTGGTAGGACGCAGCGTGCAACGCTTGTCCATCCCCGCCGTCGCGCAAAACTCAACAAGCGGTTGTAGCGGCCGGGCTTGCCCGGCCCAATTTGCGAGGCGTGACGCCCACTCTTCCCTTTACTTGCTGCCCGCCGGCTTCAACACCGCCGTACTCCGTTCGTCGTTCGCGATAATTCGGTAAAGCTTTCTCAGGTCGTCGACCTTGCTCAGCGGCACGCTCGTTTCCTTCACTTCGAACGTTCTTGTATACCGCAGCACATTTCCGTTTGCTTCCGTCTTGCTCTCATAACTCGCAAAGCTGTATTCCGCATGGATCGGCGGAGGCAAATCATCCACTTCATACCCTTGTGGCAGCGTTATCTCAAAGGAATCGGTGTCTCGTGAAGTGCCTTCGAACTCCACCGGATATTTTCGTGGTTCTTTCGTTTCCAGCAGGCCACTGGACTTGTTTCCGATCACCCGCGGCCGAACCAGCAGCAAATTCCCAGCTGTCTTCGCGTAGTTCTGCGCAACCAGCGAATAGTCGAAAATGAACGGCTGGTCCATCTGGTTGAGATTGGTCACCGATGCTTTTGTCAAAGAATAGGTAGTAAGCGAGTTTGCAAGCAGCGATTCGACAGGCTTGATTCTGTCCGCGTCCTTAGTCACTGACCGCAATGCCGCTCTCTGTGCGGCTGCGCGGTCTCCCACTCGAACTTCTCTGACTTCACCGCTGAGCGTTCCCGTTGGGTTCAGGTTCAGTTTTGCCGTCCGCTGCACGCCGTTCAATTGCGCCGGAAGTTTCGGCAGTTCAATCAATTCGCCGCCCTCCGGAGTTACCAGCAGCGCAAAATTTGCCTGCAAAGCTCCCCGCAATTGCCCAAACGGGGTCATATCGTCGGTGGGATCAAAGATCAAAAGCCGCCCAAGTTTCGCGTGCGGGAAAACCGCGATCAAAGATGCGTCCTCCAATCCGTCCGGCAGCCGGATCGCCAGGATTTCGTGATTGAACCATCGCGTCGCAGGCGTGGCGGGCGTCACGGTTCCTCGCTCCGTGTTCACCGAAACGTAGTAAGACGTCACACCGATCTCCTTCAACATCGTGCTCAGGATCGTCGCTTTGTCTTTGCAGTCGCCATATTTGTGCGTAAAAATCTCCGGCGCGGGATGTGGTTGCCATCCCCCGATTCCCAGCTGAATCGCCACGTACCGGATGTCCCTTTGCACGAATTGCGCTAGTGCCCGCATTTTTTCCAACTGCGCCGTCTTTCCCGCGGTCAGTTCCGTCACCTTCTGCTTGATATCCTGTGAGGCGTCTCGCCTTCCCTGTGCCAGTCCGCTCTCCCACCTTCCCATGTCGGTCCAGTCACCAAACCCTTTATTCTGGCTGCCTCCTGGGGGAAAGAGGGACACGATCATCTGGCCCGCGACACCTTCACGCGGCGGCATGTCGTATTCGGGTCTGATGCCTTCCACATCCTTTACCACCCACTGCGACTGGTTGTTTCCCGTGGACGATGGTTCCGCTTTCGCATAATTCAGCCACGTGGCCTTGTATTCCCACCCCGCCGGAAGCTGCAGCGTGTAGTGCGCCTCGCGAACTGGGGTTCCTTCTCTCTGGAATGCCCACACATCTTGCAGGACATACGGCCGCACTTCCTGTTCGATCTCATAACCTATGATGTTGCCGGGATCCGCCGCGGGGATGGTCAGCACTTTGGTCTTAAGGTCCGTCATCAATTCGCCGTCTTGCACACCAAATAACGCTGTCTCCAGGGCATCCTTGTCTTTCACTTCATAGTCTTTGCCCTGCGCTGGAATACACCAGCCGTGAATGCTGATGATCTTGGTCTCAGAATCGAAGTCGGCGAATATCTTTCCGTATTTTCGGCCGTCGGGACGCAGAATCTTGAAGGCCCGGCGCTCTATGCGCTTGATCTTTCCGTTTCCTTGCACGCTGAGTATTTCTTCGGAGTACAACATCACTACATCCGTTTTTTCGTCATGTGCTGGCAGCGGCACACTTGACAGCGCATGCATCCACTGCGGCGCGTCGCCGGCGCACGCGAGCCTCGGCGCTCCCAATGCCCAAACTGCAAACAGAACAGCGGCCCAGGCGCCGCGGTGCAAGGCTCTAGTTGTTTGCGGCTGTCGCTGCAGGCTGCAAGACGATTTGCTCTTCATCGGATGTCCTCACAACCTCATAGAACTTGCGAAGTGCCGGGTAGAATTTCTGCTCCAGACTGATCAGATCGCTTTTCATGAGGCGTTCGACGTGCAGCGTCCCATTGTTATTCTCGACTTTCATCGTGTACCGCATGACCTTGGCATCGTCATTTTCAGGCTTGGGCAGGCTGCTCACTTGCCAGCCGAGCGGCAACTCGATCGTTATGTCGTCCACTTTTTCCGAGGCGTAATGAAAGTACAGTGGGTGCACCCGCGTGGCGTGCTCGAACGTATGCTTTTCCGGAGCACCAAAAAGCCCCACCGCCATGAGGGCGTGCTTCCCCGCCCCCGACACCCATCCGGGCACCTTCAGATCGAATTCTGCGACGAGTTTCGAATCCGAACTGGACCAATCGGGCTTGTTGGTCAGTTCTACTTCGATGGTCGCTGGAATCATGTACCGGACTTCGTCTTCCAGTAACTTCTTCCGCTGCGTCTCGTCCTGGTTACGTTCCTCCAACCGGTGGTACACCGATTCCAGTCCTGAGTAAGTTACCGTCAGTTTGCCTTCCAGGCTTCCCTCTTGAGTCAGTTTTAGGTCCGCCTTCCGCATTATTTGCGAATCTTTGCTCTCCGGGTAGCTGGTTGTGATCCACGAGCCACCGTCTTTATCGAGTTTCAATCCTGACGTGCCGGTTTCCGACCACGGCAGCAGCCCATACGGCGTAAATGCCGTTCCGGGGTCAAAATACAGATCCTTCCCGTTCAGTTTCACCAGCACGACGTAGGTTCGCAGGTCCCTGGCATTCATCAGTCCTTTTGAGAAAAAGTGGTCGTCGCGGGTCGCGATTCGCACCGCTGAGGAGTCCACTCCCGCTGCCCTCGCCATTCCCAGGAACAGCAGTGTGATGTCATCTCCGTAGGCGTACCCGCGCTTCCAAACATCTTCTGCGTTACCAGCTCCTTTTTCTTGGGCTCGCTTCTCCTCTTGTTCCGTCTTTGCTGCCGCATAGCTGCTGTTGCGGATCTTCTGCGTCCGCGCATAGATTTTCTGTAATTTCACTTCGGGAGAATCAGTCGCCGACACCGTCTCCGCCACCGCCTGTTCCATCGCCTTCTTCTTGTTCACGAAATTTTCGACATAGTCGTTCCACTTCTTGCCCTGCTTTTTCCAGAACTTTTCGGCGTCTGTCTCCAGAATCCCGTCGACATAGGTGAAGTCCACGCGGAACTTCATCGCCGCTTCCGGGGGCATATCGTCTTCCACCACAAACGCCGGAATATTCACTGCCTCCATGTGGATAAAGTTTCCGTTGGTACGTATTTCCTTCGCGGGCGGTTTGGTTCCTTCGGGCAACCCGTTTGGCCAGCTCCACTTCAATGGAAATTGGCCGTAAGGTACGAGCGTGAACTTCGCCAACTTAGTGAAAAGATCCGAGCTAAGCATCCAATTTGAATCGAAGACTTTATTCTCCGCGAAGTCGATCATGTAGTGGTATTCGATGATGCTGCCGGGCTGAACGTCCGACAACGTAAACGTCTTCGCGAGATACTTGAATCCTCGCGCCTTGACGATCTCCTTCTCATACACTTTGCCGTCGTAGACTGTGCTCGACCCGTTCGGTTGTACCGTCCGCGCCCTGATGTTTATGATGTTGTAGTCTCCCGGGACGAACAATATCTCCACGTCCGCGTTCTTTCGCCCTTCCTCCGTAAGTATTTTCTCCCTCACGTAGTTATACTCGTGCGGCACATGTGCGTTGCTGTCGTCCCGGTCCACTTGCCGGTAGAGAATAATCGCCGGCGCGCCCGGAGCCGCCGGATCGCTCGTCATCTTCAACTCTTCCGGTGAAATTGGCAGCCATTCGTCCGCGCTGCTCCGCCCCACGCGATACCACGTCGCCCCAAGCAAAAGCACCGCCGTAATCACCGCTAACCGGCGCAGTTTCACAGCGCACCTCCGGAGTTGGTTTTCGAGCAGACCTACAAATCGAGGGCGCGCAGGAACGGACCTGGAACCTGCGCCGCCGCGCTGGGAAGGGTCTTCGCGCATAAGCAGTGTTGTTGACCTGTGTTACTTGCTGCCGCGGACATTACAAGCACCTGCATCCCATGTCAATAGAGCCCACGGCCATGACGTGCAATAACGTACTTTGTCGTCCCCTCCGCGCTCCCCGCGCGCTCATTTCTGTGATAAACACGGAATCAACCGAAGGAGGGCTTATGCGCAAATGGGGGATCGTCATTACCGCTTGCTATGCCCTGATTCTCCTGGGCCTCATTCTGCCCGGAGCCGTGTTTATCGTCGGGCCTCGGAACAACGTCTCCCTCTCGCAAAACATCCTCGACACTCTCCATGACTTCGTTGTCTGGATCCCCATTGGCATCTTTCTTGTGGGCCAAGCGCTCCTGCTTTTTCTCTCCGTCGACTCTTCCTTTAAACACCTTAAGCCCCGCGCCCACATTCTCGTGTCTTGCACGGTCGCTGCTCTGCTGATGGCTGTCCTCGCTGCTGCTGGCGTCTGGTCTCTCAGCTTCGGGGTGCTCGGCGATAAGTTTCTGGACACCTACTATGCTGGCGATACCCCCAGCATAGTTTTCGGCGCCGCCCTCTGGCTGTTCTGGGGAATTCTCTTCTACTTCTACTTTCGCGATTCTTCCGCGGTCGTCACCCGTCTCGTCTCCTGGCTGCTGAAAGGCAGCGTGCTGGAGCTCCTGATCGCCGTCCCCTGCCACATCATCGTCCGCCGCCGCCACGACTGTTCCGCTCCCATCGTCACCAGTTTCGGCATCGCCACCGGCCTCGCCATCATGCTCCTCTCCTTCGGCCCCAGCGTCCTCTTCCTCTACAAAAAACGCCTGGACGCCTAC
>Ga0210394_10005615_pt1 | contig 13995 bp, 12 predicted proteins | sample IncBWC12MmetaG_FD_160121 | JGI IMG/M metagenome (GOLD analysis project Ga0210394, IMG submission 160121) | Forest soil microbial communities from Barre Woods Harvard Forest LTER site, Petersham, Massachusetts, United States - Inc-BW-C-12-M | ecosystem: Environmental > Terrestrial > Soil >...
AGGACTGCCACGCTGTTGTCTCCGTTCACGCCCCGGGGTCGACGTCGATACTCCAGCCCCGAGCCCTGGGAAGGTGAGGGAATGCCCTCTCGATGTCGGTGCCTCGCACCGTGATCTGCCAGCGGTATTCGCCTCGGAGGCGGTGGAGGAACGCCGGCGTCGGACCGAGGACGTCAAGCCCGGCGCCAATTCCGAGTGTATCAGACACTCGCTGAGCTTCCCGGCGAACTTCGATCTCAGCCTCGCGGTCGTCCTTGTGCACGTACGTGCAGACGCAGAGGCGCGCATACGGCGGAAATCGCAACGCCTTGCGCACGCGGATCTCGTCGTGCGCGAATCCGAGGTAGTCGTGGGTGGTCGCGTGACGGACCGCGTAATGACCGGGGCTGTACGTCTGGAGCACCACCCGCGCCGGCTCGTCACCGCGTCCCGCGCGTCCGGCCACCTGGGTGAGCAGCGAGAAGGTCAACTCGCCACTCCGATAGTCGGGGAAGTGCAGCGAAGTGTCGGCGTTGACGATTCCGACGAGACGCACGTTGCCGAGATCCCAGCCCTTGGCGACCATCTGCGTCCCGATCAGGCAATCGGCCTCGTGCCGGCGGAAGCGGTCGTAGATGTCGAAGTAGGCATCCCGCGATCGCGTGGTGTCGCGGTCCATGCGAATCAGGCGGAGTGCCGGGAAGCGTTCGCGCACCTCGCGCTCGAGCCGCTCCGTGCCCATGCCGAGCGCGCGGATCGTGCGCGAGCCGCATGCGGGACACGCGCTCGGCATCGGGATCGACAAACCGCAGTAGTGACAGTCACAACTCCCGCGGTCGACGTGGTGGACCAGTGACACGCTGCAGTTGCTGCACGTCACGGCTTCGCCGCAGGTTCGGCAGAGCACCACCGTCGACGTGCCGCGACGGTTGAGAAACAAGATCGACTGACCACCGTCGGCGTGGCATTCCTGCAGCGCGCGGTCAAGGGTCAGCGACAGCGCGTTGGTGTTGCCCGCCTTCAACTCGTCGCGCAGGTCGACGACCTCGATCGGCGGCAGCGGGCGGCCGCTCACCCGCTCGGGGAGGGTGGCGAGCTTGAGGTCCCCGGTGTGCGCCCTGTAGAAACTCTCGACGCGCGGGGTCGCGGATCCCATGACGACCGGCGCGCTGGAGAGCGCCCCAAGCATCAATGCGACGTCGACCGCGTGATATCGGGGGACGCGATCCTGCTTGTACGCGGGCGCATCCTCCTCGTCGACGACAACGATGCCGAGGTCGGGAACCGGGGCGAAGACCGCACTCCGCGAGCCGATGACAACTGTGTGCTCGCCGCTGCGGATGCGCCGCCATTCGGCCGCGCGCTCGGCGTCGGTGAGCGCGGAGTGGACGACCGCGATCAACCCGGGAAATCGCACCGTGAAGCGACGAATCATCTGCGGTGTCAAGGCAATCTCGGGCACGAGCACGATCGCGCCGCGACCCGCGCCGAGTGCCGCGTCGATCCCGGCGAGATACACCTCGGTCTTCCCGCTCCCGGTGACGCCGTGGAGCAGGATGCGGCGGTGGGTACGCGTCGCAATCGCATCGAGCAGCGGCACCACCGCGGCCCGCTGTGCGTCGTTGAGGAGCGGTGCCGGCTCGGGTGGCCCGGCGGCGCCTGCTTCGGCAACCGCGCGCGAGATTGACCTCGGCCCCGTTCTGCGCGACGGGCGCGTGCGAACGCCCTTGGGCAGCATGGCCCGGAGCACCTCACCCAGCGGAGCGCAGTATCGTTCCGCGATCTGTCGCGCCAGCGCAAGGTGATGATCGAGCAGCAGTCGCGGTTCGTCGATGACCCGATCGATGGCGCGGACTTCCGCGAACTCTGTCTCCTCCGATCGCTCCACCACGTAGCCGAGGATCGACCGCTTGCCGAACGGGATCTCGACACGCACGCCCGGAAGGACAAGCTCGACGAGATCCTCGGGAATGGAGTACGTGTAGGCGTCGCGTGGCAGCTGCGATCGCGTCTCGGGGACGACTGAGGCAAAGGTCATCGCAATCTGCTCGCAATGATGCGCACGATCGCGTCGGCGACGACCGACTTGGGTGCGCGCGCGATGGTCCGCACGGTGCCGTCGCGGCCGATGATCGTGACCTCGTTGTCGTCGGCGCCCATGCCGATGCCTTCGCGTGAGACGTCGTTGACGACGACGAGATCTAGTTGCTTGGTGTCGAGCTTTGCCCGGGCGTTGTCGATGACGTTCTCGGTCTCCGCCGCGAAACCGACGACGAAGACACCATTCGCCGCGCCGTCGTCGCGCAGTGTGCGGAGGATGTCGACGGTCGGAACCAGCTCGATGGTCAGCGTGTCCGCTCCCTTCTTGAGCTTGTTGCGCGCCACGTCACGCGGCCGCCAGTCGGCCACAGCAGCGGCCATCACGAGCACGCTCGCCCCGGCGAGCGCTGCTCGCACTGCAGCGTTCATCTCGTCGGCGGTCTCCACGGCGATGACCTCGAGGCCGGCGTCCGCGGCGGGTGGAATGGCGGCGGTTACCAGCGTGACCGTCGCTCCCTGGCGGATCGCGGCGGCGGCGATCTCGTTGCCCATCTTGCCGCTCGATCGATTGCCGATGAAGCGCACCGGGTCGATCGGTTCGCGAGTTCCACCCGCGGTGACCACGAAACGGAGACCGTTGATGGTGGGGTCAGGCCCCGGCGACAAGGAGCTCCCTCACCACAGACACGATCGCATCGGGCTCGGCCATCCGGCCGGTGTTCTCGTGGCCGCTCGCCAGCCGTCCATAGACGGGTCCGATAATCCGCCCGCCGCGTGCGATCAGCGTGGCCACGTGGCCCTGGGTCGCAGGGTGCTCCCACATCGCCGACTCCATGGCGGGTGCCACGAGCAGCGGCGCCCGGCACGCCAGTGCGGTCGCGGTCACCGGGTCGCCGGCAAGGCCGAGCGCCAGCCGGGCGATGAGATCGGCTGAGGCGGCGACCACCAGCTGCACCTCGCACCAGGATGCGAGCTCCAGGTGGGTCATCCCATGACCGGCCTCGGCTGGATCGTCGTCCCAGATGCTGGAGACGACCCGGTGTCCGCTCAGGGCGCGGAGCAATGTCGGGGTCACGAAACGGGTTGCCGCCTCAGTCATCGCGACCTTCACGTCGGCACCCTCGCGGCGGAGGTCGGTCACCACCTGACAGGCTTTGAACGCCGCCACGCTGCCGCCGATCCCGACCAGGACACGACGCGCATCGAGGGCGAGGGTCATGCCGGGCTTCCCCCGGCCGCCGACCGCGCCGCCTGGATGATCGCTTCGATCTCTCGCGCCGCGCGCTTGGCGTCATCGTTCACAACTTGATGATCGTACGTGTCCTTGAGCGCAAGCTCGGCGAGCGCACGCTCGTGGCGGGCCTGGAGGCTTGCCGGGTCCTCGGTGGCGCGCTCGACGAGACGCTGCTCGAGGGCCTCGACACTCGGGGGCAGCAGGTAGATGTAGACCGCGCGGTCCCCGATCCGTGACCGTACCTTCTCCGCACCCTGGACGTCGATCTTGATCACGGTGTCCTTGCCGCTGGCGCGGGCCTTGTTCACCGTCTCATAGGTCCGCCCTTTGAGCTCGCCGTAGACCGTCGACCATTCGAAGAACTCGTCGCGAGCGATCATCGCCCGGAAGGCCGGCTCGTCGACGAAGAAGTAGGACACGCCGTCAACCTCGCCGGGACGAGGCGGGCGCGTGGTGTACGAGACGCAGTACTCGAGGGCGGGATCGATGTCGAACAGCTCACGCAGCACGGTGTCCTTGCCGACACCGCTCGGCCCGGTCAACACGATGAGCCTGCCCTCCGAGCTCATGCGGGCGAGGGACGCAGCCGGTCGGTGGCGGCGACCAGCTCCTCCGGGATCGGCGACTCGTACGACCGCTCGGTGCCGTCGGCAGGATGGCGCAGGCGCAGGCGCATAGCGTGCAGTGCCGGGCGCAGGAGCATCGTGTCGGGACGCCCGTAGACCGCGTCACCAACGATGGCATGCCCGATCGAGGCGAGATGCACGCGAATCTGGTGGGTACGTCCCGTCCGCAGCGAGACCTCGAGGACCGTCGCCCCGCTGAGACGTTCGAGGACTCGAAAATCGGTGAGCGCCTCGCGGCCCCCCTCGACGATCGCCATGCGCCTTCGGTCGCGTGGGTGACGGGCGATCGGCGCGTCGATGGTCCCGGTGTCCTCCCGGAAGCCGCCGTGCACGAGCGCCCAGTAGGTCCGCCCGAGTGAGCGATCGCTGAGCTGCCGGGCGAGGCTACGGTGCGCGGCCTCGGTCTTCGCCACGACCAGCAGTCCGCTCGTGTCGCGGTCGAGGCGGTGCACGATCCCGGCGCGCTCCGCGCCGCCTAGCAACGACCAGGTCGTGCCCCGCTCCTTGAGCGCGTCGGCGAGGGTTCCGGTGGGGTGGCCGGGGGCAGGGTGCACGACCATGCCGGACGGCTTGTCGACCACCGCCAGCCAGTCGTCCTCATCGACGATGCACAGGTCGCTGACCGGGGCGATCGACGGGGAGCGCGACCCCGCGGTGATGTCGTGCGCGACCGCAGGCGTGACCACGACGTCGGCGCTGTCGCGAACTCGCTGCCCGGGTCTGCCCGGTCGCCCGTCGACGGTCACCAGACCTGCGTCGATAAGCGTCCGGGCGGCGTGGCGCGTGATCCCTCTGGAGTCGGCGAGCCACATGTCGAGCCGTGGAGCGACGACCGTCACGGTGCCGGCGCTCATGACGGCGCCGAGGATGGGTGTGTCGACGGGACGAAGCTGAGCACGAGCAGGAGCACGATCGCGACGACGATGCAGCTGTCGGCCACGTTGAACACCGGCCAGAAGTGGAAGTCGATGAAGTCGACGACCGCCCCCTGCACGAGCCGGTCGACCCCGTTCGACAGCGCTCCGCCGAGGATCATGCCGAGCAGGACCTGGCGATACCACGTGGTCCCGTACCGGTAACCCGCGAACGCGATGTAGAGGCTCACGATCAGCGCGACCGCGAGGTAGAGCCAGTGCAGTTGGGGAAGCACGCTGAAGGCGGCGCCGCTGTTCTCGACATGATCGATGGACACGAACGAGCCGCGCCAGATCTGCTGTCCGAGCGGGATTTGCGAAGCCACGAGCCACTTGGTGATGTGGTCGACCAGGGCCACAATCGCGGCGGTACAGAGCATCACCGCGTAGATCCGCCGCCGCGAGGTGCGTGGGGCGGCCGCTACCGCCGTACTCCCAGCCAGCACCGTGCGCCTCCCAGCTCGCCTTCCCACTCGGCGAGCGCTTCTCCGCGCCGGTCCTCGATCGCCAGCGCGAGCGTCTCCCCCTGCAACCAGTCGCGATGTGCGTCGAGCGCGCGCCGTGCATCGCCATCAGCGTCGACCAGCAGCGTGATCCGATCCTCGACTCGAAGCCCCGCCTGCTTGCGCAGCTCGTTGACCTTGCGGCTGACTTCGCGCGCCAGCCACTCGAGGCGAAGCTCGTCGGTGATCGTGGTGTCGAGGACGACCAAGGCGCGCCCACCGTCGGGGTCCGCGTAGCGCACGGTTTTGACGTTGAGCTCCTCCATGAAGATCGCCTCGAGCTCGGGGTCGAGTGGGGCGCTCGCGATCGTCGCCGTGGCGAGCGGCTGGCGGACGCGCACACCGGCGGTCGTGCGCGCGGCGAGCCCGTCCTCGACAAGCCGGCGCAGCCGGCTCATCTCGACGAGAACGTCGGGGTCACGCCACGCCCCCGCCACCTTGGGATAGTCGGTGAGGTGCACCGAGTCGGGCACTCCCGGCGCCGAAGGCGGGTCGCCGTTGAAGCCGCTGAGGTTGCGGTACATACGCTCGGCCATGAAGGGCATGAACGGCGCGACCAGCCCCGACAGCGTCAGCAACACCGTGTTCAGCGTCGCGAACGCTGCCTGGGCGTCGTCACTGCTCCCGGCGCTCTTCCAGAAGCGCCGGCGTGAACGGCGCACGTACCACTTGGAGAGATCCTCGACGAACGCCTCGACGGCGTGGACAGCGTCCGACGCGTCGTACCGCTCCATCGCCTCGCGAACTCCGTCGACCGTCTCGGCCAATCGCGAAAGGCACCAGCGGTCGAGCACCGGGCGTTCGATGACCGCCGGCGCAGCCGATGCCGGGTCGTACTCATCGGTCAGCGCGTAGGTGACGAAGAACGAGTACACATTCCAGAGCGTCAGCATGAAGAGACGCACCACGTCCTGGAACGACGCCGGGCTCACGCGCAGCTCGGCGTTCTCAACGCCCTGCGCGTAAAAGTACCAGCGTGCGGCGTCGGCACCGAACTGATCGAAGATGGTGCTCGGCTCGATCGTATTGCCCCGCGACTTCGACATCTTCTTGCCGTGCTTGTCCTGCAGCGTTCCCACCACCACGCAGTTCCTGTAGGCAGGCAGGTCGAACAGCAGGGTGGACTCGGCGAGCAGCGAGAAGAACCAACCGCGGGTCTGGTCGACCCCCTCGCAGATGAAGTCCGCAGGATGAGTGCGCTCGAAGAGCTCTCGATTCTCGAAGGGATAGTGCTTCTGCGCAAAGGGCATCGCTCCGGAGTCGTACCAGGCGTCGATGACGTCGGGAACGCGACGCATCACTCCAGCGCAGGCGGTGCAGGGCAGCGTCACCTCATCGATGAACGGCCGGTGGAGATCGTCGTCCACCGTCAATCCAACCTCGGCCGCGCTCCCGGCACAGAACTTTTGGTCGCATTCCTCGCAGACCCAGATCGGCAGCGGGGTGCCCCAGTACCTGCTTCGCGACAGGTTCCAGTCGATGAGGCTCTCGAGCCAGTTGCCCATGCGACCGTCTCGGATGTGCGCCGGCTGCCAGTGCACGCTCCGGTTGTGAGCGAGCAGGCGATCCTTCACGGCGGTGGTGCGTATGAACCAGGACGTGATCGCGTAATAGAGCAGCGGCGTGTCACAGCGCCAGCAGAAGGGGTACGTGTGCAGGATCCGCTCGGCTCGGTAGAGATTGCCCTGCTCGCGGAGGTCCTCGATGATCTTCGGATCGGCGTCCTTGACGAACATCCCCCGGTATCGTGTCTGGCCATCCAGGAACCGCCCGTCGAGCCCGACCACGTGGCGGATGGCGACGCCCATACGCTGGCAGAGCTCGAGGTCGGCGACGCCGTATGCCGCGGCGGTGTGGACGATTCCGGTGCCCTCGTCCATGCTCACCATCTCGGGTGCGTCGAGCACGACAAACGCGAGGCCTTCCGGGAGCATGTCGGTGAACAGCGGCTCGTAGGTGCTGTCGACGAGGTCCGCGCCATCCATCTCGTCGAGGACCTCGTATGGTCCGTCGAGCACGTCGAGGCGCTGCTTCGCGAGGATGTACGACTCGTCGCCTTGCGCGACCCGGACATAGCGTTTTCCGGAATGGACCGCGAGCGCGACATTGCCGGGGAGCGTCCATGGCGTCGTCGTCCAGGCCAGCAGGAAGGTCTTGCCGTCCGAGTCGTTCAGGCGGAACTTGACGTACACGGATGGATCGGGCGTGTCCTCCGCATATCCCTGGCTCAGCTCGTGCGAGGACAGCGTGGTCTGACAGCGCGGGCAGTACGGCGTGACCTTGTAACCCTGGTAGAGCCGCTCGTCCTCCCAGAGCTCCTTCAGGCTCCACCACACCGATTCGATGTAGGTGCCGTCATAGGTGCGGTAGGGATGGTCGAAGTCGAGCCAGAAGCCAAGACGTTCGCTCATCTCGCGCCACTGGTCGATGTACTCGTTCACCGACGCCTTGCAGCGCGCGTTGAACTCCGCGATCCCGTACTCCTCGATCTGCTTCTTGCCGCTGATCTTCAGGGCGCGCTCGATCTCCAGCTCGACGGGGAGTCCGTGGGTGTCCCACCCGGCCTTTCGAGCCACCGAGAATCCGGTCATCTGCTTGTAGCGTGCGAACACGTCCTTGTACGACCTGGCGAGCACGTGGTGGAGTCCCGGCAGCCCGTTGGCAGTTGGCGGTCCCTCGTAGAACACGTACGGGGGCGCGTCGCGACGCATCGCCAGGCTGCGCTCGAAGACGTGGGTGCGTTGCCAGAGCTCGAGGATCTCGAGCTCCGCGTCGGGAAAACCCGCGCGGGCGCTGACGGCCGAATACCTGGGCATCGCTCAAGGATACCGGCAGATCGTTCGCTCCCGAATCGTCGCGCGCTCTTTACGCCTGCCGCTCGCCGAAGATCGCTCGACCGATCCGCACCATGGTGGCGCCCTCTTCGATTGCGATCTCGAAGTCGTTGCTCATGCCCATGCTGAGCTCGGGGAGCGCCCAACCGGTCACGTGCTCCATGTGGTCGCGCAGGCGACGGAGCCGGGTGAACGTGGCGCGCGCGTCCTCGGGATCCTCGGAATAGGGAGCGATGGTCATCAGCCCCACAAGGTGGAGCGACGGGACGTTGACGAGCCGCTGCACCACTCCCTCGACGTCCGGTTCAGCGACCCCGTAGCGGGTTGGCAGGCCCGTCATCTCGACCTCGAGCAGGACGCCGAGGGGATCACGTCCCGCGGGTCGATGTGCGGACAGCGCATCCGCGACGCGGGTGCTGTCGACCGAGTGGATGAAGTCGAACAGTGTCGCCGCGCGTCCGGCCTTGTTGGTCTGCAGGTGGCCGATCAAGTGCCAGCGCGCAGGGTTGCGCACCTCACGCTGTTTGTCGGCGGCCTCCTGGATCCGGTTCTCGCCGATGTCCTCGACGCCCGCGGCAATCACCTCGTCGACACGGTTGGCGGGCATCCCTTTGCTCACGGCGATCAGGCGGACGTCGAGTGGGTCGCGGTTGGAGTGCGCCGCGGCTGCCTCGATCCGGGCACGCACCGCCTCGAGCCGGTCCGCTACCGGCGAATCCTCCTCCACCACAGCCATTTCACTTGCCCATGTCGAGGGGCAACTCTCTACCTTCGGTGTCACGACGCTTGCGCTGCCGGCGCGCGGAATCCGGGCGCGTGCCTGGAGGATGCGCGAGCACGTCCTCGATGGTTGCGCGCATCTCCTGCGCGTCCTTGAAGGATCGATACACCGAGGCGAATCGAATGTATGCGATCTCATCGATGTCGCGCAATCGCGCCATCACCATGGCGCCGACCTCACGGCTGGGTATCTCCGTCAGGTTCTGGCTGCGCAGTGCGTTCTCGATCTCCGCCACCATCAACTCGAGATTCGCCGGAGCGAGCCGCGTCTTCTTCGACGCCATCACAAGCCCTGACAGAAGCTTCGAGCGGCTGAATTCCTCGCGCCTGCCGTCCTTCTTGACGACGTAAAGCGGCGGAGCCTCGACACGCTCGTAGGTGGTGAAACGCTTGCCGCAGCCGAGGCATTCTCGACGGCGGCGAATCGCCTCACCGGTCTCGGAATCGCGCGAGTCGACGACCTTGATGTCCGTCTCGCCGCAGAACGGGCACTTCACCTGCTGCCCCCTATAGGCTTGGTCTGCAGCGCCGGTCGACCGCGTTGTGCCGGCCGGCGCTGCACCGAACCCAAACCTACCGACGGTCCCTCAGAAACGCGGGGATGTCGAGGTCGTCGACGCTGTACGGACCCGTGGGCCTGCCACCAACCGTGAAGGCCGGTTGCCGCTGGTCGGAGACCACGGGACGCGCCGACGGCTCGTAGCTGAGCGTGCCGATCACATCGATCTGACCGGTGAACCCGGTGGCGATCACGGTGATCTTCACCTCGCCCTTCATGTGCTCGTCGATGACCGTGCCGAAGATGATCTGCGCGTCGGAATCGGCCGACTCACTCACCAGCTGCGCCGCCTCATTCACCTCGTACAGGGTGAGGTCCGGTCCGCCGGTGACGTTGAGCAGGATGCCCTTGGCGCCGGCGATGGTGGTCTCGAGCAGTGGGCTCGCGACCGCGTCCTTCGCGGCGTCCGCGGCGCGCGTGTCGCCGCTGCCGAATCCGATGCCCATGAGCGCCTGTCCCTGGCCCTGCATGATCGTCTTCACGTCGGCGAAGTCGAGGTTGATCAGTCCGGGGAAGACGATCAGGTCGCTGATGCCCTGCACGCCCTGACGGAGCACATCATCCGCAACCTTGAACGCGTCGCCGATCGGAGTCTTCTTGTCGACCACCTGCATGAGCCGCTCGTTCGGGATGGTGATGAGCGTGTCGACGCGACCCTGGAGGTTGGCAATGCCCTCCTCGGCCGACTTCTGACGGCGCAGACCCTCGAAGCGGAAGGGCTTGGTCACCACGCCGATGGTCAGCGCTCCGGTCTCGCGAGCGATCTCCGCGATGATCGGCGCGGCCCCAGTGCCGGTCCCACCGCCCATCCCGGCAGTGATGAACACCATGTCGCTGTCCGCCAGCGCCTTGGTGAGCTCGTCACGCGACTCCTCGGCTGCGTCCTGTCCCTTCTGGGGATCGCCGCCGGCGCCGAGCCCGCGAGTGAGCTTGCCGCCGATGCGGATCTTGAGATGTGCGGATGACGAGCTGAGCGCCTGGTGGTCGGTGTTGATCGCGATGAACTCAACGCCCTTGAGGTTGCTCCGGATCATGCGGTTCACGGCATTGCTGCCACCGCCGCCGACCCCCACGACGCGGATGCGGGCGTTGCCTTCAAGTGTCCGGTCGAGGTCTGCCATGAGTTTCTCCTCGCGTTGCGTTGGCGTTTCTCGGTTTGGGGGCGAATGCTGTGACGATCTCCGGCGGGCCAGTGCATCCCCGGGCTGATCGAGTCCCTGAGTGCGCAGATGATCAAAATAAGTCACGAAACCACCTCGATAATTTGACTCCGGCGGCAGGGCCGTCCGAGCTCTTGCCGTTGGAGCGCGAGGGTTTGCGTCCGAGGTTGCTCCGGGCTCCCCAGCGCAGCAGGCCGACCACAGTCGCGTGGCTCGGACCGCGGATCTCGTCGTTCATGCCGTGCAACCCCTGGGGTGCGGCCACGCGAGCGGGGAGATTGGTCTGCTGCTGCACGATCTCCGCGAACCCGCGGAGCAGCGCGCCGCCACCGGTGATCACGATGCCACCGGGGAACATGCCGAGCGGCCCGGCCCGCTCCACCTCGGCCGCGATCAGCGACGCCATCTCGCGGGCGCGTGGCCCGATGATCTCCGCGAGATAGCGTTGCGGCACACCGATCGGCTCGTCGTAGCCCATCGGTGTCAGGGTCACCTCCGCGTCGGCGGGCAGCGTGAGCTGCAGACAGTGACCGAAGTTGCGCTTCACGGTTTCGGCGGTCTCGAGGTCGCAGCGCAACCCGACCGCGAGGTCCGCGGTCACGTGGTTGCCGCCGACCGGAATCACGCTGGTGTGCACAATGCTGCCTCGTGCGAAGACCGCGATATCGCTGGTACCACCGCCGACATCGACCACCACGACGCCGCGCTCGATCTCGTCCTCGGTGACGACTGCTTCAGCGGATGCGAGCACCTGCAGCACCATGTCGTCGACGTTGAGTCCGGCCTTGTGCACGACTTTGACGACGTTCTGGATCGCGGTGTTGGCACCGGTGATGATGTGCGCATCGACCTCGAGCCGGTTCCCGGCCATGCCGATGGCGTCGCGTACGCCCTCCTGCCCGTCGATGGTGAACTGCTGCGGCAGCACATGCACGATGCGCCGCTCGGAGGGAACGCTCACCGCGCGCGCGGCGTCGATGGCGCGATGCACATCCTGGTCGCGAACCTCGCGGTGGCCCGCCTCGACGGCCACAACCCCGCGGCTGTTCTGCGACGTGATGTGCCCGCCCGCGATCCCGACCACGGCGGAGTCGATCGCCACCCCGGACATCTGCTCGGCCATGTCGACCGCCTCGGCGACCGCCTCGGCAGCCCGGTCGATCTCGACGACGGCCCCCTTGCGAACCCCCCTCGATGCGACCAGACCGACACCCAGGACTCGGAGACCGGTGGTCTCAAGGTCTGCGACGGCGCAGCAGACTTTGGTTGTTCCGAGATCGAGTGCGAAGACGCGGCGAGGACGGGTCACTTGTATCGGTCTCCGAGTGTAGCCGTCGCGGGTGCGCCCTACAAGGGTTTTCAGGCGCAAAACCGCAAGATGCTGGGTTCGCACCCCCAGTATGCCACAACATGTTGGTTGTCCTCGAGAGGCGGGAGCCCGTCAAACCCCAGGCTCCGGAGATCGAAGCACCCGTCTCCAACCAACCCTGGAGACACGGACAGGACCTCGCCACTGCACCTTCTGGACGAGGCCCCGTCCGCCGCGGTCACGGGACCGCTGAAGCCGGGCAACCGTAACACCGCGCATCCATGGCGTCTACGCTTCGCGACGCGTCTTCGCCGCGCGTGCTCACACCTCGAGAACGATCTTCCCGCGCAGGTCGCCACTCGCCATCTCGGCAAACGCTCGTGCGGCGTCGCCGAGCGGATGGGTCGACCCGATCAGGGGGCGGAGCGCGCCGGTGGCGGTCAGATCGACCAGGCGTCGCAGCTCCCCGCGAGTTCCCATCGTGGTTCCCGCGACGGTGAGGCTCCTGAAGAAGATCCGGTTGAGCTGCGCCGGCGGGTTCGGACCACCGGTCGATCCCGGAACGACGACCACGCCTCCCGGTTTCACCGCGCGGAGGCTCAGGTCCCAGGTCGGCTCGCCGACCGTGTCGACGACGGCGTCCACGCCGATGCCGCCGGTCGCACCGACGACCGCACGCGCCGTCTGGCGCTCCACCGGGAACGCCGCCTCGGCGCCGAGGTCGACGGCGAATGCCCGTTTCGCCTCATCGCGCGACGTCGCATAGACAGTGACGCCCGCGAGCCGTCCGAGCAGGATGCACGCTGTTGCGACGCCGCCACTTGCCCCTTGCACGAGCACGCTCATCCCGGGCCGCAGAGCGGCGCGAACGAAGAGCGCTCGATACGCGGTCAGGTAGGCGGTGGGCAGGCATGCCGCGTCGGCGAAGCTGACCTGGTCGGGCAGCGCGACGAGATTCGCGACCGGGATCTCGACGTACTCGGCCAGTGCACCGCCGAGTGGCGCCTCGCTGAGCATGCGGAAGGACCGGCAGCCCAGCGGCTCGTCGGCGAGGCAGGCCGGGCACTGCCCGCAGGTGACGATCGGGTAGACGACGACCCTCGCCCCCACCGCCGGCGCGCCCGGTGGTGGCTCGCCGCCGTACCCGTCGACCTCGCCGGCAGCGTCGCAGCCGAGGACCTGCGGCGGGGTCACCTCCGACGAGGACACGCCGCGCAGGGTCCAGATGTCGTGGTGGTTCAACGATGCGACGCGCACCTTGACCCGGGCCCAGCCGGCCTGCGGCACTGGTGCCGGCAGGTCGCCGACGGCGAGGTTCGCCAGCGGGTCATCGCCGCCGACCGCCGACGCGTACACCGCAAGCATTTGGCGGACCGTAGCATGGTGGTCACCATGCGTCTCGACAGCGTCCTCGAAGGCCGCCGGCAGCCCGTCTTCTCGTTCGAGTTCTTTCCTCCGAAGACGGACGATGGCGTGCGCCAGCTCTTCGAGACGATCTCACACCTGCGTGAGCTGGAGCCGACCTTCGTGTCGGTGACGTATGGCGCCGGGGGCTCGGTGCGCACTCGCACCGTCGACCTCGTGACCCGCATCCGACGAGAGCTCGATATCGAGCCGGTCGCGCACCTGACCTGCGTCGACGCGACCGTCGGCGACCTCCAGGGCATCCTCGACGGGCTGCGCGACGCGGGGATCGACAACGTGCTCGCGCTGCGTGGCGATCCCCCGGAGGGTGTCGAGCGCTTTGTCCCCCCTGCGGGCGGGCTCGCCCACGGGAGCGAGTTAGTGGAGATGATCACTGCGCGGTACGGGTTCTGCGTCGGCGGCGCGTGCTACCCCGAGAAGCACCCGGAGTCGGTGGACGCCGACGAGGACATCCGCTCCGCGAAACGCAAGGAGGACGCGGGCGCCAGCTACCTGATCACGAACCTCTTCTTCGACAACCGGGCGTACTTCGATTTCGTGCCGAGGGCGCGTGCCGCCGGAGTGACCGTGCCGATCATCCCAGGCATCATGCCGGTCACCAACGTCGGCCAGATCCGCCGATTCACGTTGAA
>Ga0210394_10005616_pt1 | contig 13993 bp, 6 predicted proteins | sample IncBWC12MmetaG_FD_160121 | JGI IMG/M metagenome (GOLD analysis project Ga0210394, IMG submission 160121) | Forest soil microbial communities from Barre Woods Harvard Forest LTER site, Petersham, Massachusetts, United States - Inc-BW-C-12-M | ecosystem: Environmental > Terrestrial > Soil >...
AACCTCGATCTGGTTGAAGTCACAGATGTATCCGTCACCGCGGCCATTAACCCGCCGCACTGTTAGATCGTCCGGCCTCGGGTGTGCACTCTCACGTTCGCCATGAGTCCAGTGCCACACCCATTCAGGACGCGCGATGTTGTCTAGGACCAGAATCGGATGCGTCTTCCTGGCGACAAACCGTGCCGCTTCTACCTTAAGCACCGTCCAGAACGTCACGGAATCTGGCACCGCTACATCGTGCGGTGTCGCATTCCCCACGACATCACTTAGCAACAGCGCACCAACGTGCAGCGCAATCGTATCGGCCCAGAATTGCTCCTCGCCTCCAGGCCTGGGGTCCATCGCGACGCGGGTGAGCTCTCCCTTAGGGACCCTCTGCCTGAGCAACACAAAGTCTTCGAGTTGCTCCGCCACGTGTCCAATCCGAGCAAACAGCTGGATCGGAAACTTCCCCGTTGCGGCTGCGAATCCCTTACTCGACGCGAAGCGAGCGATCTGATCCAGCCTGGCCTGATCGATCGGCTCCTTCGACAGAGCTTCCGTTCTAGCCGACTCGACGACGTCTCTGAGCGATTCAATGCCAGTCTTCGCACGTTGTCGGCCCTGCGCGGCATCGTGCGACCTTCCCGTAAGTTTGAGCAATGCGTCCAGTAGATTGGGTGCCAAACCCTCCGGTTGCTCAAGGCGTCGCAGCCAGCTCTCAACCACGTGCCTCACGATTTCGATGTTTTCGTACTTCTCCTCCATCCAAACACCAATCTGCCGCCGCAGTGACTCACCGACAGACCACTCCCTGGTCGACAGAAGTGCGAGTAAAACGAGCTGCTGCTCCTGGAGCGACGCCAGATCGTCCGATCCAAAGAACGAGTACACACGGGAACCGATCATGCTCGGACGCGCAGCGTCTTTGACACCCGCTACAAGACGACAGAGTTGAGCTTCGTAGCCCCCTCGACTGTCGCCGTCACCCGCATATTCACGCACCTTTGCCGCAAGGTACTGACTCGCGCTAAACGTGTTCAGCGGGTCAGTCACCATACCGCCGCTCCTCCACTGCCTACCGTTAAGTAGACCGGCAGCGATGTACAGGGCAAGCGAATCATCCAATGAGGGTCCGCCCTCTTTAACGAGCTGTGACAAAAGTTCAACTACAATCAGCCGCGTATCGGTCCAGAGATTACGAAGCGCTGCTATAAGCACCTCGCGCTGCACCGCTTCGACTCGACCCCCGCTCCATCGCAAGTCCTCCTCTGTGATACCCAAAATGCTGGCCACCCTTTCCCAGTCTAGTTTCACATGTTCGATAGTCACAAAGTCCGACTTGCCGAAGATTGCGAAGCCTTGATGGTCTGTGTCCGTTCGGCTCCACCATTTGTTTAGAACGTCCGCCAACCACTCTGCCGCAACCCGATCACCCCGCAAGACCGCGGCAAGTAGCATATGTGCGGTATGTTGAAGGTGCGCCCAATTTAGCTTCACTACCCTTTGTGTAGAGCCCCATGTGAAGCCCCCCGAGATGTCTGGTATTTCCGCGATCAGAGTTCGAGCGTTTTCCCAGCTGCCTATAAAAGTTGAAACGACCTCCTCATATGCCCGACTTTGCGGGGCTACGAGAACCGCCATTCGGTGCGGACCATGGTCTGTCGAGCCTTGCTCTTCGATTTTGCGCACCCACCACTCGCCCAGCTGGTACATCATCAGTGGCGGAAGCTGGAGCACATTCTCGCTGATCTCGACTGGCGAGCTGCTAAGCTCCTCTCCGTTGAGACGCAGAGCCAAATTGCAGAGTCGTCGAATCGGCCGTATGTTGACTTCCATCGCACTGATCGCCGCGAGGAAGATAGATCGATACGTCTCAACCCATCCCTCGTAGACCGGTCGCTCAAACCCACTGAGGATGTCTGGGAGGACGGCCCAACTACCGATTTGACCGTCGTTGCCTCTTGCGAGCGATGCACCCAGCAGCAACGTGTGCAGATCCACGATTGTGTCGTATGCGCGCTCAAATGCCTCCACGCGCGCGCCGCCCGCAGCCTCCCGCGCATCTGCCGCGAGTTCTCCAAGAATCGTTTTGACTCGAATCTCGTATCTCTCACGCCGCACCGGCCGAAACACGCATGCCCCGCGTATGAGCACACGTTCCCACTGCGTCAGAGGTGGTCCGCCGTCTACTCGCGCGACAGGACTGGCCTCTTGGTACTCGGTTCCAGGGGTTATTCCGACCGTCAGCAGTGGCCATCGATCCGCACGGAATGCGCGAGATCTCGACGGGCGCGGCCAGCGCTGCGCCCGTATCAACCAGAGACCGACTGCAATTCGCAGCAGCCATAATCGCACGTTAATCAACCGCGACGGTTCACGAATTCGAAACATTCCCTGCGGCTCTCCACTTCCGAGCGCTAGGCGGCTCAGGAATACCCGCGGACCGTCGGGCGCATTCTCATCGATGTAACTTGGGCCCGGAATCCATCCCTTCGAGTGCGCTTGTGCAAGTACTTGGAACAAATTCAAGCGGTAAATGTCCCGTGGCAGTGCCACGCTTACGGCATACCGTCGGATCACTCTCGACTGCACATCCGCGCGAAGAAAGTCTATGGTTTTGAAGAGGAAGTACGCTGTTAGGAAGGCGTTAAGAAGAAACCAGGCCGCGTCGAACGCCGTCCAGGCCCTCAATTGACCGGTTCCAACGAACGGCAGCAATACGTATTGCGCCGCCATCGTAACCACAAGAGTCAGTGAGGATAGACCAGCAGCGAACGCTCCCGAATCTAATACATAGAGATGCAGGACGGCATCAGCGGCAGGACGTTTTTGCAGATAGACCGTGACGAACGCTATTACGATCGGATATACGAGCGCCGCAAGCGTCGCTTGTACGGCCCACAGAGTTGAGAAGCGCGTGAGATTCTCTGCGTCCTTCCAATTTACCCAACTGGTAACGAACGTCGTCGTCGGCAACGCGAGGCCCAGCAGGTATCCAACGAAAGCGAGTACGAACAAAGATAGTGAAAAGCGAATCGGATGCTCGCCTGCAAAGAGCAGGTCTCTCTCGAGACGCAGCAGCCTCAGGTTCTTTCGGTATTGGTTGAAAGCCCTCCACTCTGTCTCGTCGCGACGGGCGATACGCTGGATAGACCAAGGCGTGTTAATTGTAGTCCAGCATGCGTGAGAGACTCCACGGAACCGTACAGCGATCTCAAGCAACCATTGAACCGCGGCACGCTGTATCGACGAGTGTTTGATAGAACTAAGGCAGCTCTGAGCCGCGAGCTTAAGTCGCTGCCGAAGCACCGGCACTCGATTCATTTGTTCGCGGCTGATTTCAATAGTACTGCTTGATGTACCCGTAGGCCTTTTCGAAGAGTTCCTCTTCAGCGTGGAGCTTGTACTTGAAAAGCGTTTTCCGGAGAGCCTTCTTGACCTCTCGCTCGCCGGCGCTCGTATTCTGCCAGCCAGGGAAGCGGACCAGTCGGACGATCTCGTCGATGTCACCAACCACGCGCTCGACAATGACCGGCGTGTTCTTGTTGCGCGCTTCCTCGAACAGCTCAGTCAGTGCGGCCTTGCCGCGGTCCTCGTCCTTTTCGAGCGGGGTCGACCTCTCCACCTCGAGAAGCTCGCGCGCGAGATCCAGCAGCTCCTTTAAGAACTGTACGCTATGGAGCTGCCCCTGCTCGTGACGGTCCTTCAGGGCCTCGAGTCGCTCAGAGAGCGACTTGTAGGCTGGGTTGCCCAAGTGCTGCCGGAGCCGCTTTGAGATCTTGATCTCGATCTCCTTGGACTTCTTCTTCGGATCCGGCGTGCCCAGCACCGCTTCCAGGAGCTCGGCGTCAAGCACAATCTTGTCGAGGTCGTCGCGGACCGCGTCGACGTGCACGTTCTGGTGGATCAACTCAATTGTCTTAGCGCCGAGCGAGTGCCAGATTAGCCGCCCAGTGCCCGTCGTCGGCTGGACGGACACGTAGACCTGCGATAGCCAGCGGTAGTCGGCTTCGTGCCGTAGAAGGCCAGGGTCAGGCGACAGCGCCTCCCATAGCTTGGCGAGATAGCTGTAGTCCGCCGCGAACGCATCGCGCACGTCGTTGTTCGGGAGGCAATCCTGCGCGACGATCAGCCCCTCGTATCCGGTAAGGGTGCGGTCCACTCCTGGAAAGTAAGCCACGCACTTTTGCACCGCAGGTGCGAGCTTCTCTCTCAGGCCAGCGATGTTTGTGACCACCTGGCGGAAGCCCTTCTCGTCGAACTCGAGGGCTTTGGCTACGTCGTCGAATACTCCAAGGTAGTCGACAATGAGGCCGTGGGTCTTCTTGTCGCCGTAGGTCCGGTTGGTGCGGCAGATCGCCTGGAGTAGCGTATGGTCGCGCAGAGGCTTGTCGAGATACATCGCCTGGAGGACGGGCGCATCGAAGCCGGTCAGCAGCTTCGCCGTCACGATCAGGATCTTCAACGGGTCGTTCGGGTCGCGGAAACGGTTAAGAAGCTTCTCCTCCTCGTCGCGATCACGGTCGTAGGGCTTGTAGCGCTCGTCTTTCTTCGTGACCGAGATGACGATTTCGCTCGCTTCTGGCGGTAGATGCTTGTCGAGTTCGGCCTTGTAGAGTAGGCAGCACTCCTGGTCGAACGTGACTAGCATGGCCTTAAACCCGTTCGGCTCCACGTTCTCCCGGTAATGGCTAGCGACATCGGCACAAATCTGGGAGATACGCTCGGGCACCTTGACAAGGACCGCCATGCGCGATGCAGCACGAGCAAGGTTGTCTCGGTCGAGATCCGACAAGCTGCCAGTGAGTTCCCCATACGCCTGATCGATCGTCTCCTTGTCGATATGGAGCGCGACAAGGCGCGGTTCGAAGTGCAGCGGTAACGTCGCCCCGTCCCGGATCGACTCCTCGAACCCGTATCGGCTCATGTAGCCGCGCTCGTCCTCCTCCGCACCGAAGGCGTAGAAGGTGTTGCGATCGCGACGATTGATCGGCGTGCCAGTCAGACCGAAGAGGAACGCGTTCGGCAGCGCCGCACGCATCTTGATCCCAAGATCGCCCTCTTGAGTGCGGTGTGCTTCGTCCACCAGAGCGACGATATTGCTTCGGTCGTTGAGTACGCCCTCAGCCTCCGCGAACTTGAAGATAGTCGTGATAATGATCTTGCGCGCATCTTGCCGAAGCAGCTTCCCGAGCTCGCTCCGGGAGTTCGCCTTGACGAGGTTCGGGATGTCGGAGGCGTGAAAGGTGGCGCTGATCTGGACGTCGAGATCGATGCGGTCGACGACTATGAGCACCGTCGGGTTTTTAAGCGCCGGCTGGAGGCGTAGCTTCTGCGCCGCGAAGACCATCAAGAGCGACTTTCCGGAACCCTGGAAGTGCCAGAGGAGGCCCTTACGAGGCTTCCCTGCGAGCACACGCTCGATGATCCTGTTCGCCCCCTCGTACTGCTGGTAGCGGCAGACGATCTTGAGCCGACGCTTCTTGCTGTCGGTCGCATATAGCGTAAAGTTGGCGAGGATGTCGAGAAGGACCGCCGGCTGGAACAACGCACGCGCTGACCTCTGGACTTCACCGAGACCAGACGCAACAACAGTCTCGTCGGTGCGCCAGGGCCCCCACAACTCAATCGGCATACGGACTGATCCGTAGCGAAGCTCCTTACCCTCGGTTGCGGCCGAGAGGACGTTGCAGGCGAACAGTTCCGGGACGTTCCTCTCGTAATCGTCGTGAACTTGGAGTGCCCCGTCGAACCAACTCACCGCCTTGCGGACAGGGGTCTTCGCCTCAATGACAGTGAGCGGGAAGCCGTTGACGAGCAGCACAAGGTCGGCACGCCGCTCGGCAGGCCCCGCTCGGAACTTGTACTGGGTAGTAACAACGTATTGGTTTTTTTCGAGGTTCTGAAAGTCGATAAGGCGAACCGTCGTATGCTCGTGGTTCGGTCCAAAGGGCATCGAACGATCGCCGCGCAGCCACGCCATGAACTCCTCGTTGGCCTTTATCAGGCCGTCCGAGCGAACAGCTATCACGATTGCGCGCAACTTGTAGAGAACCTCGTCGGTGCGATCCGGATCGACCGCGATTTCGGGGTTCAGCCGCACGAGTGCCTCGTGAACGAACGGCTCGACAAAGACCTCGTGCGTCTGGCGCGGTAGGTTCTCGGGTGCGAGGAAATGCCAGCCGGTCCCCACGATGGCGCCGGCCTTTCGCGCGAGGCCCGGCTCAGCTGCAGTGTCGTGGGTGATGCCACCGCACAGCAGGTCGCGGACCAAGGCTTCGACGGTGTTTGACTCGTTGAAGGTCATCCGGTTACCGCAACGTGCCCAAGATACATTTCTTGAGTCTCTCTGCCTCAATGATCGCCCCTGAAGCACGACGCGCAGCTCTATCCAGCGAACGAAGCGTACTTACAATGCGACGCTGAAGATGAAGAGGTGGAAGTGGAATTATCGTACTCCGGAAGTCGACGAGATGAATATGCTTCAGTGCCGATCCTGACGTCTTCGACGCGAGCCGACTGCAAAACACCTTTGAGTCAAAGAAGTAGCGCAGGAACCATGGGTCAACTAGCTCTCTCTTCGGCTTCAGGAGCGCTACAGACACAAAGATGGAGAACGGGACATCAGCCTCAATCACACGGGCAACCCCGAGCGTTCCGTCTTTTGAGACCAGCACGTCGCCCCTTTCGGGATTCGCTCGTTTGGAGAATTCCTGATGATCGCTTTGCGTAATGAAGCGAGTTATCGAGAACTCGATATCGGGTCCGCTTGTAAGATTCTCCACGGTGAGAAACGGGACGCCGCTGTCCACGTAGTCCGGACGCTTGTGCACGCCATCAACAATCTTGTTGGTGACAGCAGATAGCTCTGTGGGAATCCAACGGTTCGAGGGTTCGCCGGGCTGAGACTGTCCCCCATCGACGGCTACGCCAGCCTCGAACATCGCGTCGATCCCTGAACGGAGGAGAGCAGTGGCATGGATGGTGACCTTCCGACGGGCTTCGAGGACGCTCTCAACAGCGCGGAGTAGGTGCACGATAGAACGCTGCTCGTCGAGCGGCGGCAGAGCGAACTCGAAATCACCTAGACTTCTCCAGTTGGTGCGCGGGGAAAGCGAGCCGGCCGAAGTGCCGATCGCATGTTCGAAGAACGCGTCGGTCTGGCAGAGGAACGGCAATAGCTCCGGGACCAACGATCCGTTTGCGGGCTCCAGCACGTAAATATCTCCAGAGCACACGCCCGCGAAGTCCGCGACGGCAACTTTGCGTTGATATGCGCGGCGCTTTCCGAAGAGGACTTGGCCCGGCCTGAAGCGATTTGTGAAAGTCGTCCCGTCGGCAACGAGCCCCCACTTACGAATGCGGAGGTCTCCCGGCTCGAGATGTTCGAGTCCTACGTAACGCTCCATGCCCTCGGCCGCTGGATCCGCGCAGCGATCGGTACACAATCGAGCGACATCGCGGAAGCGAACCCGGCACACCGCAGTCTTGGTGGGTGCCCTAACCATCGCCCTCCTCTCGTTCGACAAGGCTATCCAGCGTCGCGATCAAGCTGTTCATTTCGCGCCAAAGTGTGCTGCTGGACTTCTCCCACTCGTCCCAGGCACTGCCGAGACTCTTGGGTCCCGCGGCGACACCACTGGCCGCGCGTCTCACGTAGAGTGGGATCGAAAGGCTATGCTCTTGGGCGGCGACCTCCTCGTGCGTCGCCACCTTCGCAAATCCCGATTCGTCCTTAAATGCCCGGTAGGCTCCGGTAATGTGCTCCTGATGGTCTTCGCGCAGGAAGCTCTGCGCACGGTCACGCGCGATCTCGTTCAGCGCATCGATAAAGAGAATGCAACCGCGCCGCGCCTTGGACTTGGCGGTGCGGCAGACAATCACGCAGGCCTCCATTGGCGAGTTGTAGAAGAGGTTCGGGCCGAGCCCGAGGACGCACTCGACGAGGTCTGCCTCGACGAGTCTCTTCCGCATTTCGGCCTCCTCGCGCCGGAACAGAACCCCGTGTGGGAAGAGGATCGCGCACCGGCCCGTCTTCGGATCGAGGCTCTTTAGGATGTGCTGGAAGAAGGCGTAGTCGGCACGTCCTTGGGGCGGCGTTCCAAGGAAGTTCCGGCCCCACGGATCAGTGCTCCAGGCATCCCGGTTCCACTGCTTGATCGAGTAAGGCGGATTGGCAAGGACCACGTCGAAAGTTCGCAGCTTGTCTCTTCTCACGAACCTCGGTTCGACGAGCGTATCGCCGCGCTCGATGTGGAAGTCGTCGACGCCGTGGAGCATCAAGTTCATCCGCGCGATCGACGCGGTCATGTGGTTGCGCTCCTGCCCGAACAGGCCAAGAGTGCGGTACTCGCCTCCCTTGCGCTTTACCTCGTCGAGCGCCGAGATCAGCATGCCGCCGGTGCCGCACGTGGGGTCGTAGATGCTCTCGCCCGGCTTGGGTTCGAGCATGCGGACCATTAGGTGCACCACGGTGCGGTTCGTATAGAACTCCTGAGCCGTGTGTCCGCTGTCATCGGCGAACTTCTTGATCAAGTACTCGTAGCCATTGCCAAGTTCGTCTTCGGGCACGCCGGCGAGCGAGAGCGATCGCGACGAGAAGTGCTCGAGCAGGTTCTTGAGCGTGGAGTCGGGCAAGCGCTCCTTGTTGGTCCAGGGCGCGTCGCCAAAGATCCCATCGAAGCGGCCTGGGTTGGCGGCCTCGATGGCACGGAGCGCCTCCTGGAGCGCACGGCCCACGTCCTTGGCAACGTTACGCACATCATTCCAGTGCGCGCCATCCGGGATCACGTACCGATCGTTCGCCGTAGCGCGAGCGTACTTGTTGTCGTCGGTCTCTTCCATCGCTTCGGCGAAATCCGCATCCCACACGTCCGAAAGTCGTTTGAAAAACAGAAGCGGGAAGACGAACTGCTTGTAGTCGCCAGAATCGACGAGCCCACGGAGGATGGTCGCCGACCCCCAGAGATAGCTCTCGAGCTCCTGCTGCCTGATTCGGCCACTCACGAGAGCCAACCGCCCTCCTTGATCACGCGGCGGAGGTGATCCTCGGCCTCGCGGCAACGCGCCAGTGCCTCTTTGAACGCCGCGACGGCCTCGGGTAACCGCGGGATGCCCTCGCCCACAGGAGACACAACGAAGCGAGAGATGTTGAGCGTCCAGCCCTCCCTCTCGATATCCGAAAGGCCGACGACACGGGCACGGTGGGGTACGTCCTTGAAGTCGTCCACCCACTTCAGAATCTGGGCCGCATGCTCTGGCTCGAGAAAATTCTGCGCGCGCCTCTTGCGGAAGAGAGATGAAGCATCGATGACGAGTACTTTCTTGGCACGCTTGGCCGCCTTGCTGCGTCGCAGCACGAGGACACACGCCGCGAGCCCCGTTCCGTAGAAAAGGTTCGGCGCTAGGCCTATCACCGCCTCGACCAGGTCGTGCTCGATGAGGAACCGCCGAATGTCGCCCTCCACGCCAGCACGAAATAAAGCGCCCTGCGGCAGCACGACCGCCATGCGCCCCGTCCGGTCGGCCATGGATTTGACCATGTGCTGGACCCAGGCGAAGTCGCCGCTCGAGTCCGTCGGTAGGCCGGCAAACGCGCGTCCCCAGGGGTCGTTTTCCCAGATCTCGCGGCCCCACTGCTCAAGCGAAAATGGTGGATTGGCCACGACAACGTCGAACGTCGCCAGGCTACCTGTCGAGGGGTCGGCGAAGATGGGGGCCCGAAGCGTGTCGCCTCGCTCGACGACGAAGTCCTCAATGCCGTGGAGGAACAGGTTCATGCGCGCGACCGCGGCGGTCGTGAGGTTCTTCTCCTGCCCGTAGAGCCGACCGAAGAAGGTGCGTGGGTCGCCGCCGCGATCGCGCACGCGCGCCACCGCCGCGAGGAGCATGCCGCCGGTGCCGCAGGCCGGGTCGTAGACGGTCTCGCCTTCCTTGGGATCGAGGATGTCGATCATTAGCCGGACTACCCTACGGGGCGTGTAGAACTCGCCCGCCTTCTTGTTCGTGGAGTCCGCGAACTTCTTGATGAGGTATTCATAGGCGTCGCCCATCACGTCACCGGTGACTCGCGTGTTACCGATGCAGAGCGCCGAGAAGTGCTCGATTAGGTTCTTGAGTAGTTCGTCCGGCAGCCGCTCCTTGTTCGTCCACTGCGAGTCGCCAAAGACCCCGTAGAGATGCTTCTGGTTCGCGGCCTCGATGCCGCGCACAGCATTCTGCAGGGCTGTGCCCACGTTGGCCGCTGTCTCACGCACGTCCCGCCAGTGGCATCCCTCAGGCACTTGGAAGCGGTGCTCGTCCGCGAAGTCCTCACCGTACTCGGCGAGCATCGCCTCACGCTCCTCATCCCAGACGTCGCAGATGCGCTTGAAGAAGAGCAGCGGCAGTATGTAGCCCTTCCAGTCGGTCCGATCGACCGGGCTGCCCCGCAGGATGTTGGCCGCCTCCCAGAGATGCGATTCGAGCTCGGACAGGGTTGTGGGAAGCGGGAGCCCTGCCTGGCTCGCGATCGTCCCCCACCGCGGCTCTTCGGAGGCCACATCGCGGACGCTAAAGTCTCGACCCACTGGTCGATTTCGGTAGGCGCGGCCGGATTCGGACCGATCAGCCTGCCCAGAACGGACGTTCAGACCCTCGCCAGGCGTCTTTTTCCTCTGACGTGATCCGTTCCGTGCCAACGACCCCCTCCCCGAGCGAATAAGTCGCTGGATATTAGACGATTCCCAGTTGAGCTCGCGGCGCCTTACTGTCAGCCACTCGCCGCTCTCCTCAGAGCCCCTTCGCCGCGATCATTCGCTCAATGACCTTAGCCTTGTGATCGACCACGAGATGCGAGTAGCGCTTGACCATCGCGAGTGTCTTGTGCCCGAGCACGTCGGCGATTTCGAGCAGCGAGGCGCCCTGCGCCGCCAGCATCGACGCCGTCGTGTGGCGTAGGTCATGGAAGTGAAAATCTGTGATCCCTGCTGCCTCAAGCGCGGCGTACCAGTGCGCGTCGAAATGCTCATAGGGCCCCGGAAGGCCCGAGGGCTGCGGAAAGACGTACTCGCTTCGGGCTGACTTTTGCAGTTTCAGCTCGCGCAGCGCTTCGAGTGCCTTGCCGGCGAGCGGGAGCGTGCGCTGCTCATCGTTCTTCGTTTCGCGGATCAGCGCGCGCCCTATCTTAAGGTCCACGTCTGACCAACGTAGGGCGACCAGCTCACCTCGCCGGGCACCCGTGGTAATCGCCAGCAGCACCAATGTGTGCAGCGGCGCCCAATCAGACTTTTCGCAAGCGGCCAGCAGCGCCATGCGCTCATCGTCGGAGAGGAACCGCGTGCGCCCTCGCGACTCTTTCTTGCGGCTGATGTCGCCCATCGGGTTGCGGTCGAGTAGGCGCCGCTCCCTCACCGCGAATGACAGCGCGTGCGAGAGGGTCGCCATATAGCGGTTTACGGTGGCACCAGTGCGTTTGTATTGCTTGGGGGACACCATCTCGCCGGTTTTCTTGATCTTGTGCGCCTTGCCCCTCGTAAACGTCTCAGCAGCGCACGCATCGCGAGCTTTGGAAATCCGGTCGGCAGTGACCTCCGCGACGGTCAACCCGGCGAATTGCTTTGACCACCATTCGAGCTGCCGTGCACGCGCCGCGCGCTGAGTGGCGTCGAACTCCACAAGGACCGTCTTGCTGTAGTCCTCGGCGAGCGCGTCAAAGCTCGTGCGCCGCGCTGCCGCGTGGGGGAAATGTCGGCCCTCGCGTATCGCGGTCTCAAGCGACGCTGCCCACACCTCAGCTTCCTTTCGGTTCGGGAAGGTGGCCGACTCGGCGGCGCGTCCCTTTACTCGCACCTGCGCACGGTAGGAAACGTCCCGGGTCAGCGGCGAAACGATGCGTTGAATGGAAGCCATTGCAGTGCAGCCCTCCCGCCGTGTGGCGGGGAGTAGTCAACTGCACTGAGTTTGCACGAACTAGCGCGTACTTGGAAGCTACGCTCGTAAGTACTTGATTTGGTGGGCCGTGTAGGGATCGAACCTACGACCAAGAGATTAAGAGTCTCCTGCTCTACCAGCTGAGCTAACGGCCCTGGATCTTGGGGTGGACGATGGGACTCGAACCCACGACAACCGGGATCACAACCCGGGGCTCTACCAACTGAGCTACGTCCACCGTCCGTCCCCCGTCGCGGCTGGCGTGCCCGGCAGGACTTGAACCTGCGACCCTCGGCTTAGAAGGCCGATGCTCTATCCGCCTGAGCTACGGGCACGACTCGAATGCGCCTTCGGCCGGCCCCACCCGCACGGGGGCCGCGATCATACGTAAGTGCCTTAACGAGCGTCAATTTCCCCATGACTGGCGCACGGCCCCGGCGACGCTACGCACGGTGGCCGGTGGGGAGCGCTATCGGGGCGTCGCTTTTGTTACACTTTGGTGACTTTCTTCCCGTCGCCGAGCACCCATGAATTCGACGCCAAGCGCCCGCGTGTCGCAGGTGAGCGCAGATGCCAAGGCCGCGCCGGCGCCGGTTGCGTACGGGGTGCAGGACGACAGCCTCGCCGCCAGCGAGTTGGCGATCGCGGAGCTGCAGCGTCTGCTGGGGTTGTGGCTCGCCCACGAACCGGGCGCCCGCCTCGGCGACGACCCCGAGGAGCTGCACCAGCTGCGCGTCACGGCGCGGCGCATCGATGCGACACTCGGCCTGTTCAAGCGTCAGCTCCCGCCGACGCTGGTGCGCGCGCGCCGGGCCACCAAGGTGGTGCTACGCACGCTCGGGACGGCGCGCGACCTGGACGTGCAGCTGAGCGTGCTGCAGCGCTACTGCGCGCGGCTCCCCGAGAAGGAGCGCGCGGCGGCGGAGCCGCTGCGCGAGCATCTGGAGGCAGAGCGCGAGCGCGCGCGCAGGCGCATGCTGCGCGGGCTCGACTCCGAGCCCACGAGACGCTGGCTGCAGACGCTTACGGTGGCCAGTGAGGAGCCTGCCGAGCAGCTGCGGGCGGACAGCGCTGCAGCGGTGCTGGCTGCGCGCGTAGGCCGGCGCTTTCGCAAGCTGCGCAAATCGGTCGAGCGACTGCGCCCGCGCTCCTCGATGGACGATTATCACGGGGTACGGCGGCGCGCCAAGCAGCTGCGCTATGCCATCGAGTGCGCCAGCGTCATGCTGGGGAAACCTGCCGATGACATGCTCAAGGCATTGCGCCGGCTGCAGGACAAGCTTGGCGCGCACCAGGACGCGTACATGGCACAACAGCGCCTCACAGCCCTGGCCGGCGAGCCGGCGGGGGCACTGCCGCCGGCCACCCTGTTCTTCATGGGCCGGCTCGCCGAGCATCACGCGGTCGTCACGTTGCAGACGCGCGGCACGCTGACGCGCTCGTGGCGCAAGGTGCGTGGCCGGCGCTGGAAGACCCTGCGTGCGCGACTCGGCCAGCTGCACGCCGGCGCCGTAGCGCTGAGCACCACGATCGAGCCGGAGCCGTCCACGCCGCCGCCGGCGGAAATCGCCGCCGGCCGACCACCCGAGCCCGAGCTGCGCACGCTGAAGCACTGAGGGCCCGAAAGCTCCCCATGGAGCTGCTCATCGTCCGCCACGCCGTCGCCAGCGAGCGCAGCGCACAGCGCTGGCCCGACGATGCGGCACGACCCCTGTCAGCGCGTGGACTGGCGCGCGCGCGGCGCGCCGCGGCGGGCCTGCGACGCATCATGCCGCACCCGACGAGCGTGCTGACGAGTCCGCTGGAGCGTGCCCGGCAGACCGCCGCGCTGCTCGCGCAGCTCGCCGCCTGGCCGCGGGCTGCGGAGTGCGCGCTGCTGCGTCCCGGAGCCTCTCCCGAGGCCCTGCTGGCGCTGCTCGCGCGCCAGCGCGCACCCACGGTCGCAGTCATCGGCCATCAGCCGCACCTCGGCAGGCTGCTGGCGACCTGTCTTGCCGGCAGCCCGAGCGGCCGCGGGTTCCGACTGCGCAAGATGGGGGTGGCGCTGGTCAGCTTCCGCGCCGCGGTGCGCCCCGGCCAGGGCGAGCTCGTTGCGTTG
>Ga0210394_10005617_pt1 | contig 13993 bp, 9 predicted proteins | sample IncBWC12MmetaG_FD_160121 | JGI IMG/M metagenome (GOLD analysis project Ga0210394, IMG submission 160121) | Forest soil microbial communities from Barre Woods Harvard Forest LTER site, Petersham, Massachusetts, United States - Inc-BW-C-12-M | ecosystem: Environmental > Terrestrial > Soil >...
GGTAGGGTTGTCGGTTGCTCTTCCAGATTGAGAATCGATCTTGAGGGCCCACAAATTGGCTTCGCGGGGATTGGGTGGGGGTTCCAACTCGGAATAAATCAACCGCCCGTCGCTCGACCACGCAAGCGAGTCCTCCAATCGAGGATTGGAAAGCAGGGTGTTGAGCTGGCCGGTGGTGAGATCCGCGACGACGATGGCGGGATCGCCCTCGTGATAGGCAGCTCGAAAAGTGGTGCGCATAAATGCCAGATAGCGCGCGTTCGCGGACCAGGCCACGGATCCAAAAATCTCACCGGAATCACCAGCAACTTTGCGCGGCTCACCCCCCGCAACCGGAACAGTCCAGATGCTCTCGGAGTAATTTCTGCCTCGTGAAAACGCCAGCTGCAATCCGTCCGCACTGATTACTCCAACCCAAGCGTCGTCCACCATCATCTGTGGGCTTCCACCAAGCACGGAAACGCTCCATACGCTCGGTTTCTGGCCGGGCAGGGGCAGCCGCGCTAAAAGCAGATGCGAATTGTCTGGAAACCATCCGGTGGGCACTGCCTTAAACTCATCGGGAAGAGAAACGGCATGAGCCTCTCCGGAAGCGATATCACGAAGGAAAACGCCGGTACGGTCTGCGTAGGCCAGGTATTTCCCGTCCGGCGATACAACTCCACGAATCACCGGCAGGTCCGAAGGATTGGCGGTCAGCCGATGTTCCTGCGGCCAAGCCGGCCGAACGCTTCTCGCGATAAGCCACCCTACCAATGATCCGACCAGAAGAATCGCACAGCCGGCGAGGAATAATTTCAAGTGACGTTGCTGCGCCGGAACGGTTCCCGCGGCGGCACTCGACGACATAACGGCGGCGGATGAATCCTTGTTCGACGCCACCGGAGCAACGAAGCGGTAGCCCTTGCGTGCCAGCGTTTCGATATAACGAGGGTTGTCGGCGGTGTCTCCCAATGCGTCGCGCAATCGCTTCACTGCCGCGTTCAGGCCATGGTCGAAATCCACGAAGGTATCCGCGGGCCACAGCTTGGCATGCAATTCTTCGCGGGTGACTACCTGCCCGGGTCTGTCCAGCAGGGTCAGAAGCACCTGCAGGGGTTGGTCCTGCAAACGGATGCGGGAGCCATTGCGCCGGAGTTCGCCTGAGCGGACTTCCAACTCAAACGTACCGAAGCGGATGAGACTTGCTGATTCCGAGACTGGCAACTAATCCCTCGAACGGTTTTATCTGACGAGATACGCACGAATGCGACGTTCTCTACTGAAGTAACGTTTTATCGCTCCCAGATGTTTCATGCAAGAGCGCGTTACCTTCCCGGGTATTCTCCTGAAAAGGCGGGTTTTGCGCCGTTACCAAGGGTCCATCATCATTTCACCCCTACGGCATTGAGGTAGCCACGCTTGACGCGCAGTTTGGGCGCGGACAAGGAGGTCGGCGCCGTGCAGAGGCTAATTGGGGGAGCATTGCTGGTACTCAGCTTGGGTTGGCCGCCACAAACTATGGCGAGCAAGACGGAAAATGCAGACCGAGTGCCGGTCATTTCGGTTTCGATTCACGATCAGGCCGAAGTCCCGGAACAGACGCTCCGTCAGGCGCAACGTACCGCCACCCGGCTATTTGAGCACGCTGGGATTCGGCTTGAGTGGATGGAATGTACGCCAAACCCCGCAGGAACGAGCGTCGAGCAACTCTGCAGCGATGCAAAGTACCCGCAACATCTGCATCTCAGTATCGTGAGCAGGCCTCGGGGCCTGACCGCAGCCACAATTGGGATTTCGTTTCTGTCCCCGGGGGGAGAAGGATGCTACGCGGACATATTCTATGAACCAGTATTGGAACTTCAAGGAATGGAGAAGCAGGATCTAGGATCGATGTTGGGTCACGCCGCCGCACACGAACTTGGCCATTTGCTGCTGGGGACCAACTCGCACTCGGTGCAAGGATTGATGCGTGCGCGCTGGGAAGGTCCGGAGTTGTTGCAAATTCACAATCGAACACTTTATTTCTCGGAAGGCCAGGCACGACGTATGCGGGAGACTCTCGCGGCGCAGCGGGGAAGTTCACACCAACTTTTGGGCAAATAGTGTTTTTCTTAGGAAAGGCTTCGAAGGCGCTTGGTGGTGAAACCAAGGTAAGTTACTTCTTGCCGCTAAGCTCGTCGCGAACGATAGTTTCGATCATGGGTTTCAGGAGTTCGTGCGTTACCTTTTGCAGTACATCGGGACTCATCTTGGCGAGCACCCGTGAGACGAGTTCATCCACGTTTGGTTCGCCGACTACGGGAACTGCCTCCGGCTCGGCGATGGCGGATGGTGAGCTACTCTCCACTTCGTGATGCACAGGAACCTCCTGTGTCTCATCTACGTGCGGGGCGGAAAATTCCACCGCTTCCGCGACCACATCGGAAGTCGGAATCGTTACGTCACTGCTCACAAATGATAGTGGCGCCGGGCTCTCCGAAGCGACTGGTTCGGGTACTGGCACGGTGTCCCAGGTGGAGGCAAGCGCGGTGGCCTTCTGAGCGTCAACTTCCCACGGTGTGGTGTGATTCGAAAACCAGCTGTTGGCAGGTTCTTTCGCCGGCTCGCTCGCGGGCGCTTCCGCAGCCCAAGTCTCGGAATGCTCGGTCTTCTGTTCGACCACTGAGGCCGCATGATCCCGGCTCTCGCGGATTAGCTTCTCCACCGTGTCGTGGTCAATTTCTTGCATGGGTACTTCGGTGGCAGCAGTTTGAGCCTGCGCTTGCGCTACTTTCTCTTCCACACCAGCCGACATGGCGGCTGCCCAGGCATCGCTTGAAAAGGGAACCGAGGTCTCTTCGGGCTTATGATCGAGCGTGGACACGCCCACGGACTTTGCTTCCGCAGCCTCGACCAATTCCGCCGAGGGTTTTGCCGGAGTCCAATCCGCAAACTGAGTATTCTTGGCTGGCGAATTGCCGTGGAAGGCTGCTTCGCGCCAGTCCGGAACGCCACGCGATGATGAAGAAGTGCCTTCATCCGGAACGCTTTCCAACGCGCTTGGTCTCCATGAGGGCCGACCTGCCTCCTCCTCGTCGATATCCTCTTCTTCTTCAATTTCCTCGTCGGCTCCCCAATTTCGCTCGGCTGGCGGCTCTGCTTTTGCGCTCGGAACAAATGCGGCTTCCTCTTCCACTTCCGGCGTTTCCAAAAGGCTCCCAAATGCAACTGGACTCTGACCAGAGCCAATGTTGACGGGTTTCGAGCTGATCGGGAATTCTTCTTCAGGGGAGGCGCCTTCGATTTCCGGCAAGTTTTCCGGAGCGAGCGCTGCCAATTTAGGAGCGATTTGTTCAACAGGAATACGCGAAGGCAGGGGCAGCGGAGCTTTTTCTTGCGAAGCGGATGGAGGTCCGAGGGGTACGCCAGCGCGAATCAGCGCGGATTTCACCATCGAGATCAGCGGATCAGGCGGAACAAAGGGTTTCTTCAGCACACCATCCGCGCCAACGCGTTGCGCTTCCTGCTCATCCAACGGATCAAACGCCCCCACCAGCAAAATTACCGGAATATGGGAAAGTGTTGGATCGTCCTTAACGTACTTGCAAACTTCGTAGCCATTTCGCACCGGCATGAATACATCCGCCAGAACCAGATCCGGGCGGATGTCAGAAATTTTGCGCACAGCGGCTTCGCCGTTGCCCACGGCGACCACGTCAATGCCCTGATCCTTCAGGGCTAAGCCCACCATCTTCTGGATGTTACTGTTATCGTCCGCGACGAGGATTTTGGCCACCGAACTTCCTCCAAAGGACCCACAAAAACTGCCGACAGCACTTTCCAAAGTGTATTGGAGCACCAGCGCATGGCGGCGTCAATGTGCGGAGGGGGGATATGTGTCGGAAGTAGACATGCTCGCTTCCAATACGACGACCTGTACCAATGTACAAGGGGTGCGAAACTTCCGCACCCCCGGGTATTGTCCGGTTTCCTGGCGACCAACCGCTTACCAGGGAATCAGCTTCTTTATCCCCTTTTTCTTGCTGCTGGATTCTTTCTGGTTCGTTGGTGTAGCGGTCGTTCCGTCCGCGGGTTTGTCGGTGGTGGCGGTCGCATCGGTCGGTGGAGCGGCTGCCGCAGCGGTCTTATCCATCGGCGTATCGGGAGTGACTACCGAACTCCCGCTGGTCGCATTTGCCGCCGGCGGATCGGTTGTTGCCGGAGCGGCTGGATCGCTTGTCGCCGGAGCACTCGTTGTGGCTGGATCGGCTGTGGAGGTAGCGTCCGTCGTGGCGGTAGCATCCGTTTTCGCAGTGCCGTCGCTGGAAGTGGAGTTTACTTCTTCCGCGTTGCCGCCGGAACTACTGCCCCCTGCGGGAGCGGGGTCGCCCGGCCGGACTTTTTCGACGACCGCATTGCTGCCAGAACTAGAACTCATCGCGAGGCTGGCCGATTTCGAGCCACCAGTTAGCACGTCCGTACCTGAGAGCGTGTCCGGCTCCGGCTCCATGTTAGGCGTCCCATTGTGGGCCGCCATGTGAACGTCAGGCGACGCATGCAACATTCCGAAGGAACGGTGAACGATAGTTTCTTTTGGCCGGGGAGCATTCTGTTCCGCAGTCATCCATGCCACAGCTTTCGGATCGGGCTGGGGAACCGGCACCTTAAAGGCCTTCAGTTTTGCGGTGGCATCCGCCACATGGTTGGAAAGTGGATAGTTTCGGACAATCGTGCCGTAGAACGTGGCGGAGACGTCCTTACGCTCGCTCTTCTCAAATACGTCCGCGAGCATCCAAAGAGCTTCGTCCGCTTTGCTGTAAAGCGGATAACGACGGACCAATGGCGCCAAGCGTCCTGCAGCGGCGCGCCGGTCACCCTTCAGATAATAGTAGTAGCCAACACGAAACTGGCCTTCGGCAAGCACTTCCTGAACCTCGCGCAAGCGTTGCTGCGCCTCCGGAGCCAGCGGATCGTTGGGATACTTCTGCAGGAAAGTTTGGAACTCTTCCTCTGCCAGTTTCGCCTGGGTGTTATCCCGGTCCGGCTTGGGCATTTCGTTGTAGTGGGCCTTGGCGACCTGCAATTGCGCATAAGCGGCTTCCGGCAGGAACGGGAAGAACACCCCGAAGTCCTTATACGCCGAAACAGCTAGCATCGTGTTCGATGTGCCACCCTCCTTGAAGTAGGAGTCGGCGATGGCTAGCTTGGCTTTGGCGAGGTACTCGCTGTCGGGGTAGGTGTTGATCAGCGTCTGGAGTGCTAAGCGTCCCTGCTCGTGCCGGCCGCGCTTGATATCGTCCATGGCCCGGTCATAGAGCTGCTTATCCGGCTCAGCCGTGTTAGCGGTCTCCGTGGATTTGTCGACTTTCTTTTTCTTATGAAGAATCTGCGCGCTACACAGAGTTGCGTCAAACAGAAGAAGCGCACCCAAGAAAACAAGCGGAATTCGCCGCAATCCCCACCTCACAATAGGTTTATTCGAACCCGGCCTGGGTCGGTGGCTGATCTGGGAACGCCCCCGAGGCTCGGACACCAGCAGTATAACCTGAACGGAAGGACAGTTGGCTTTCTAAGTTTGCCCGGACGTACAGGTCAACCATCGTCTCGGGTGGGATGCCGTCGGCTACATTGGGGTTTTCCACCGAGCATGGGTAGGTCACCTCGTCCTGCCATGGCAGATTTCTACATTTTGTAATATTCGTCTGGCTGCTCCGTAACTACAATGCTTGCAGCACGGTTGCTCCACGAGCGCGCTTCAGGGGGCGCACTGCCGGTTCATGGAAAAACGAAAATTTCTTTTTGCTTCGCTCTCGAGTTTGATTGGCGACATTGCCTGGCAAGTGGTGAAAGAGGGCCACGAGGTCCGCTACTACGTCGAGAACGAGAAGGAACGCGATATCGCCGATGGGTTTGTGCCCAAGTCCAGCGATTATGAAAAAGACGTGAAGTGGGCGGATATCGTGGTGTTCGACGATACGCTGGGTCAAGGCGCCAAAGCCCAGGCACTTCGAGCGACCGGCAAGCCCGTCATCGGAGGTTCACCCTACACGGATAATCTTGAGGATGATCGCTCCTTTGGCCAGGAAGAGTTGAAGAAGGCCGGCGTCACCATCATCCCGTATCAGGAGTTCGACTCCTTCGACCCTGCGATCGAGTTCGTTAAAAAAAATCCCGATCGCTACGTCATCAAGCCCAGCGGCGAAGCCCAGAACGTGAAGCGCAGGCTATTTGTTGGCGAGGAAGAGGATGGCGACGATGTCGTCGGCATGTTGGAGGCCTACAAACGGGCTTTCGCGGATGAGATCAAAGTTTTCCAGTTGCAGCGGCGGGTGAACGGCGTGGAAGTTGCCGTCGGCGCTTTCTTCAACGGCAAGAAATTCATCACCCCGATCAACATAAACTTTGAGCACAAGAAATTGTTCCCCGGGGAAGTGGGCCCGCCTACCGGCGAAATGGGTACGGCGATGTTCTGGAGCGAACCGAACGCGCTTTTTAACCGCACCTTGCTGAAGATGGAGCCCAAGCTCGCCGAAGAAGGCTACGTCGGCTACATCGACGTGAATTGCATCGTCAACAATAACGGTATCTTCCCGTTGGAATTTACGTCGCGGTTCGGATACCCCACCATCAGCATTCAGCAGGAAGGAATTCTGACTCCCATCAGCGATTTTTTCTGGGAACTGGCCAATGGCCTGGAGCCGAAGTGGCGCACCCGCAGCGGCTTTCAAGTTGGCGTGCGCATCGTCGTGCCGCCGTTTCCGTTCGACGATGAAGCCACCTTTGAATCCTTCTCCAAAAACGCTGCCATCGTATTCAAGCGGCCCACCACAGAAGGCATTCACATCGAAGACGTCAAGAGTGTGAATCAGCAGTGGCTGGTTGCCGGGACTTCTGGCGTGGTTTTGATTGTCGTCGGCCTGGGACAAACGATGCGGCAGGCACAAGCACAGGCTTACACGCGCATCAAAAACATTCTTATTCCCAACATGTACTACCGTACCGATGTCGGCGACCGTTGGGGTGAAGATTCCGACAAGCTCCACAACTGGGGTTACCTGCGTTAAGCTCGCGTTTCGAAAAGTTCAATCTTCGAGTTCTCTGATCCCCAAAACGGACATGTCATCCTGAGGTCCGCGCGCCCTTCGCGGACCGAAGGATCTCAACTAGCGGTATGTGCTTGATCGTCCAACTGAGATTCTTCGCCCATCCTTGTCGGATGGTCGCAGAATGACGAGCTGGCGGTGTTAGTTGTTCAGTGCGCCGTCAGTCCTTCCGCAGCGTGCGGTAGTGAAACGACCACATCGCGAACAGCACAATGATCAGCGCGAAGTCCAGGCCATAGGCCAGCGAAATGGCATGGTCCTGCCAAGTAGCCTGCTTGATGGCCGCTTGCCGCAAACTCAGGAAGCGGTCTTCGGTGAGTAGATTCGTGGAGGGCAGCACGTAGTACAACGCAGTCTTGAGCCATGCGAGTTTCGGCATCCACGCCGGCGAACGCGGAGCGACAAACTCAATTCCCATGGCGATTACGAAGACCGCGCCCATTGTGGCCACGGTATTTGTTAGTGTCGCGAAAAACATAGCAATCGCGGCGTAAATCGCGTAGCGAACCAGCGGGTAAAGGACCAACACCAGCGGTGACACCTGCAGATGTACTCCCGCAAGCCCAGCCATCGCATAGCTAAGAGCCAGCATCACCAGAACGTAACAGCCCATAAAAAGCATCACGCCGAGATATTTTCCGAGAAGAAATTCCCAACGTTTGACCGGACGTGCCATCACCGCCAGCACGGTGCCCGATTTCAACTCGCTATTCAGCCCGTCCGCGGCGCCCCAAGCCGCCAACAATGTCCCCAGCCCGCTGGCGAATGCCATCACTTGGGAAATCAACTCTAGAACCATGGAGGCCATGGCCTGCTGATTTTCTCCGGTCGTATGCGCCTTGGCCTGAAGAAGCGGGTAAAGCGTCAGCGTCAACAGGCAGATGGCAAGGATAAGAACGAGCAGCAACAGCCGGTTGTGGAGAAAGCTTTCGAGTGTGCTGAACGCCAGCGTCTTGATCTTCACGAGGGCCCGCCTTCGTTTCCAACCGTTCGCATATACAAATCTTCGAGAGAGCCGCGAATAGGCAGTATGTGAATGACATCCTCGCCGCTTTGCCAGAGCAATTCAGCGAGTTCGCGTTTCTTGTCAACCGGAACGACGACAGTGACGCCGTGATCGTGCTCGCTTGTCACGCCGCCCCATTCAACAATGCGCGCCGCCAGCTCCTCGGTCAGAGCAGACGCCAGAATTTCCACGCGGTCCGCAGCGCCAAGTAGCTCCTCCATGCGCCCGCTTTGTACCACCCGCCCCTTACTAATGATGATCACCCGGTCACAAACCTGTTCGACTTCGGAAAGCAGGTGGGAACTGAGGAATACCGTTTTGCCGGCGGCCCGCAACGCGGAAATCAGGTCACGCACATCCTTGCGTCCCGTCGGATCGAGTCCCGAAGTCGGTTCGTCCAGAACCAACAGCTTAGGGTCGTGAAGAAGGGCCTGCGCCACGCCTAGCCGCTGCATCATCCCGCGCGAATATTTGCCGATCTTCAGTTTTTCGAATTCGGTCAGTTTTACCTTGGAGAGCTGTTCGGAGATCACTTGCTCGGCATTTTCCTGGCTGCGGCCGGTCAGTGCGTAATGAAAACGAAGCAGTCGGCGAGCCGTCAAGTATTTATAGAACGCGAAATTCTCGGGCAAGAAACCAATGTCGCATTTCGCGCGCACATCTCCCGGAGGGTATCCCAGAACGCGGATGTCTCCGGAGTCCGCGAAGAAGAAACCCATCAGCATGCTGATGCTGGTGGTTTTGCCTGCGCCATTGGGGCCAAGAAAAGCGCAAACCTCGCCAGGAAAGACGGAGAATGTCGCGTTCGTGAGCGCCGCCACTTCCACGCCGCGCAACCGCTTGCGGTACACCTTGGTCACTTCGCGGAATTCAATTGCCGGCGTCGTCATCCGGGTCCTTATCCTTGCCAGGCGCAGAATCTTTTTTCAGGCCCAAGGCCGCCATCAAGCGGAATTCCAGTCCATAGCCGTAGCCGTTCTGGACCAGAGTGACCTTGCCGTTCTCATCGATCACAAAGAGTACCGGGATTCCTTCCACTCCAAATGCGTCGCTCACCTTGCTGTCGGCGTCCCACAAAATCGGAAACGTCAGCTTTGCTTCGCGAACGAACTGCGCTGCAGCTTTGGGATCTTCATCGGTGCTGACGGCCAGGACCTCGAAGCCGCCGTTCTTTGGTTGGTATTTTTCGTAAAACGCCTGTAACTCCGGAAGCTCCAAACGGCACGGGCCGCACCAACTGGCCCAGAAACTGACCACCACTTTCTTTTTTCCTCTGAAGTCGGCTGACGAGACTTGTTCCCCGGCGAGCGATTTCAACGCGAACGCCGGCGCTGGTTTGTTCAGCAGCGCATTCTCATCGGTGTGCCCAAAAAGCTTCTTTTCGAGCGATTTTGCCTTCCAGGTAAGCGTGATCGTCACGGCTACCAGAAGCAGGAGAAGGAGCAGGCTTTTAGGAGTGAGCTTCAAGGGCATGAATGCGGGCAGTATAACGCAACAAGAGTGCTTGCCTATAAACCAACGAACCCGAGACAGCCTGTGCGAGAACTGTCGTTCATTAGGAGGCAGGACTTCACACGCTAGCGCTTCAATTCAACAGGGCTTTAATCCTACACGCCAGCCTTTGTAGCGGACGCCTTCTGAGGCGGCGCCTTTTCTTTCTTTTTCTGCACCGGTCGGAGCCTCAAAATTCTTCTCTCTCAGTTCGCCACCGTCAGTTCAATTTCCGTGTTCGCCGCAATGCGCGCCCCGCCCACCGGCGACTGGTCCACGACCGTGCCGTGTTCCGATTGCTGCAGATTCACGTAGTTGATTTTGCGATGCAGATGCGCCTGATCCAGCCGGTGTTGCGCTTCAATCTCATTCACGCCAAGCAGGTGCGGCATTACGTATGCCGGGTCTTTAAATCCAGTGGAGACCAGCACGTCCACGCGCGGTGTAGCTCCGCCCTTTCCAGGCTTCGGATTTTGTATCACCACGGTATCGGGCGGCTCTCCGAGAACGGTATAGTTCGAAACTTCCCCGAGTTGCAAACCGTCGCGCAGCAATTGGATGCGAGACACGCGCAGGCTATTGCCTTCCAGCGAGGGAATTTCCAATTGACGTTGCCCAAGGCTGAGAACCACGTGTGCTTGCTGGGAAACTTTCATCTGCATGCCGGGAGATGGCGTCTGGCGCACCACCTGATTGATTGGCAGGTCGCTGTACACGCGATCCGCGACGTTGAGGTTCAACCCCTTGGCGCGTAACGCCTGACTGGCTTCGCCCACGTTACGGCCCACAAGATTGGGCATGGCCACTTCCCGCCCATGGATGGCGATGCGCATCGCGGTGATCGCGCTCAGAAATGCGGCGGAGGCCAGGATGAACACCAGAAAGGCCATTCGCCCGACCCATTCGATGCGCTCGCGCAGATTCATTGTGGATTCTCGGTTCGCAATTTTCTTACGGGTTCTTCAGCGCCGGCGCCGGATACTCCGGCAACTTTTCTTTGCTGGTGTCCGCGCGCTTCACTTCCAGTTCGTCGAAGAGCAGGGAAGGGCAGATCACCGTCTGCGGAATGCCGCCCATCCGGTTGCTAACCAGCGGATCGTCGCCCAGCGCGACCAGGTCGTTACGTAAAGCACGAATGTCCAGTTCGTTGAAGATTGCTCCGCGCACCAGCTCTTCGTGTCCATCCTTGGTGTACACGCGATACAGCAGCCGCGGGGAATTGCCTGGCCCGAGCGTGTCCACGCGATAGGCATACGGCTTGTTCTGCTCCGTCGCCATTTGTAGAAGCTTTTGGTTCATGTCGGCGGCGGATTCTGGCTCAGAACTCTTCACGATCAGTGTGCCAAGTCCCGGAGCCGCCATGGTGCCGGGTGCGGCGCGTCCATGTCCGTTCGAAGTTGCGAAGTCGCGGATCGGTTGGCGGCCCACCAGATAATTCTGGAGCGTGCCATCCTCGATCAGTGTCACCGCTTGTGCTTTTACGCCTTCGCTATCCACCACATAATTCCCGAGCAGTGTTTTCCCCTGGAATTTTCCAATCGTCGGATCGTCCACAACGGTTACAAATTTCGGTAGCACGCGGGTTTTGTAACTGGTGCCAAACGCCCCCACGGTGCGATTCGGTTTCCCCAGTTGCGGCTTCCGGCCGAGAATGTTTCCACCGATCATTCCAGCCATGATGTCGTCGGCTGCGTCCGGCGCAAACACCACCGGCCCGCGATAGGATTCCTCGACAATGGGTGCGTCGCGCAACGCCTTCAGCGTGTCCAGCATTTTCGTGGTCTCTTTCAGCAGTGCATCGCGGTTCGGCAGTTGTTCTGCGCGCTCTTCGCTCCAGAACGGGTTGCGGCTCAGCCGCATGCCGTCCTCGGCTTGCGTGGAACCGTTCAGCGAAACGGTCGCAGTCGTTTTTCCATCGCGATAAATTGTGCCTTCGGAGTTCACGAAGTAATCATTGATCGCTGTGAATCGCGCCGAGGCGCTCAAAGCCTGAATGTTCGGATACTGGCGGTACATTCGTGTCAGGTCCTGCAAGGTCTTGTCCCAGGCAGACTCATCCACCTTCATGCTGACAACATCGCCGACTGCGGAAATGACCGGTGCCCGCGCGAAGTCATCCACCGGATTGGTTTCAGCCGAAAACTGTTTCAGCGCTGAAAGTTTTTCAGCATAAGCATCGGCAGCCGCTTTGTACGCCTCATCTGTGAGAAGCCATATCTGCCGGCGAAGCGGGATTGGATCGTTATCGAGCGGCAGGATCGTCGCCGTCCCCAGACCCTGGTTGTAATAACTGTCCTGTTTGTAGTCCCCGATACGCACGACCACGCGCAACACGCGTCGCCGGCTACGCTGATTTTCTCGAAGCGCGCCGAATGCGGCTTCCGCGCTGAAATCGTCCAGGTCGTTCACCCGGTACTCGATGTAGTACGGCGCTTGCACCTTATCCATTTTCAATTGCGCGGTGGAACGATCTAGTTCCGTAAGCAGCGCTTCGAGCAGCGGATCACCCTTGGCGGCTTCGTGAGCCGCCGCAGTCGCGCCCTCAGGCTCAGCTGCTTCCGTTGCCTGCATGCGCGCCGGAAAAATCGCCAGCGCAGCAGCGGCACACAGCACACCAAATACTCTAGTGCTTAGCATCCGGTGGCTCATGGCTTCACCTCTGGCTGCGCGTTCGAGGCCTTGGTGATGGGATCTTTCACGGGCATGTTTTCCTGTCCGGGCGCCGGCAAAATGGGCGGCCGGTCTCTCCCATGAGCGCGCTTTTGCACTTCCATCTCGCTGAACAGCATGGCCGGGGCAGCGGCGGAAACCGGAACGCTTCCGCTTTCCGCGCCGCACACGCCGTTAAATACGTGTTGTTTGTCTCCGGTAGTGATAATGCGCGTAAGCGCTGCGAGCGGGGTGCCAACGATGTCCACGCCGCGCACCAGTTCATCCGGACGCCCATCGGCGTACACCTTGTACACAATCACGGGAAGCACCTGGAATGATTGCGGCAACGACCGAGTGGTGAGCGTGAATCCGCCCTGAATATCGTCGAAGTACAAACCGTACGGCTTGCCCTGTTTCTTGATCTCCTCGATCAATTTCTCGCGAATCTGCGCTTCCGGAACGGTTTGCGTGGAAGAGACGATCAGGTTTCCCTGGCGCCCAGTAGGCATAAGCCCAGGCTGGTTGCGGCCATGTCCGTTGGATTGGTCGAAGCCTTTGATCGGCATGCGCGACAGCAGGAAATTTTTCAGCACTCCGTCCTTGATCACTTCCACACGCTGCGCGGGCACGCCTTCGTTGTCGAATGAATAGCTTCCCGCGAGCTTCACTCCGTCCAATTCCCGAAGTGTCGGGTCGTCCGTCACGCTCAAAAACTTAGGCAGCACTTCCTGGCCGACTTTTTTCGTAAACGTTTGCCCCTCATCTTCGTCTCGCTGCCGGTGACCCTCCAGCCGATGTCCTAGACCTTCATGAAACAATACCGCAGCCGCACGGCCACTCAGCACCGCAGGCCCTGCGTAGGGCTCGGCCACCGGTGCTTTGCGCAACGCGGCGAGATCCACGGCCATCTTGTCGATCTTGGCGAGAAGTTCCGTCTCGTTCGGCAATCCAGCGGCCGATGGCGCCTGAAAAGTTTCCACGCGCAACAAATCCATGCCGTCATCGGCGCGCGTTTGCGCTTCAATCACCAGCCGGGCAGACGCACTAGGCGTCGTCACACTCGCGCCATCGCTGGAGACCATGCGCCCATTTGCGTCCGAAACCTGCAGGAACACCGTTGCGAAATACACGTCTGGATATTTGCGGAAGGCGCTGGAGACCCGGCGAATTTCACCTTCCCACGCGGGCCGATCCAAAACCGAAGGAGCCAGTTTGACACCCAGATAAGTTTTTGGCGTCTCGTGCGAAAAATCCGGCGACTTGTCTTCTTCCTCCGCGCGAACAGCCGTATTCGTTTTGACATTCAGGTACGCAGGCGCGGCGCGCTTGTACGCGCGGTCCGTCAGTTCCCACAACAATCGCGCAGTGGCATCGGGATCGTCGCCAAGAGGCAAGGTGCCAGAGACCATGCCGCTTTGCCTGCTTTGTCCGTGGGTATTGTCCATCTCCGGCGTTCCCACCCGCATGGTTACGTCCGCGGAGCGCCATTTGGAGGTGGAGTCCGCAAGCAAGCCGCCGTACGCACCGGCGATCACCGTCAAATCCTGGTCATACACGGTATAGCTCAGGTAGTACGGAGCGGGATCGCTCTTGGACAGTGCTCCCTTTGCGCGCGCAAGCTCTACCTGCATGGATTGCAGCAACGGATCATTCGCCGATGCCCTCGCCTCAGGCTTATCGTTCGCGGAAACCGTCGCCATCGGGGCCAGCCACGTCAGTTGAACGGCCAGCAGACAACTCGCGGCACGCTTTAATTTTGCGCCGGCAATTGGGAAGACTT
>Ga0210394_10005618_pt1 | contig 13988 bp, 11 predicted proteins | sample IncBWC12MmetaG_FD_160121 | JGI IMG/M metagenome (GOLD analysis project Ga0210394, IMG submission 160121) | Forest soil microbial communities from Barre Woods Harvard Forest LTER site, Petersham, Massachusetts, United States - Inc-BW-C-12-M | ecosystem: Environmental > Terrestrial > Soil >...
TTACGTTCACTTGCTATCGACGCCTACCCCTGCTGCGCTCCGTTCGCGCCAGAAATGTCTTCGTCCAAATTCTCGGCCAAGTGGCGGGTGGCCGCCCTTCTGCTTTCCGTAGAATCGTCACCGCAACACGGACAAATACTACTCCCGTATATTCACCCTGAGTTAAAATTCTGAACTTGGGGTGCCCTGCCCTTGACGCCTTTTCAAGGGCGGGGCTCTTGCAGCTGTCCGCAGGTGCAATGGACGGTCCGGTACCGCTGCCGCAAATTTCCCCGACCCGCCTTTCCCGCCCAATATACTTGCATTAGGGATTTCACGCTCTTTCGGGAATTCGCGAGCAGCCATGAACTCTTCGACACCACCGTTGCCTTCGCATCCGCCCGACGCGTCGCCGCACATGCCTCTGCCCGAAATGCAGGCGGAGTTGCGCGGCGCGCCCTTCGATCTCCGGGTATCCGCGCTGAAAATTTAATTAATAAGTGATACCATTCCCCGTACATCCGGCCACCGAAATCCGCGGCATGATTTCCGCCATGTCGTATAGTCGGAGTACTTCATGGGGAGAAAATTGCCGGAAGTTTCGAGGCCTTGGAAGCATGGAACCTACGTCGAATAAGAGACGCAGCCAAAGGCTGTTTATCCAAGTCCGAGTGGTGATCGAAGCGAAAGTGGCCAACCGACCTCCGCTCAGTGAAGAGACGCACACGGTCGTCGTGAGCGCACACGGCGCCCTGGTGGAGATGGGAACCCAACTCGATCAGGGCCAGATAGTGAGCATGCGAAACGTTCGGACCAATGAGGCGGTCGATTGCGTCGTGAAACTGGTCACGCCCGCCGCTGCCAAGAAATTCAGCACCGGCCTCGAATTCACAAAGCCGAGCCCCGCGTTCTGGCACGTCAGCTTCCCACCCGAAGATTGGACCAGGGGCAGCCCGGACGCCAAGAAATTCAGCTGATCTCCCGCCCAAAGCTTCAAAATCAGCCAGCCCTGCCGCTTATCCTGTCCGATTTCACGGAGACGCTTCCTCTTGAGCGATCTGGCTGAGGCCAGAATCGCGAAACGTTGGCATGCTCACTGAAATTAGAAAACTGAAATTAAAAAAGGGAGGTGATAACCAGGTCGGTTACCACCTCCCAGGGTGGGGTGGGGTGTTGCTGGGTAAACTCAATAAGTGAGAGCCGATAATTACCTTGGATTCTCTCCTAAACCACTGGTACGAAAAACAACCATCACAGACGAACATCCGAATATCACACGGCCACAGCCGTGTCAACAACGAAAAACGGAATAAATCTCGCCAGCCGCGGCTCGTGGTTCGCCGATCAGGCATGCACGGCAGGATGGACTGCGGCGGCGTCCAGGATTTCGCGGACGCGCCTACAAAGGAGGGCCGGGCTGTACGGCTTTCTGAGGAGCGCCACTCCGCGCTCAACGATATCGGCCAGAGCGGCCGCATCATTGCTGTATCCAGTTGCAAATAGGACAGATATGCTTGGTTTGAGGAGTTTGATCGCCCCGTAGACTTGGGGGCCGCTCCGCCGGGGCATGATGACGTCCAGTATCACCAGCGAAATGCTCTCCCGGTTCGCTTCGAAGAGATCAATCGCCTCTTGCCCGTCGTGCGCTACCAGAATGCGATACCCCTTGCTCTTGAGGGCAGAGCAAGCCACCTCGCGGAGGCCTTCGTGGTCTTCGGCGATCAGCACGGTTTCGTCGCCTCCACGTGGCGGCGCCTCGTCGAGGACGGGTGACCGAAATTCCCGCCTTTCCGGAACCGCACTGACAGGGAGGAGGACTCGAAATGTGCTTCCTCGGCCCACTTCGCTTTCGACCAGCACGCATCCGCCGTGCTGCTTGACGATTCCGTAGACCGTCGCCAACCCCAAACCGGTGCCTTTGCCGGAGGTCTTCGTGGTGAAGAAAGGTTCAAAGATCCTCTCCCGCACAGTGTCATCCATGCCGATCCCCGTATCGATGACGCGGATTTCAGCGAACCTCCCGGGTTGCACGCCGGCGTGCCCGCGACAGTCTTGCTCGGAAAACTCGGCATTGCGTGTTTCGATCGTGAGGGCGCCGCCGTTGGGCATGGCGTCGCGCGAGTTGAGGAAAATATTCATGAGGACCTGCTCGATCTGCGTGGGGTCGGCGCGCACGTCCATCAAGTCGCTTGCGAGCACGGTCTTGATTTCGATGTCTTTCCCAATCACCTTGTCGAGAAGATTCAAAACATCGCGGATCGTCTGATTTAGGCTGAAGTTGCGAGGTTCGAGAATTTGCCGGCGCGAGAACGCCAGCAGTTGCCGGACCAGGGCGGTGACGCGATCGCACTGCGTATGAATTTTATTGAAATAGAGCTCGAGCTTCGAATTTACCGACCCGGCTTGCTCCTCGCCGAGCTCCGCCCAACCCAGGATCGCGCCGATCACATTGTTGAAATCGTGCGCGATCCCGCCGGCAAGCTGCCCGATGGCCTCGAATTTCTGCGCCTGCCGCAACTGCAGCTCAAGGGCCCGCCGTTCGCTCATGTCTCGCGAAACGGTGGCGACGAAACGCGGCTCGCCGGTGGCCTCGTCCTTCACCTGGAATCCCACAAAATCGACGGCCACTGGCTTCCCCGTTTGGCGATGCCGGAACCGCAATTCCCCTTCCCAGTGCCCCGACGAATAAAGCGCGGGGAGGATCGTATTGTGAACCAGGGGTAAATCGGCCGGATCGACGTAATCGATGGAATGCGAATTCTTCACGGATTCCGAGACCGGGATTCCCAGAAGGGCGCGGCCCGCGGGATTCACGTATTCCACATTGTCATGGAGATCGGCGACGGCGATGAAATCGCGGCAGTATTCCACCAGCGTAAAAAACTTCAGTTTTTCTTCCTCGGCGCGCTTTCTTTCGGTGATGTCCTTCGTGACGACGAGAGCGGAAGGCCGCCCCGAGTAATCAATTTTGTGCAGGAAAATTTCCACATCGACGACGGTGTGATCTCTCTTACGAAGGCGCCACTCCCCCGCGAGTGGCTGGCCGGGATTGGAATCCTGAACGGCGGCCAAAAAATTCTGGATTTCCTCGGCCGGGAGCAGCGCGCCGATCTGCATTTGCAGCACGCTGGCCCGGGCATATCCATAGAGGCGGAGCGCCGCATCGTTCACCTGAAGAAATTGCAACGTTTGGCGGTCGAAAACCCACATGGGAAGGGGATTATGCGCGAATAAAAACAGGGCGTTGGCCTCGCTCTCCCGGAGCGCCCGAACCATCAGGCCGCGAGCGTCCCGCAGTGCCCTTTCCTCGAGCGCTCGCGCCACCACCAACGGCAGCCGCGCCAAGTGCTCCTTCAAGACATAATCCGTAACGCCTTGCTTGATGCATTCGACGGCTATTTCTTCTCCCAGAGTTCCGGTCACGAGAACGAATGGAACATCGCGCCCGGTATGGCGCAGCGCCGCGAAGGCATCCATGCCGGTCCAAGTCGGCAGCCGGTAGTCGGCAAGAACGATGTCGAACGAGAATCGCGGGAAAAATTCGAGAAGCTCCTCCCGCGTCGAGATGAGGCGCGACTGGCACTTGAATCCGGCGCGCTTCAGCTCATGAAGATTGAGCTCGGCGTCGGCCTCCGAGTTCTCGATCAGCAGGACGCGCAAGGGCGCATCCATGTTCCACACCGCGGTGCGCATCGCGGTTGCGCCGGCCTCGCTCATCCCGATTCCTCCATGAGCGAAGACGAGCGTTCCCGCGGCGGCGCCAGGTTCATTCGCAGCCAGTACTTCCCAAGCGTGTACATGGTTTCGCGAAACCGGTCGAAGTCCACCGGCTTTTGAATATAGCTGTTGGCGCCCAGTTCGTAGGTGGCGCGCACGTCCCGCTCCTCCCCGGACGACGTCAACACGATCACCGGGATCGACCGCGTGCGCAGGTCGGCCTTAATCCTGCGCAGTACGGCGAGGCCGTCCATTTTGGGAAGCTTCAGGTCCAGAAGAATCACGTGTCGAAGGGGCTGGCAAGCGGCGCCTTCATAGTCTCCCAAGCAAAACAGGAAGTTCAAGGCTTCCTCGCCGTCTCGAGCCACCTGGACGTCGGTCACGAACGCGCGTTCCTTCAGTGCGCGCAGTGTCAGCTCGACGTCGGCGGCGCAGTCATCGACCAACAGAACTTCAACTCCGTCGCGGGTCATTTGGCGGCCTTTAATACCGCGGTCGGTACAGCATGAGCCGCGGAAGGCAGTCCCAGGGTGAAGAAAAATGTCGCTCCGTTTCCAGGGCTGGATTCGGCGCGGATCGTTTCTCCATGCTTTTGCAGGATGCGATGAACAATGGCCAGGCCGACCCCCGTGCCCTCGAATTCCTCTTCCCGGTGCAGGCGCTGGAATATCTGGAACAACTTATCGGCGTACTTCATGTCGAATCCGACGCCGTTGTCGCGGACAAGAATTTCGGTCCCGCCGTCCGATTGCGTCTCCCCGATTTCAATGATCGCACTGTCACGCGAGCGTGTGAATTTGAGCGCGTTTGCGAGTAGGTTGGAAAGCACCTGTCGCATCAGTCCCCGATCGCATTCGACGGGCGAAAGCGGACCGATTCGCCAATCCACCGTCCGGCTGTTTGTGTCTGCATCGAGGCCGGAGATGGTTTCGGCCACCAGACGGTTCAGATCCGTGGGCGCCACCTTCAACGCTCCCCGCCCGACCCGTGCCAAATTCAGCAGGTCGTCGACGAGGTGGCCCATGTGAGCCGTGGCTTTGCGGACGTGGTCGATGTGATTCAGCGCCCCAGGGGGAAGCTGGGCCCCGTACTCGTCGACGAGAATCCTGGAAAATCCGTCCACCTGCCGGAGCGGCGCGCGCAAATCGTGAGAGACCGAATACGTGAGGGATTCGAGGTCGCGGTTCGCGTCCTCAAGCTGCGCCGTCCGTTGCTTGATTCGAAGCTCGAGATCCTCGCTGACGCGGCGCAAGCTGGATTCCGCCTTGGCTCGCTGCTCGACCTCATTGGAAAGCCTCTGATTGATCTCGATGAGCCAGTCGATCCCGGGCATGGCCAGCGCCCGCGGCGTGACCGCAATCAGCACGAGTGCGGTGGCCACCGAAACCGCGGCCGTCACGGCTTTCACGCCGCCAGCGAGCCAGTAGGACGGAAACCAGATCGTCCAGACTTCGAGCAAATGGGTGCTCCCGCACGCCACGATGAACGCCCCAAAACACAGGAGCATCCAGCTGAAGGGAATGCCCCGCTGCTTGCGAGTGATGTGGAGAAGCGTGAGCGGGATGGAAAAGTAGGAGAGCGCGATCAGCGAATCCGATGCCACGCGCAGGCCGATGAGGCTCGGGGTCCAGAGATAACAATACCCGTGCGGCATGAAACCGCCCGGGAAGATCAGGTTCCGCAGGAATTGCATCCTGTCCCTCGTCCCATGCGCGTGGTTCGGGGAAATCGGAACGGCGCGCGCGAACGCAGCCTCCCCGGACACATCGCAAATGGTTTATCGGCATCCGACGGGAAAGGCTTTAGTGACGCGGGAACACCAGAATAAGCTGCGGAACAGCTAAGCGACTGGCGAATGTTTCGGCGCCGGCGACTCGCACCCGTGCAATTGTTTATTTCGCTTTTCTTCGTACATTTGCTTGTCCGCAAGGCGAAGCAGATGCTCAAGCGAAGGCTGATGCACGATGGGCACGTCGGCGATTCCGACGCTCAGCGAGATGCGGAATTTCCAGGACCCAAGCGAGTTTACGAAATCCGCGCGCTGTTGCAGCCGTTTTCGGACTTGCAGATCGGAATCCTGCCCCGCGTCCGTCATGAGGACGCAAAATTCATCGCCGCCGAACCGGGCGAGAATGTCCGACTGCCGAAAGCTGGCGCGCAGCACGTTGGCGGTCACGATCAGCGCGCGATTGCCATCGAGATGACCGTAAGAGTCGTTGATCAGCTTCAAATCGTCCAAATCCAGGTAGACCAGAAGCGCGGCGCCCTTGCGCTGGATCATACGCAAATGCTGCTCGGAAAGAGCAATGAATCCGCGGCGATTGTAGAGCCCCGTCAAATCATCGATCAGGGAGAGATTTTGCAGATTTTTCTGCAGCCGGTGGCGCTCGATCGAATAGCGAATGGCCCGAACCAGGGTCGCGCGGTCCAGCTTCTCCTTGGTCAGAAAATCCTGCACCCCTTGCCGCAGCGCCTCGATGGCCAGGGCTTCGTCCTCCGTTTCGGACAAAATGACCATCGGTGTATCCGGCGCGGCCGCGCGCGCGGCTTGCACGAAGATGCGGCCTTGCCCCTGACGGGAGCCCAAACCGAGCAGCAGTACATCCGCGGGTTCACTGGCGAGACGCGCGGCGGCCAGCTCGAGGCCCGTGACGTGCGCGATATGAAAATGACTCGAATCGTCGTTACCGAGCAGCCCGCGAAGGCCGCATGCATCTCTAGCTTCGCCTACCAGCAGAATGCGTAGGGGAACACCGTTCGTCGTCAACGCTCGGCCTCAGGATTCCCGACCTGGGTTCGCGGATGCTGATCTCCGGAAATGCCTCCGAAGCTCCGACACGATCCAACACAAGTCGCGTGGGTGCCGGGCATCCTGGCGAACAAGGGATCCACTCTCTGGAAGGGGTACCTAAGTGTCATTCAGTGCTGGAAAGCTGTCAAGGCGCATGATGCCAAACAAACAATGGAAGGCAACCGCGTCGCCGACGCCTCTCTACTTCTTGTCGTTATTGCGATTGCGAGACTGGCTGAGGAGGTTTACGAAGAGCCGGAAGGCTCCGACGTTGCCTTCGGGTAACTGGCGCGAGAAGGAGAGTCCCGTATAGATGTACCTGCCCTTGCCGGTTTGGGTCCAGACGAGGCCGCCCATCACGTCTTTCTCGCCGGGATCGTGCATGGCGAAGACGGTGTGATATTTAGGGTCCCACTTCTCCCAGAAATAGAGGCCGCGTTCCTGCACCCAGCCGTCGAAGTCGCGCGACTCGATCTTGTTCGGGAAATTCAGGAGCGGGCTGGCCGGGTCGACGAAATTCACGGCGGCATTTTCATCCGTGACGCGCGGGCCGGGGCCCATCGTCGCGGGGAACGGAGCGGGTTTGAGCGCGTCCCAGATCGCCGGGCGCTGGTCCAGCACGAGGAGAGTCCCGCCGCTGGCCGCGTAGTCGAGCAGGCGCGAATTGGAGGCGACCACATCCGAGCGCAGCTCGTAGGCGCGCATGCCGACGACGATCGCGTCGAAACGGGCGAGGTCACCGAACGCGACGGCGTTCGGGTCGAGCATCTCCACGGCGACGCCGAGCCGGCGCAGCGAATCGGGAATCGCGTCATTCTCGGCGGCGATGTAGCCGACGCTCAGATGGTCCGGCACGTTGATGGAGAAGACGTGCACGGGCACTGTGGCGGGCGCCCTCCACAAATAGCACGGAAGCGAGGGCAGCGGCTCGAGCGAATTTTCAAACGTTTCGCCACCACGCTTCGCGTAAGCCTTCAGGACGTAATTTCCGGCCGCGATTTTTGGAGGCGGCGTCACGGTCAAGTGCACCACGCGGTCACCCGCGCCCGTAAATTCAACCTCTTCGGTCGGTGGGGCTTTCCAGCCGGACGGGACTTCGACTCCCACCGTGACCTTCGACGGCGTCTGCGCGAACGAATGCACCCGCGCGAAAACATCGAACTGTTTGGGCTCGCGCGATTCGACCACGACGTACTGCTCCGGCTGCGGCGTCAGCCCGACGGGAGGAACGAGGCGCAGCGGATACTCGAGTACCGTGACGGTGGTCGCGTGCAGGCTCTCGACCGGCGCGTTCAAATCAAACGCGTAACCGTCCACCTCGACATGAGAGCACGCGTAGACGAACGGCGGAGGAAACGGATAGATGAAATCGCCGGGCGATTGCGGAATTTTTGCTCCTGGGGGAACCGCGATCGTGAAGTTCGTCGATCCGTCTTTTTCTTCCTGCTTCGTGATGTTCCATCCTGGCGGCAAGATCAGAACGGGCTTTGAAAATGTCGCCGGTAGATTGGGGCGATATTTGATTTCGGCGCGCACGGCGAAAGTTTCCCCGGCTACCAGCTCGCTGCGATCGGAATTGGAAACAATCTTCGCGGCTGCCGCGTCCGCCAGCGCGTGATTGATTCGCGCGCGGACTTGATCGAGTTCCCACAGCGCATTGGCGGCGCGAGGATCCTGCGATTGCCTCACCTGGTCTTCAAGCTTCACGATTTGCTTTCCGGCTGCGGCGACGGAACGCACGGCCGCGTCCCACTCCAGCGTTTCGGTTGCGGCGCGCGCTTCGTCAAGTGCGTTGTCCGTGGCAACGAGCAGGTCTTCCGAGGGCACCGGAATTACAGGCGCGAGCGAAGTCAGCGGCTGCGCGAAATCGGACGGCGAAGGCGCGCCGCCCGTCGAGCGCTTCAATCCATACGGCCGCCGCAAGAACGGCGAATTCAGAAACGGCGTCACGCCCTGAGAACGGTGATGCAGGTAGCCTTCGAGCGCGATGTCGCGGTAACTCTGCCCCCAGATCGGCGAAATCTCATCGGCGGGCACGACCCACGACCCGGTGTAGTCCACTTTCTCATTCGGATCCAGGGTTGTGCCTCGCACGGGATCGAGAATCATCTCCGCGCGCCAGGGCTTCAATCCCTCGGCAATCTGGTCGGGATATTTCGTCGGATCGGCGGCGGCCTCAACGGCACGCGGCGTCTGGAAGCCGGAATCCTGATGGTTGCCGTGGCCCGTTTTCTGGTTGCCCCAGCCATTGACGACGATGTTCGGCCGCAGCGTGCGGATCACGCGAACCATGTCTTCGAGTTCGAGGCCATTCCATTTTTCCAGCGTTTCCTGGAGCGTCTTGGAAAATCCGAAATCGACCACGCGAGTGAAATAGAGATGCGGTCCCTCGACGTTCATCGCCGCGGCAAGCTCGGAGCTGCGCAGGATGCCGAGCTGCGCGCCCTGTTCGGGGCCGATGGCGTTCTGGCCGCCTTCGCCGCGGTTCAGGGTCAGGAGCGTCGTGTCCGTGCCGAGCGCGTGCGGCAAGTAGGTGAGGAGCGTGGAAGCCTCGTCATCGGGATGCGCCACGGTGAAGAGGACGCGCGTGACCACGCGGGCTTTCTGAATCGATTCGAGCGTGTCCGCGACGCTTTGGCCGCGGCCGGGAGCGGGAGCCTCCTGCTGCGCGGAAACTCGCGTCAGCGCGAACGTAAACGCGCAGAGCGCGGCGAGGAGCGCGACCGCGGCGAGTTTGCGCGACCGGCGGGTCACTGTCGCGCCTCCACTGCAACCGCCGTCGCGAACGGCCAGATTCGCCGGTAGCGCGCCTGAATCATGTACGTCAGGATTCCCAAAGCGATGACTCCAAGCCCCCCGAGGGCGAATTCCCATCCCGTGGAATAGAAGAGCGCGATCCAGCCGCCCACAGCCAGCACGGCCGGCCAAGGATAGAGCCACATCTTAAAGGGAAGCCGCTCGGGAGGCCAGCGCCGACGCAGAAGGATCACGCCGACGCCCTGGCTGATGAATTGCACGATCAGGCGCACGGCGATGATCGCCTTGATCACGCTGGACAGGCGAAACAGCACGCTGAACGCGAGCGACGCCGCTCCTAGAAAGAGCAGCGACACGTGCGGGAAATGTTTTTTGGGGTGGACGCGCGCGAAGACTCGAAAAAAATTTCCGTCCTCGGCCGCGGCAAAGGGCACGCGCGAATAGCTAAGCAGCGTGGTGAAGAGCGAGGCGAACGCGATCCACAAAATCATGACCGTCGCGAAATCGGCCGCGCGCGCGCCGTACAGCCGCTCGACAAACGTGCTCACGATGTATTGGGAATTCTGCGCCTCGCGCCACGGGATGACGCCCAAAATGCTTGTCTGCATCGCGAGGTAGAGCGCCGCGATGCCCGCGATCGAGATCAGGATCGCGCGCGGGATGTTGCGCTCCGGCTCGCGAATCTCCGCGCCCAGATTGCAAATGTGGTAGTAGCCGAGGTAGGTGTAAATCGTGTTGACCGTCGCCGAGCCGAGGCCCGCGAAAAACAGCCACGACCAGTTCCACGCCCCTGGCGGAAAATCAAACGCCATCCGCGCGGAAAAATGCGTCGCGCCGCCCCAGATCATCCACAGCATCGTGCCGACGACGCCGACCCACAAAAATTTTGAGATCAGCCCGACTGCGGAGATCCTGCGGTAGAGAAGCACGACCAGGAATATGACGAGCGCGGCCGAAATCGCCTTCTGCTCATATTTTCCGAGCGGGACGAGATACGTCAGGTACTGCGAAAATCCGATCGCGCCCGAAGCCACAACCAGCGGCGCCTGAATCAGCGTCTGCCAGATGTACAGGAACGACATCAGCCGCCCGCCGCGTCCCGGCCCGTAAATTTCACGCAGAAACGCGTACGTGCCGCCGGCCCGCGGCATCGCCGCGCCCAGCTCCGCCCAGACCGTCCCGTCCACGAGAGACAGCGCCGCGCCCGCCAGCCACGCCAGAAGGCACTGCGGCCCTCCCATCGCCTGAATCACCAGCGGAATCACGATGAACGGGCCGATCCCCACCATCGCGTTCATGTTCAGCGCGACAGCCTCGGCAAGGCCAAGCCCTCTCTCAAGCTGTTCTTCCGGCAGGGGTGTAGGCATGTTCGGCGCGAAAGCGCGCAAAGCATATCAGATGCGAGGAAGGGCCTAAAGCTTCGGTGGATGACAAAAAGCAGTTGGTTTCAACGACATGGATTTTTGGGAGGAGCGAGTCGGAACCCACAGAGGGAGATCAGGTCATTTTGCTGCGGCAATCGACTCCACCTGGATCGTCCTTTTTTTACTGTCGAGGGCACCTGTCACTTTTACTTTCTTCGCAGAGAACTTTTTCGCGGCCCCCTGGTCGCTCAGCGTATAAGCGTTCTCCCCATCGAACAACACGTACACGGCACCGTGTTCGCTGATGCATGCCGCGGAGCATTCGGCGTCGCTCGGTCCCATGCGCATTTGCGAGTGATCGGCGCGGGGGCACATGTCGTCGGTGACGATACCGGTGAACGTCTGCTTGCTCTGCGCTGAGGACAGCGCGACAACGGCGAGAAAAGCAAAACCCAGATTGACGATCAGCGTTCGACGAGTCTTTTTCACGAAGCACCTGTCCGCCGCAATTTAGCCCGTTGATAAAATCACCTTGGTCGAGGGCTGCGAAATTCGGCGTGGGTCTGCGCGAGGGGCGCGCATAACGCACAATCCTTAACTTTGTCGCAATCGGATTTCTACTCTCCCGGAGTCATCAGGTGCGCAGTTGACGTGCCGGGATTCATGAGCCAGACGGCGGTCTGCGAGCGTTTGTCGGAAATTCCGGTCGATTGGGTGGAGGCGCCCGGCAACGCGATCGTCATGTGCATTCGCGCGTGATCTTTGTCGGCGCCCATGAAGTGGTACCATACCGAACCGTATTCGGGCTTCACGCGCGTACCGTCCTTTTCCATCGCGTCCAGCGCGGCCTGCGTTTTGGCCTTGTCGCCAATCGCCTCGGCCTTCAGATTTTGAGCCTCTCGGTCGAGATTGCCCGTGGTGGTGCACTCGATCGAGATCGCCTGCTGTTCCGGCATCCCCGACCGGTCATAGCAGACGAGGCCATTCGTGCCCTTCCGCAGCGTTTCGTAGGTGAAGTCGGGCTTCCACTTGATCACGGTTGCGTCCGCGCGCAGGTTCGCCGGGAGCGCCTGAAGGGCCGTGCTAATCGCGTCCTCCGGCGACTGCGCGAAAGCAAGGGCCGATGCCGAGATCACGGCAAAAACAAACAGAGCGACGGATTTCATGCTGAATCTCCAATCGTTGTGGTTCAACTTTCGCGCAACGCGCCGAAATATAGCACATCGTTCCTCAGGGCGCGTTCATATTGAGCGCGACGGCCTCGGCAAGGCCAAGCCCTCTCTCAAGCTGTTCTTCCGGCAGGGGTGTAGGCATGGTCGGCGCGAAAGCGCGCAAAGCACATTGGATGCAAGGAAGGGGCCTAAAGCTTCGGAGCAAGGCCTACGCCAAAGCGTTTCCATTCATCCGACTTCATACGACCCGGCCCTCCGCCATGAGATCCCCATTTGGTGGAAGCTGCGAGCCGGCAAACTTAATGCTTCGCAAAAATATCTCGTGTATAACTAACTCATTCAGAATCGTGCAGAGGGAACTCCCGTGTCGACGCTACGCATGATTGCCGCTCTGATTTTCCTGCTTTCTTCGGGTGTCCAATTGCCCGCTCAGGACGCATCGCGACACGCTCAGGCGTGTGTGAAGGTGATCCAGGAGCTCCGAAGCATTCCGTTGCCAAAAGCCAACTTCGTACCTGTCGCACCTCCAGCACGAGTCCCGGGCTTGCTTCGACTGCTTAATCAAGAGTTGAGAGACTTGATCGTCGCGGTCTTGAATGACCCCAATCGCGATTCTCTGGCCGAGCCAGATACAGTGTATGGCGAGCTCAAAGCTGCAGGGTGGGGTGATATCTATCGCTCGCGTTGGAGTGCGTACGGCGAAATCAGCAACATTGACTTCGAGTGGAAGACAGATCACAACCCACCCTTACTCGTCGTCGACACGGAGCTGTGGGTGCCGTGTGGCTCTGACCCGTACACAACGCTCTATGTTTTTCAGAAGAACGCAAGAAACTGGGACCTGCTCCTGACCACGGACGCCGACTATCTCCCCGGTGAAGGGCATCCGGACGAGGGAATGCGATATGTAGTCTCACCGCAAGATCAATCTGGCAAATGGTTCTTCGGCGTGGCCAGCGTGTCTCCCACTTGTCGCAATGGCAAGGACGAGATCCGCTTCAAAGTCCTCCGGCCCGGCCCGTCACCCGACACCCCCATTGCCCTCGTCGATCGCCACTTGCCCGTGGCTTCGAATTTTGATGCCCCCTTTAACATCAACGCTGACGAAGATAAATTTTCCATCACACTTGGAAAGGAACGGAAGCTCGATGGGGCATTGGGCATTTCCATTCTTCGCTTCGATGTGGGAGACACCCAAGCTTCTCGGGTTCCCCCCTTCGCGCTGCGGCCTGAGGATTTTCTAGACGAATGGGTCAGATCAGAGTGGTCTGAAGTTGCGCCGTGGACCAACAAATCAAAAGACGCAGGTTTAGATGAATGGCACGCAAAGCTGAAGGCGCTGGCCTACGATTCAACGAAAATTGAACTTGTCCAGGCCTGTCCGGTTCGACAGCGAGACACGAGTACCTGGCTATTGGGACTCTGGATTGACCAGAAGCAGAACCGGAATAGTCCAGACGAAAAACTCTATGTTTCCATTCGGGAACAAATGGGCGCTTATTACGTAGATGACATTGCGAAAGCACGTCCTGACGGATGCCCGGGAAATACCAAGCCGTCGATTCTGCCGGAAACGGTCCTTCCGTTCTGATGACTGAGTGCCAGACCTCATTCTCCGATTGGATTCGGCCTTGTTCCGCTTCAGCGACTAGCTTTTTCCAATCCGTTCGTCACATAATGCGATCGTTCTTCTAGGAGGTTTTCCATGAAATCCCATCTCTTGATTGCGGCGGGGCTCGTCGCGGGCGCGTGGCTGGCGGCAGCGCCTGCTCGGGCACAGGAAGTCACCAAGGAGAACGTGGACGGCATCACGAACTTCCACCGCCTGGAGACGACCGTGGCGTGCTCCGGCGCGATCAAGGCGACCGCCGTGCCTGAGATCAAGAAATTTGGATTCGTATCGATTATCAATTTGCGGCAGCCCACCGAGGACGGCGCGAACCTGGAAGAGGAAGCCGCTGCCGCAAAGGCCGCCGACATTCGCTACTATTCGATTCCCTTCAGCTCCACGGAACCCGATACCGCCGCGGCCGACAAGTTTATCAACGCCATCACGGAAAAAGGCAGCGACCCGGCGTTCATTCACTGCGCGGGCGGCGGACGCGCGGCCACGATGTGGTTCATCAAGCGCCTGGTGGTCGATCACTGGGACGTGGATAAAGCCGCCAAGGAAGCCACCGACCTCGGCATGACCAGCCCCAAGCTCAA
>Ga0210394_10005619_pt1 | contig 13987 bp, 7 predicted proteins | sample IncBWC12MmetaG_FD_160121 | JGI IMG/M metagenome (GOLD analysis project Ga0210394, IMG submission 160121) | Forest soil microbial communities from Barre Woods Harvard Forest LTER site, Petersham, Massachusetts, United States - Inc-BW-C-12-M | ecosystem: Environmental > Terrestrial > Soil >...
ACTTGGAAGCCGTGTTCGGACGCCGCCTGTGGCTGCCGGAGATCAATTCGCCCAACGGACCGCGCCGTCAGGGCGCCGAGCGCGCCGCGATCAACGCGCCGATGCAGGGAACGGCGGCGGACCTGATCAAGCTGGCGATGGTGGCCACGGCCGACTGGCTGCAGCGCGAATCGCTGCGCACGCGCCTGATCATGCAGGTGCACGACGAGCTGGTGTTCGAGGTTCCGGAGGAGGAGCTGGAACGGATCCGCGCCCGCGTTCCCGATCTGATGTGTCATGTTGCGTCGTTGAAGGTGCCGCTGGCCGTCGACATCGGATCCGGCCAGAACTGGGACCAGGCGCACTGACGTGTCGGCGCCGGTGTCGCAGCAACTGCAGTGCGACCTGCTGGTGGCCGGCGGTGGCATCAACGGCGCTGCGATCGCGCGCGATGCGGCTGGCCGAGGCTTGAGCACGATTCTGTGCGAGCAGGCGGACCTGGCCGCGTACACCTCGTCGGCCTCAACCAAGCTGATCCACGGCGGGCTGCGTTATCTGGAGCACGGCGAAATCGGCCTGGTGCGCAAGGCGCTGCAGGAGCGCGGCGTGCTGTTGCGCGCGGCGCCGCACCTGGTGCGGCCGTTGCGGCTGGTGCTGGTGCACGACGACTCGATGCGGCCGGCCTGGATGCTGCGCGCCGGGCTGTGGGCGTACGACGTGCTGGCCGGGCGGTGCGGTCTGCCGGCCTCGCGCCGCGTCGAGCTGGCCAAGCATCCGGCCGGGCAGGCGTTGAAGCCCGGCTACCGGATCGGCTTTGAGTTTTCCGACGCGTGGACCGACGACGCACGGCTGGTGGTAACCGCGGCGATCGACGCTTCGGAAAGGGGCGCGCGTGTTTTCACGCGCATGCGTCTGACCCGGGCGCAACGCGACGGGCCGGTCTGGGTCGCCGACGCCACCGGCTCGGACGGCGGCGAGCTGCACATCCGCGCCCGGGCGCTGGTCAACGCGACCGGCCCGTGGGCCGCAAGCTTCCTGCAGCACGTGTGCGCTGCCGGATCGGCGCGCCGGCTGCGCCTGGTCAAGGGAAGCCACGTGGTCGTGCGGCGTGCGTTCGGGCACCGCTTTGCCTACGTGCTGCAGTCCAGCGACCGGCGCATCGCCTTTGCGATCCCGTTCGAAGACGATTTCACGCTGATCGGCACCACCGATGTCGAAGTGCACCAGGAGCCCGATGCGGCCCGGATCGAAGCCGTCGAGATCGATTACCTGTGCGAGCTGGCCAACCGGTACCTGAAGCAGCCGATCGGGCTGGCTGACATCGCCTGGAGCTTTTCCGGAGTGCGTCCGCTGCTCGACGGCGGTGCCGGCCCGTCGGAATTGACCCGGGATTACGCGCTCGAACTGGATCACGAGGGCGCCCCGCTGCTGACGGTGTGGGGCGGCAAGGTGACGACGTTCCGGACGCTGGCCGAAGAGGCGGTCGATCGGCTGGCGCCCCGGCTCGGATGCGCCCGCGGCGGCTGGACGCGCGATGCGGTGCTGCCGGGCGGCGACCTGACGGACGGGTCGATCAGGATCGACCCCGAGGGTTCGATGCTGGACGGATTCGTCGCCGGATTGAGCGCGCGCTATGAATGGATGCCGCCGAGCGTGCTGCGGCGGATGGCGCGGGCCTACGGCAGCCGGGTACCCAGGGTGCTGGGATCGGCCCACCGGCTCGGCGACCTGGGCGAGCCGATCGCCGAGGGCCTGTACGAGGCCGAACTGGAGCACCTGGTCGCGCGTGAGTGGGCCGCCAGCGCGGAAGACGTCCTGTGGCGCCGCTCCAAGCTCGGCTTGCACCTGTCGATTGAGCAGCGCCAGCGCGTGGCCGACTGGCTCGAGCGGGCCCGCAGGTAAGGGTCGGATCGCGCAGCCAAACGCTGCGCGGTACTGCTAGGCCTGGGCGAAGCCGGGCAACAAGGGGTTTGCCTCTGGCCTGGGCACCTGCGGCCTGGCGAATCCGGGCATCCTGTTCATGTCCGGCGTGAACGCCTCCGGCGGCGCGGGAAACTGCAGTTCGGCGTGGTCGGGTGCGTGCTTGCGTGGCGCAGTTTCGGCGCCGTGCTGCTGGCAAAATCCTATCGTTTCTTGGGCAACCGCTTCCTTGTCGTTATCCATCGTCAGGATGTGATAGCTGTCGCGGTACAAAATCGTCCGCACCTCGCGCGTGCCGATGTTGCGCGCAACGAACTCCGCGCTGCGTGTGCTCGCCACGTCATCGTCGATCGAGTGCAGCACCAGCGACGGCGTCGTGACCCGACCGATGTTGCGGCGCACTGAGTCGATCAGCCGGTACGCCTGGTGCATCCCCGACAGCGGCAGGAATTCGGCCCCGGCGGACGAGCTGCCCTCGGTGTGCATGGCCCGCGCAACCCGCTGTCGCAAGCGCTCGTTTTTCAAGCCGTACGGGAACCGTTCGTGCAGCTTGGTGTGCCCCCGCAGCGGCGTGCGGCAGGCCAGCCGCACCATCTTGCTGCGATACCAGGGCGTGGCCCAGCCATCGTGCTGCAGCGTGGTTGAGATCAGCGACATCGCGCGGATCCGCTCTGGACGCTCGATCGCCAGCCGAAGCGCGAGCACGGCCCCGATGCACAGCCCGGCCAGGTAAATCCGCTCATGACGTTGACTCAAGATGTCCAGCGCGCCGCTGGCGTAGGCGACCCACTGCTCCCAGGTGCCGGTATCGAACGGATTGGTGCGCGTGCCGAAGCCGTAGCCGGGGATGGCCGGAACGTGCACCTCGAAGCCGGCTTGACGCAGGGATCGGGCCAGATAGTGCATTTCGGCCGGGCTGCCGGCCAGGCCGTGCAGCAGCATCACCGCCGGGTTTCCGGCTGAGTGCTCAACTTGCTTCGCGCTGGCTTTGTCTTGATTGTAGTTGTGTGTCAACAGTGTCATCTCGCGCGCCGATGGGTTGAAATTCTCCAGACCTGACTCGAAGTGTGCTTACTGTACGGCACGTTCACTCAAGATAAGTAAGCCCGCATCAAATGTCAAAGCCTGATCGGGGTCGTCTGAATGATCAGTCGCTCAAATGCGACACGGCTCGTCGCGCGGACCATCGATTTGGATCGGGAGGCTTGCCTGAGACTCGACCCCGCAACGGACCGCCGGCGATCGCGCAATGGCGCTAGCCCCACAAAGGAGTCCTGCTTCGAACGGGTGTTCCGCGGTCGCACCCAAGCGGACAAGCGCGATGGAAAAGCTTGTTTTGCCCGGCCGAAAAGGCTCAAGTCAGACAAGCCTTACGCCTGCGGCGGGCCCCGGTGGATCTTGCGGGCGTTGCATCGTGTGAAATCTCGGGCAGATAGGGGTCAATCCTGACCGTGGCACGTAGAAATACGTACGAGTGAGCGCGCATGCGCGCCGTTCGCCCCGGCAGAACACCGAATCGAGCGCTTTTCCGAGTGTCGGCAGTCGACGCGTTTGGCCAGTATCACAGGTCTACACGACCTTGTTTATCAAGGCGAAAGCGGCGGGAGCCATCGATGTGCCATGCGACTGTTTCGATCAGGCATTGGGTGAGGTCAGCGCCTGGGTGGCGGTTCGCCGCCCGCCCTCGCGCTGTGCGCTACGGCGGGCTGGCCATGCTGTGCGCGGCCCTCCTTTGCGCGGGCACGCGAGCGGCCCAGCAGGACGAAGATTCGAATCGCGACCTGACTCAGCTTGACCTCGAGCAATTGATGAGCCTGGACGTGGAAACGGCTTCCCGTTTTCCGCAGAAGCGCAGCGAAGCGCCGGCCGCCGTGACGGTCGTCTCGTCGGCCGATATCAAAGCCTATGGCTATCGGACGCTGGCCGACATTTTGGCCAGCATCCGTGGCCTGTACGTGCGCACCGACACGCTGTACACGTACCTGGGCGTGTCCGGGTTTGGCCGCCCCGGGGACTACAACTCGCGGGTGCTGCTTCTGATCGACGGCTACCGCGTGAACGACAGCGTCTACAACACGGCGCCGCTGGGCACCGATTTCTTGCTCGACGTGGACCTGATCGAGCGGGTCGAGTTCGTTCCCGGGCCGGGCTCGGCCGTGTACGGCAGCAACGCCTTCTTCGGCGTGATCAACGTGATCACCAAGACCGGCAAGACGCTGGCCGGCGTACAGGCCTCGGTCACGGCCGGAAGCTTCGGAACGTCGAAGGGGCGGGTGACCTACGGGGGTGAGCTGCAAAACGGCGCCGAGTTGCTGCTGTCGGCCACCGGTTATCAGAGCCGGGGCGAGGACCTGCAGTTCGCCAATTCCGGCAATCCCGGTGCCACCCAGGGCATGCCTGGCGGCCTGAACTACGACGAGTACAAGAGCGCGTTCGCCAAGTACTCCATCGACGGCCTGCGCGTGGAAGCGGCCTACTCGACCCGCAAGAAGGGCGCCGAGGCCGCCAGCTACGCGTTCAACACCCAGTTCCTCGACCCGCGTGCCTTTGTGGTCGACACCCAGACCTTCATCGATGTGCAATACGAACGCAACCTGGCGCGCGAGCTGGACTTGAGCGTTGGTGTCAACTACGGAAGCTACCCGTACAACGGCAACTATCCCTACGCCGACCCGGTCAGCGGACAGGCCATCGAAAACAAGGACCTTGCCAGCGCCCAGTGGTGGGGTTCCGAAGTGAAGTTGCGCGCGCACCCATTCGACGCCCACAAGATCGTCGCCGGCGTGGACTACCGGGACGAGTACCGGCGCGATCAGTTCAACTACGACCAGCAGCCGTTCGTCCAGTACGTCGACAGCCATCAGCGCGCCACCCGGATCGGCATGTACGCGCAGGACGAGTACACGATCCGCCCGGGACTGATCTTCAACGCCGGGCTGCGTCACGATATCGAGCCGTTCGTAGGCGGCGTGACCAGCCCGCGCCTGGCGCTGATCTACAACCCGAATCCGGGCGGCGCGATCAAGCTGCTGTACGGGTCATCGTATCGCGCCCCGAGCGCCTGGGAGCAGTTCGCCAGCCAGGCCAACGTTCAGGAACCGAATCTGGCTCTGAAACCCGAGCGCATCCGAACGGCCGAAATCGTGCTGGAGCAGGTCATCCGCAACCAGCTGCGACTGACGGCATCGGTGTTCCAGTACCGGATCAGCGATCTGATCGACGAGGTGGCGGATCCGTCCAACGGCCTGCTGCAATTTCGCAACGTCGGCCGGGACCAGTCGCGCGGCGCCCAGTTCGAGGCCGAACAGGTGTGGGACAACGGCGCGCGGCTGCGCGCGAGCTACAGCTACCAGCTGGCGGAGGACCTGAACGCCCGCGATGCGGGCGCCGACCCGATCCTGCTCGACTCGCCGCGGAACCTGGGCAAGCTGAACTTCACCAGTCCGATTCCGCTCGCCTCGCTCAGGGTCGGGCTGGAGGTGCAGTCGATGAGCCGGCGCAGAACGATCAATGGCGAGGTTGCCGGGCACACCGTGACCAACCTGACTTTGCTCGAGCCCACCTTGACGCAAGCCCTGTCGGTGTCGTTCAGCCTCTACAACGTGTTCGACACGAAATACAACGATCCGGCCTCGGCAGCGCTGTCCAATCTGGGGATCGATACAGTTCCGCAGCCACGCCGCAGCTTCCTGCTCAAGCTGACCTACACGTTCTGACTGGGGCATTTTGGCCACCTGGACCCATCCCCTGAAGGGTGCGCCCGCGGCTGTCGCTGCGCCGGCCCGGCCGTGCCCCCCGGCGGGCGCCCTGGTGGCTTGCCCGCCAGGCCGGCCGGCGGCCTGGCTGCTGGCTGTCGTGTGTGCCATCCTGAGCCTGTCCAGCGCGCAATCCGTTCGGGCCGCCTCGCCGGCGGAGTACGAGATCAAGGCCGCGTTCATCTACAACTTCGCCAAGTTCGTGCAATGGCCGCCGGCCCGCGGGCAACCCGAGACGCCCCTGATCGTGTGTGTGATCGGCCAGGATCCATTCGGGCCGGCACTGGATACGATCGATCACAAGGTGGCCCAGGGCCATGAGCTGCAGGTGCGGCGGCAGGTTCGGATGGAGGAGGCCAAGTCGTGCCACATCCTGTTCGTGGCCGAATCGGAGCGCGAGCGGCTGGCGTCGATTCTGCGGGCGGTGTCGGACGCCAGCGTCCTGACGATCAGCGATATCGACCGCTTTGCCGAGGCCGGCGGCGTCATTGGGCTGTACCACATCGACAACAAGGTCCAGTTCTCGATTAATCTTGAGCAGGCGCGCAGCGCTTTGCTGCAAATCAATTCGCAGCTGCTGAAGTTGGCGAAAATCGTACAGCGTGACCCCCGCAAGGACGGCCAGTGAAGCTCGCGTTCCGGCACCTATCGATCCGCAGCAAGCTCACGGTGATGCAGCTGGTCGCCAGCGGCGTGGCGGTGCTGCTGCTGTTTGCGCTGGTGCTCAGCTACCACCTGTTCATGCTGCGCCACGAAATCGTCGACAAGGTCGCCTCGCTCGGCGAGATCGTCGGCAAGAACAGCTCTGCCGCCCTGACGTTCGGCGATCCGAAGTCGGCCAGCGAAACCCTGTCGGCGCTCGGGGTCGAGCCCAACGTGCTGGCAGCGCGCATCATCGATGACCAAGGCCGCACCTTCGCGCAGTTCACCAGGCCCGGTGTCGATGCCTCCGCGGTCGCGCTCGCCAGGGCGGACGCTCAATCGATGCTGGCACAGGCCGACGAGGACCGGGCACTGCCGACACAAATTCGCTATGCATTTTCCCGCCGCACCCTGTTCGTCTATTCGCGGATCCGCCTCGACCAGGAAACCATCGGGCAGGTCGAGACCGTGTATGGCCTGGGACAGTGGTACGGGCAGCTGCGCTGGTATATCGGAGCCGCGGCCGTCGTCTGGCTGATTTCGCTGTTGCTCGCGTATCTGCTGTCGCGCCGGGCTCACCGCGGCATAACCCAGCCGCTGTTGACGCTGGCGTCAATGGCCCAAGAAGTGTCGACCAAGCGGAACTATTCGCTGCGCGCCCCGGCGGGCAACCGCGACGAGATCGGCGTCCTGACCGACGGGTTCAACAACATGTTGAGCGAGATCCAGGCGCGCGACGCGGCCCTGCAGCTCCATCGCGAGCACCTGGAGCAGGAGGTGGCCACGCGCACCTCGGAACTGACCAAGGCCAAGGAGGGCGCCGAGGCGGCCAACAAGGCCAAATCGCAGTTCCTGGCCAACATGAGCCATGAGGTCAGGACACCGATGAACGGCGTGCTCGGCATGACCGAGCTGCTGCTGCTCACCGATCTGAGCGACAAGCAGCGGCGGTTCGTGCGGACCGTTCACAGCTCGGGAGAGGCGCTGTTGCACGTCATCAACGACATCCTGGACTTCTCCAAGATCGAAGCCGGCCGCATCGAGCTCGAGACGGTCGACTTCGATCTGCGCGAGCTGGTGGAGGATGTGATCGAGATTGCCGCCGAGCCGGCGCACCGCAAGGGACTCGAGGTCCTGTTCCGATTCGCGCCGTCCGTACCCGTGCATACCCAGGGCGACCCGGTCCGGCTGCGCCAGGTGCTGGTCAACCTGATCTCCAACGCCGTGAAGTTCACCCAGCGCGGCGAGGTCCTGGTGCAGGTCGAGCGGAGCGAACCCGCTTCCGCGCTGCCCTCCTTCGCGCCGCGCGCTTCGGAGGGTGACCGCGCTTCGGAGAGTGACGGCGCGGCCACGGGCAAGCCCGCCGCAGCGCGCGTCGACGCGTCCGGATCGGCTCCGCAGTCCTGCCAGCTTACGTTTTCGGTGACCGACACCGGCACCGGGATCGAGCCGGCGGTTCTGTCGAGGCTGTTCCAGCCGTTCTCCCAGGCCGACAGCTCGACCACGCGCAAGTACGGCGGAACCGGGCTCGGCCTGGTCATTTCGCGCCAGCTGGTCGAGATGATGGGCGGGCAGCTGACCGTGACCAGCGTACCGCGCCGGGGCTCGACCTTTCAGTTCACCATTTCTTTGCGCCTCGGACCCGGCCCCCCGGTCGCGATGGATGCGCCCGACTTGCGGGGTGTGCGCCTGCTGATCGTCGAGGACAATCCGACCAATCGCGAAATCCTGTGCCAGCAGACGCAGGCAGCCGGCATGCAGGTCCATTCCGAGCCGGACGGCCGGCTGGGGTTGACTGCGGCCGTTGCCGCGGCCTTGATCGGAAAGCCGTACCAGGTCGCTATTCTGGACATGAAAATGCCCGAGATGGATGGGCTGACGCTGGCAGCGGCGATCAAGCGCGAGCCCACGCTGTCGCAACTGCCGCTGATCATGTTGACCTCGCTGCACTCGGAAAGGGAGGGGGCCGTCGCCCGCGACCTGGGCATCGGCTGTTACTTGACCAAGCCGGTGCGCCGCGCCGAACTTTATCGCCAGATCGCGGAGTCGCTGCGCAGGACCGTCTCGGCGGCTGCGGATGGCGGCGAGCCGACGCCGGCGTGGCCACCCCTGCGGGGACGGGTCTTACTGGCCGAGGACAACCCGGTGAACCAGGCGGTGGCCCAGAACATGATCGAGGCCATAGGGTGCGACTTGAGCATCGTGGCCAACGGGGCCCAGGCCGTCGAAGCGTTGGCCGCATCACACTTCGATCTGGTGCTGATGGACTGCCAGATGCCCGAGATGGACGGCTACGCGGCGACGGTCGCGATCCGCGCCGCGGAGGACCGGCGCGCCGCCGGCGCCTCGGACGGACGCGTGGCGCACATTCCCATCATTGCCTTGACCGCCCATGCGATGGCAGGCGATCGGGCTGCGAGCCTCGCATCCGGCATGGACGACCACCTGTCCAAGCCGTTCTCGCTCGAAGGCTTGCGGGCCATGCTGCAGCGATGGATGCCGTCCCACAGCGTGGCGCCGCCCGGCCCGGCCGGCCGGCAGGAGGCGTGCGAAGCACCGACCGAGGACGATCCCGAGGACAATCCGGCCCTGCCGATGCGGTTGGATCGCAGCCGCGTGGAGGCGCTGCGCTCGATGAAAAGCGCCGGCCCGGACCTGGTGGAGCGTGTGGTTCGGCTATTTCTGGAAACGACGCCGGGCACCATGGCCAGGCTGCGGCTGGCTGCCTCGTCGGGCGATGCCGAGGCAATCGGGCGGGCGGCTCACTCGCTGCGGGGCAGTGCCCGCGAACTGGGCGCGTTGCGCTTCGCGCAGCTGTGCGAGGACCTCGAGGTGCCCATACGAACCGGCAAACCGATCGACGCCTCGTCGATCCTTCCGGAACTCGAACGCGAGTACGAATGGGCTCGGCGGCTTTTGACGGAGCTGATCGAGCCGGCTCAGGCTGGCACAACCCGATCGGCAACCGAGCCCGATCCGTCGCTCGAGCAGGGACCGCCAGGCTGAAGCAGGCAGGGCCGCTATTCGTTGCTGGTCGAGCGCACTTCCTCGATCGTCGTCAGCCCCTGCAGAACCTTCTCGATCCCGTCCTGCCGCAGTGTGCGCAGGCCGTCGTGCATCGCGCAGGCCTGCAATTCGACCGGCGTGGCGCGCGCTTGAATCAGGCGCCGCAGGTCGCGGCCGTTCGTCATCAGCTCCTGGATGGCGACGCGGCCGCGCATTCCGCTGCCTCCGCAGTGATCGCATCCGGCGCTCTCGAAGGACATCAGGCGCCCGTCGTGCGCGAATCGGCTGCGCCAGTCGGCCAGCACGTCGTCGCGGGTGATCTGAGGCGCGCCGGCCGGCATTGCGTGCAGGTAATCGTTCAGCAGCTCATCGATCTGCGCCTCGCTGGCCGGCCGCTCGGTGCGGCAGTGCTCGCAGAATCGGCGTACCAGGCGCTGCGCCACAACGCCGAGCAGCGCGTCGGCGAAGTTGAATGTGTCCACTCCCATGTCGAGCAGGCGGGTGACCGTCTCGGGGGCACTGTTGGTATGCAGGGTCGAAAGCACCAGGTGGCCGGTCAGGGAGGCTTCCACCACCGTATGCGCGGTTTCCTGATCGCGCGCCTCGCCCACCATGATCACGTCCGGGTCGGCACGCAGGAATGCGCGCATCGCCGTGGCGAAGGTCAGCCCGATCTTCGGGTTGACCTGGACCTGGCGCAGCCCGGCCTGCGTGATCTCGATCGGGTCCTCGGCGGTCCAGATCTTGCGCTCGGGCCGGTTGATGTGGCCGAGCGCCGAATGAAGCGTCGTCGTCTTGCCCGATCCGGTCGGGCCGACGCACAGCATGAGCCCGTAGGGGCGCTCGATGATCGACCTGAAGCGCGCCAGATTGCCCGGGCTCAAGCCGAGTTTGGCCAGCGGCATCGGCTTGGCCCATGCCAGCAAGCGCATCACGATGTCCTCGAGACCGTGGCTGGTCGGGATCGTCACCACGCGCAATTCAAGCTTGTTTTGCGGCACGAAGCGCGAGAAGTTGATCTTGCCGTCCTGCGGCTTGCGTCGTTCGGAAATGTCCAGATCGCACATGACCTTGATGCGCGAGATGATTGCATTGCAGTAGTTGTGCGGCAGCTCCAGGTAGGGGCGCAGCCGGCCGTCCTTGCGGAAGCGGATCTTGACCTTTTCACGCCCGGGCGAGCACTCGATATGGATGTCTGACGCGCCTTCGGCGCTGGCCTCGACGATCATCTGGTTGATCAGGCGCACCAGCGAGTTGTCGCTCTGCTCGATCGGGGTGTCCTCGCTCAGGTTCGGACCGTCGACGCCGTCGCGTTCAAGATTCTCGACCAGCTTGCTGGAGTCCGCCACGTCCTTCTCGAGGCTGCCTTCGGCGGCGCCGGCGGCGGCCGCATCGGCCGGTCCGTAGCCGATCCGGCCGTACGCCGGGCCGAGCAACCGGTCGATCTCCTCCTGGGCGACGAGCGCAGGGACCACCTTGGTCTGGGTGGCGAATTCGAGCTCGTCCAGGGCGGCGCGGCGGGTCACGTCCTCCATCCCGACCACCAGGAGGGTGTCGCTCAACATCAACGGCAACACCCGCAGCCGCTCCGCGATCGCATAGGGGACGCGCTGCAATGCGTTGGTCTCGATCGGAAACTGCGCCAGGTCGACGATCGGGTAGCCCATCTTGCGCGCAAGGGCTGCGCACAGCTCTTCGCGCGAGATCATTTTCTGGCGCACCAGCAGCTCGCCGAGCGGCACCGAGCGGTCGACCTTTTGCATCACGAGCACGTCGTCCAGCTGTGCCGGCTGGATCAGACCGAGCGCGATCAGCGCCTCGCCGACGCGCATCACCGGCATGCGCGCCTGCATCTCGAGCGCCTTGAGCAGCTCCTCGGGGGTCACGATCTTCCGCTGGACCAGTATCTCGCCCAGCTTTTGAGCGCGCAGCTTGCCCTGCAGCGCCGCCACTTGCTCGACCTGTTCCGTGCTGGCGGCGTTCTGTTCCACCAGCACTTTGCCGATCAGCGCTCCGAGCTCCTGGCGCAGGCAGGCCTCCCTCGGCAGGAACATCCGGATCACGCGGTCGTCCTCGTCCACCGGCGGGTACAGGAACAGGCCGGCCGGCTTCTCGACCAGGCCGATCGTCTGGCCGGCCATCTCCTTTCCGTCCTTCATCAGCACGCGATAAGGCGTACGCGGCCGCATCTCGAAGACGGCGGTTGCCTGTTTCGAGGAGCGCGGGCGCTGTTGGCTCGGCGCCAGCGGCTGCGTCAGCGTCAAGCTGAGGAACTGGTCGAAGCGCAAGTGCAGCGGTGGCTTGTTCCCCGAGAACCGCACCTGGGCCACTCGGGTGTCAAAATCGAGCGACAGCAAGTGGCCCCGCGCAATGTGGCCGTGGCTGCTCTCGATCATGCAGGCGATCGGCGGCTCGTGCTCCGAGGTTGCCGGATAACTGGCGAATGGCGGCGACGGCCAGCAGATGAGTGCGCCGGGCAGCGGTGACGTGTTGGCGCTGCCCATCGGGTTCGGGCCCTCGGGGGGCGGAGTTTCGAGCTTCATGCGTTGGGCGTATGGTTGGTCAGCGAGCGTGCCCTCGAACGGCTTCGGCCCGCACGTACACGCAAAGTAGACGCTCTGCCAAACGCCAGAAAGCGGGAAAAGGCCGCCCTTCCAGGGGCTTGGGCGCGGCGCCGCTGTCCCCGCCGTCAATCGGGGACGGACGGACAGACCACTAAAGCGTCAGCGTCAGGCTCGACAGCAGCGCTCCGGGCACGCGGCTCGACTCGACCGAGCGTTGGCCGTAGGTGTTGCGGCTTTGGACCCACTCGCGCTCGCGCGTGAGCGCCTGCAGCTCGCTGCCGAGCATCCGGTACAGCGAGTCGTCGAACCGCATCACGTTCAGCGGCGCCGCGATCCGCCCGCCCTCGACCCAGAACGTGGCAAAGCGCGTCATCCCGGTGATCCGGCCCGATGAACGGTCCGAGAAGTTCAGGTACCACAGGTTCGCGACCAGGATCCCACGATCCAGCGCCGCCGGCGCTTCGGACATCGACAGGGTGCCGCCATCCAGGTCGGCCGACTGCATCGATTCCTCTTCGTTGGCGCCGTTGGCCGCGAGCTCGTATTCCTTCGCCGTGCGGGCCGAAACCAGCGCGCCCGCATGCGCCCCGCCGCTGATCAACGCGACCTGCAGCGGTTTGGGAAAGCCGCTGTCGTCGAACGACGGCGCCAGTCCTTCGGCCGTGTTCTCTTTGAGCGAAATCATCGGCGACAGCGCCGCTTCGCCGTCGACCAGCTTTTGCAGCGAGCTCTGGCGCGTGCGCTGGCTGCGCGCGGACACGCCGTCCCAGCTCAGCATCCCGACCAGCTCGTCCACCGCCGCCGGAGTCAGAAACGCGCGGTACTGCCCCGGCTCGATCGAGCGCGGGCTGGCCGCCAGGAATTTGAGCTGATCGCGGGCCGATTGGATCCGGCGCCCCAGCTCCTGAGCGTTCCAGGTTTCGGACGCGTAGGTCGACTTCACGGCCTTGTCCTTCGCGTCTCTGCCGCCCAGGTACACGGACCAGTCCAGCTGCAAACTGTCGACCCGGTGCCAGTTGCGCTGGCCCATCGAGTTGGCAAAACCGCGAAACACCGGACCGCTGGCGTAAATGCCGACCAGATCGGCCTCTTCCGCAGCGGCGATCACGCACTCGACCGCCTCCTCGGCATCGGGCAAGCGGCCGCGCCGCTCCAGATTGGAGCTGTTCACCTCGGTGGCGTACAACAGCAGCGGATCGGCCGGCAGCGACGGCAGCTCGGCGCGCATCGTCTGGATCGCCGAGCGGATCGCTGCATGGTCGGAAGCCTGGTCGAACGCCAGCGCCGAGGTGGTGTGCTGCCGCCGGCCCTGATCGATCAGCGTCAGCCGCAGGAAGGCCTGCGTCACGCTTCCGGCCTGGCGCACGCGCGCGTGGTTGAATCGGACGAAATCCGAGGTCTCTCCGCAAAAACCGGCCAGCAGCGTTTCGGTGCCGCGCAGTTGTCCGATCGCGTAGTCCGCCAGGTCGAAGAAACGCTGCTTCATCCTCAGCGCTCGGCCCCGAACACCGCCACCTGCGTGAACTTGCAGGCGGGACTGGCGTGTCCGACCCGGATGACCTGATTGGGTTCTCCCTTGCCGCAGAACGGCGTACCCAGTACCTGCACCGTCGAAGCATTGCCGACCATCGTGAGCGAGCGCCAGAACGTCGCCGAGACGCCGCGATAGTTGGGGTTGCGGACCACTTCGCCCAGGCGTCCGCCGCGAATGCGCCGGCCCCATTCGCAGCCGAACTGGAATTTGTTGCGCGAGTCGTCGATCGACCAGGATGCGTTGGTCTGCATCAGGAGGCCGTCGTCGATCGACGACACCATCTGCTCGAAGGTCGAGCTGCCGGGCTCCAGGTTCAGGTTCGACATGCGGTCGATCGGCGCGCGATTCCAACTGCTTGCGCGCGCGGTCGCGACGAAGCCGTCCCAGCCGGCGCGGGGCATGCGCTGTCGCGACAGCGCGCCGCCCAGCGGCTGAATCAGGATGCCGTCGCGGATCAAGTGCTGGCGGCGGGCCCGGCTGCCTTCATCGTCAAAAGTGAACGTCGCAAATTCTTCGGGGCGGGTCGGATCAAACGTGATGTTCAGCAGCGGCGAGCCGTAGGGGTAGCTTCCGAACATCTCGGGCGT
>Ga0210394_10005620_pt1 | contig 13986 bp, 14 predicted proteins | sample IncBWC12MmetaG_FD_160121 | JGI IMG/M metagenome (GOLD analysis project Ga0210394, IMG submission 160121) | Forest soil microbial communities from Barre Woods Harvard Forest LTER site, Petersham, Massachusetts, United States - Inc-BW-C-12-M | ecosystem: Environmental > Terrestrial > Soil >...
GCTGGCGATCGGCCGCGCGCTGATGAGCCGACCGCGGCTCATCCTGCTCGATGAGCCCTCGCTCGGCCTCGCCCCGCTCCTGGTGCAGCAGATCTTCGCCGCGATCCGCGCGCTCAATGAGCGCGACAAGCTGACCGTTTTCCTGGTCGAGCAGAACGCCTATCACGCGCTCAAGCTTGCGCATCGCGGCTATGTCATGGTCAATGGCGAGATCACACTCGCCGGCAGCGGCCGCGAGCTCTTGCAGCGGCCGGAAATCCGCGCCGCCTATCTCGAAGGCGGCGCGCGCTGACGGAAATCGGCTGACGGGCATGGACAGCCTCTACGCCGGCGAAAGCATCGCCGACATCATCCTGGTGACCGGCATTCTCGGCAGCGGCGCCGCGTGGCTCTCCGGCCGCGCCATGGCCGGCGACTGGCGCCCGCAATGGCAGGTCGCGATCGCGGCGGTGCTGATCGGCGCTGCCGCGCGCTTCATCTCCTTCGCCCTGTTCGAGGGCGAGCTCCTCGCGGCGCCGTCGTTTTGCTGCGACACGTTGATCTTCCTCATTGTCGGGCTCATCGGCTGGCGCGCGACGCGGGCGGCGCAGATGGTGCGCCAATATCCCTGGCTCTACACCCGCGCCGGGCCGCTCGGCTGGCGTGAAATCAGGCAGGAAAACGCCGCTCGGAAGTGGTAGTTTTCGCCAAGCGAAACTTCGCTTCAGGGAACCTGAGACATGAGCAAGCTGCGGCGCGGCGCATTGGCGCTCCTTTTCGGCCTCCTCGCCGGTCCGGCGCTGGCGCAAAACGTCACCACCATTGGCGTCCCCGGCCCGATGACCGGCGGCCAGGCGACGTTCGGCCGGCAGATGAAAAGCGGCGCCGAGCAGGCGATCGCCGACATCAACGCCGCCGGCGGCGTGCTCGGGCACAAGCTCGCGATCGACATCGAGGACGATGCCTGCGATCCGAAGCAGGCACGCTCGGTCGCGGAAAAGCTCGCCGGCATGCGCGTGCCGGTGGCGATCGGTCATTATTGTTCGTCGTCCTCGATCCCGGCCTCTGACGCCTATCTCGACGGCGGCGTTCTCCAGATCACGCCCGCTTCGACCAATCCGCTGTTCACCGACCGCGGCCTGTGGAACACGTTCCGCACCTGCGGCCGCGACGATCAGCAGGGCGGGTTCGCCGCCGCCTATCTCGCCAAGAACTTCAAGGGCAAGGCCATCGCCATCATCAACGACAAGACAACCTACGGCAAAGGCCTCGCCGACGAGGTGAAGAAGGCGCTCAACGGCCTGGGCGTGAAGGAGAAGCTCAACGAGAGCTACAATCAGGGCGACAAGGACTTCACCGCGCTCGTCTCCAAGCTCAAGCTCAACGGCATCGATATCGTCTATGACGGCGGCTATCACCAGGAAGCCGGATTGATCGTGCGGCAGATGCGCGATCAGGGGCTGACGACCATCCTGATGGCCGGCGACGCGCTCGCCTCGCACGAATTCTCCTCGATCACCGGCGCGGCGGGGGACGGCGTGCTCTTCACCTTCCCGCCCGATCCGCGCAAGCGCCCGACCGCCGCGGCCGTCGCCAAGGAGTTCACGGACAAGGGCGTCGATCCGGAGGGCTACATCCTCTACACCTACGCGGCGATCCAGATCTGGGCGCAGGCCGCGGCCAAGGCCGGCACCATCGATCCGCAAAAAGTCGCCGCCGCCATGCACGCCGCCACCTGGGAGACGGTGCTCGGCCCGGTTTCCTTCGACAAGAAGGGCGACATCACCGCCAATGGCTGGGCGGTCTATCGCTGGAACAAAGACGGCAACTACGAAGAGATCACCGACGGCGGCCGGAGCTGACGCGGGCTTGTCATTCCGGGCTCGCCGCCTTCGCGGCGCCCCGGAATGACGTCAGCCGATCTTCCCGAGGAGCGGGAACGTATCGAGGAGCCAGAAGCTCGCTTGGGTCACCCCGCCGGTGAGGAAGGCGATGCCGGTGAGCACCAGCAGCCCGCCCATCGCCTTCTCGACCAGCCCAAGATAGGCGCGGAAGCGCACGAGGAAAGCGGCGAACGGTTCGATGGCGAAAGCCGCCAGCAGGAACGGAATGCCGAGGCCGAGCGAATAGACCGCGAGCAGGCCGGCGCCGTGCGCCACCGTCTCTTCGGACGCAGCGACCGCCAGGATCGCGGCGAGGATCGGGCCGATGCACGGCGTCCAGCCGAGCGCGAAGGCAAGCCCCATCAGATAAGCGCCCCACAATCCGACGGGCCTCGCCACCTCGAGCCGCTTCTGGCGCATCAACAAGCCGATCGGGGTCAAGCCGAGGAAATGCAGCCCCATGATGATGATGACGATACCGGCGAGGATCGCGAGTTCGCCGGAATAGGCGCGCACCACCGCGCCGACCGCGCTGGCGCTCGCGCCGAGCGCCACGAACACCGTGGAAAATCCGAGCACGAAAAGCAGCGCGGCGGCGAGCGTCGCGCGCCCGGCGCGCGGTTTCGTCTCCGCGTCGGCGAAGCGCTCGAGCGAGGTGCCGGTGAGATAGACGAGATAAGGCGGCACCAGCGGCAGCACGCAGGGCGACAGAAAGCTCAAGGTGCCGGCGATGAGGGCGGCGGCCATGCTGACGTTCGGCATGGCGCACTCATGCCCTGACAGCCACGGCGAACGCAAGCTGGCCCCGCGCACTCCTCCCTCTCCCCGCGTGCGGGGAGAGGGTTGGGGTGAGGGGGCGCTTCCGCTAGGCTCAGAATTGCGGAGAGGCCCGTTCACCCTCGTTCGCTGCGCTCACTCGACCTCTCCCCGCGCAGCGGGGAGAGGTTAGTTCCCCCCAATGCGCAACCTCATCACCGACGTTCCCGGCGTGAAGATCGGCCAGGCCGGCGATGTCCGCCTCGGCTCCGGCGTCACCGTGATCCTGTTCGACGCGCCCGCGGTCGGCTCGATCGACGTGCGCGGCGGCGGACCGGGCACGCGCGAGACCGCGCTCCTCGATCCGGCGCAGACGGTCGAGGGCATCGACGCGATCGCGCTCGCCGGCGGCTCGGCCTTCGGCCTCGACGCCGCGTCCGGCGTGCAGGCGTGGCTGAAAGAACAGAACCGCGGCTTTGCCGTGCGCACCGCGCGGGTGCCGATCGTGCCGGCTGCGATCCTGTTCGATCTCCTCAATGGCGGCGACAAGGATTGGGGCCGCTTCCCGCCCTATCGCGAACTCGGCTATGCGGCGACCGCGTCCGCCGGTCTCGATTTCGCGCTCGGCACCGTCGGCGCCGGCACCGGCGCGATGACGGTCGATTGCAAAGGCGGCGTCGGCTCCGCCTCGGCGCCAACCGCCGGCGGCCACATCGTCGGCGCCATCGCCGCCGTGAATGCCACCGGCAGCGTGCTGATCGACCGCGGGCCGTGGTTCTGGGCGGCGCCCTTCGAACGCGACGGCGAGTTCGGTGGACGCGGGCTGCCGCCGTCATTTCCGCCCACGGCCTTCGAGGTGCGCACCAAGGGCAACGCGCGCGAGGCGACCACGCTCGTCGTCGTGGTGACCGACGCCGCATTAACCAAGGCGCAAGCGAAACGGCTCGCGGTCATGGCGCAATCCGGCTTCGCGCGCGCGATCTATCCGGTGCACACGCCGCTCGACGGCGACGCGGTGTTTGCGGTCTCCACCGGGAGGAAGCCGCTCGCCGACCCGCTCATCGCTTTGACCGAGCTCGGGGCGGTCGCCGCCAACGTCGTGGCGCGCGCCATCGCGCGCGGCGTGTACGCCGCCGCGGCGCTCCCCTTCCCCGGCGCCATGCCGAGCTGGAAGGATCAATTCGACCGGTGAAGCAAATGTTTAGGGTATCGCGGCACCGCGCAGTGCCGCGGAAACCACAATCTTGATCTTTCGCTTGCCGCAGCCGCGTTTTCGTTGACTTGCCGGCCGATTGCGCCTTCACTTGCCCGCCTCAGCTGGCGGGCTCAGGGAGAGTTGCCATGAAGGTGGTGGTGATCGTCGTCGCCGCACTGATGACCTTGGGTCTCGCGGCATTCGGCATCGTCGCGGCACAGAAAGCGACGAACTCGCCGCTTGCATTCGCGCCCACCGCGCGTCCTGCTCCCGCAACTGTCGCGCATGAAACGGAAACGCGCGCGCCGGTGCGCCTCACCGACATCTCGGAATCATCGCCGATCGTCGCCGCGCCGGTCGTGCCGAGCCAACCCGCTGCGGCGCCGACACGCGTCGCGCAGAACACCGCCGACGCGACCGCGGCGCCGGCAACCCAGTCACCGGGAAAGCCGAGCCCTGCGGCGAGCGTCGCGGCTTGCGACAAGCCCGGCGGCATGGGCCTCTCGCGCACCGTCGAGATCGACACCACCGGCGGCCCCGGCTTCGGCTTCGAGCACTTCAAACAATACGACTTCCTGCGCGACCACGAAGTCGTGCTCACCTTCGACGACGGCCCGTGGCCGGAGAACACGCCGGCGGTGCTCAAGGCGCTGGCCGATAATTGCCTCAAGGCCACGTTCTTCGAGATCGGCGAGCACGCGATGTGGCATCCGGAGATCGCCAAGCAGGTCGCCGCCGCCGGCAATACCATCGGCAGCCACACCTGGTCGCACAAGGATCTGGCGAAGAACCCCTATGCCAGCGACCTCGAGCAGGCCAAGCAAGAGATCGAGATGGGGGTGAGCGCCGTGCACATGGCGGTCGCCGGTCCGATCGCGCCGTTCTTCCGCTTTCCCGACCTGCAGCATCCGCCGCAGCTCCTGAGCTATCTCGCCGAGCGCAACATCGCGACCTTCTCGACCGACATCGATTCCTTCGACTTCAAGATCCACAAGCCGGAGCTGGTGATCAAATCGGTGATGAGCAAGCTGGAGAAGCACGGCAAGGGCATCATCCTGATGCACGATTTCCAGCGCGGGACCGCCGAAGCGATGCCGGAACTGATCCGCCAGCTCAAGGCCGGCGGCTACAAGGTCGTGCACGTCGTCGCCCGCGAACCCGTGACCGCACTGCCGAAATACGACGACATGATCAACCAGCAGGACAAGCTGTCAGTCAACAACAGCCGGCCGGTGTCGAGCGTCGTGCGTACGATCGGCGAATAGCTGCGCCTTCCACGTCATTCCGCGGCGCAAGGGTCGCCCGACGCGGGGCGCGCGCGCCCCATAGAATGTCGCCGTTTGCAAACCGAGCGGCGCCGATCATCGCATGGGCGGTAAGCCACCAGGATTCTTCGAAGGCACGGAAATGCCGAACGCCGGCTGGTGGGAGGCGTTGTGGCCCGATCCTGCGAGCGTGCTCACCAAGGTCGGGATCGCATCGGGAATGGACGTCATCGACCTTTGCTCGGGCGACGGCTGGTTTACGCTGCAGATCGCGAAGCTCGCCCGGCATGTCGTGGCAATCGACATCGACCCGGCATTGTTGGAAGTGACCCGGCATCGGCTGACGGAAGGCGGTCTGCACAATTGCGACTTCGTCGCCGGCGATGCCTACGACATCGCCCGGCTCTGGAAGCGGCCGGTGGATTTCGTGTTCCTCGCAAACGCCTTCCACGGCGTGCCGGATCAGCCGCGCCTCGCCCGTTCGGTCAGGGACGCCTTGAAACCGTCGGGACGGTTCGCCATCGTCAATTGGCATCCGCGGGCGCGCGAGGAGACGACCGTGTTGGGCGAGCCGCGCGGGCCGCGCACGGGATTGCGAATACCCCCGGAACGGACCATCAAAGCCGCGGAGATTGACGGCCTCAAGTTCGATGAGTTGGTTGACCTGCCGCCGTACCACTACGCCGTCGTGCTCGAGCGCGTCTGATGGCCACGATCCTCGACAACAAAAACCCGTCTTCGCCATCGGTGTTCCGTCCCGCCGCGCTGCTGCGCGAAGCGAGGCGGCAAAAGGCGTTGCCCGCGATCGACGTGCCCACCATGTGCGTCCTCGACCCGGACGGCGACATCGTGCGGCGGTTACGCAAGGATGGCCGGGCGGAGCCGTTCACCGGCTGGCCCTGCTACCATACGCAACTCGATACCTTCGCACTCGGCGGACAAACCGCCGGCATCGTCGGTTGCGCGGTCGGCGCGCCCTTCGCGGTTCTCATCGCGGAGGAACTGTTCGCCAGCGGCTGTCGTTTTCTGGTCAGCGTGACGTCGGCCGGGCAAATCGTTCCGGCCGGGCCGACGCCGTATTTCGTCATCATCGACCGCGCCCTGCGCGACGAGGGGACGAGCTATCACTACGCTGCCGCTTCCGAATACGCTAAAGCCGATCCGGATTTGGTTCGCCTCGCCGCCGACGCTCTCAAGAGCGCCGGCTTGCCGGTGATCGTCGGGGCGACATGGACGACCGATGCACCGTTCCGCGAAACCGCCGAGGCGATCGAGGCGGCGAAGCGGCGGGGCATGCTGGCCGTCGAAATGGAAGCGGCGGCGCTCTACGCCTTTGCCGCGGCCAACAAGCGCCGCGTGCTTTGCCTCGCGCATGTCACCAACACGATGGGGCAGACGAAGCACGACTTCGAAAAAGGCGAAGCTGACGGAACGGCGGACGCGCTCGCCGTCCTGGATGCCATCGCCCGGCGTTTGGCGAAGCTTGCGGGTGAGCCGGAATGACTCACTGCATGAACCGCTCGGCGGCGTACGGCTTCGGGTCGCAGAATGGCGTTGCTCCAGTCATCAGCTCCGCGATGAGCCGGCCAGTCGCCGGGCCGAGCGTGAGGCCCCAATGGCCGTGGCCGCAGGCGAGCCAGAGGCCGCGCTGACGCGGGGCGGGCGCGATCACCGGCCGCGAATCGGGAAAGCAGGGCCGCGCGCCGAGCCAGGGCTGCGCCTCGACCGGCTCGCCGAGTGGAAACAATTCGCGCGCCGCCGGGATGATACGGGCCAGCTGCACCGGGGTCGGCGGCGCATCGCGAGCGGCGAACTCGGCGCCAGTGGTGACGCGGATCCCCTGCTCCATCGGCGCCAGGCAGTAACCGTTTTCCGCATCGAGGATTGGGCGGCTGAGCATGGCGTTGCCTTGCGCGTGGAAATGCCGATGGTAGCCGCGCTTGACCGCGAGCGGCAGCTTGATGCCGAGCGGCGCCAGCACGTCCGGGGTCCACGGCCCGAGCGCGATCACCACGTCGCCGGCGTCGAGCGGCCCGGCGGCGGTATCGACGCGCCAATACGGCGCGGCGCGGTGCAGCGAGCGCGCGTCGCCGGTCAGCGTAATCCCGCCGAGCGCAGCGAAGCGCGCCGCGTAGGCGCGCGTCAGCGCCAAGGGATTGGTGACGCTCACCGCCCCGCTCCAATGCACGGCGTGGCGGAAAACCGGCGCGAGCGAAGGCTCGAGCGCGCGCGCCGCCTCGCCATCCAGCGGGACGTTGGCGATGCCGAGGCTTGCCGCCAGTTCAAGCTCGCGCGCCTGCGCGGCGAACGCGCGGTCGCTGCGGTAAAGCTTGAGCCAGCCGCGGCGCCGCAGATAGCGCTCGGCGCCGGCCTCGGCGCTGAGCGCGTCGTGCTCGGCGACCGCGCGGGCAAAGAGCGGCCGCATCAGCTGCGCGGTCTCAAGGAGGCGCGTCGGCTGCGAGGCGGCGCGAAACGCCGCGAGCCAGGGCAGGACCCGCGGCAGGAATGCGAGATGGTAGTTCGCTTCCGGCGCGCGCTTGAGCGCGATGCGAATGAGCGCCGACCAGTCGCCGGGGAAGGCCTGCGGGAAGATGGTATTGCCTTCGATGATTCCGGTATTGCCGTACGAGGTGCCCTCGCCCGCGCCGCCGCGATCGACGAGCGCGACCGAAACGCCGCGCTTGGCAAGATGCACCGCGATAGACGTGCCGACGATGCCCGCTCCGAGCACCATGACATCGGTATGCGCCACCAGGACCTCCGCTGCGGCTGCCGGCTAGCTATGCGCATGCGGAAGCCGGGCGACAAGAGGCGGCCGCCAAATGCCGGGAGTACCGTTGAACATTGACGCTCTGCGTTATTCAAGGAAGCCCGCCATCTCCGGCGCCGCGCGTTGCCGGCTCGGGCCCGGCGTGTTAGGCGAACGTCGCAGTAGCGGAGGCTCCCCGTGCATCGGCCGCTCATCATCGCCCCGTCGATCCTCGCCGCCAATTTTGCCAAGCTCGGCGAGGAGGTGCGCGCGGTCGATCAAGCCGGCGCCGATTGGATCCATGTCGACGTCATGGACGGGCATTTCGTGCCCAACATTACCATCGGGCCCGACATGGTGAAGGCGATCAGGCCGCTGACCAAAAAGACGCTCGACGTGCACCTGATGATCGCGCCGTGCGATCCCTATCTCGAAGCCTTTGCCAAGGCCGGGGCCGACAACATCACCGTGCATGTCGAAGCCGGCCCACACATCCACCGCTCGCTGCAGGCGATCCGCGCGCTCGGCAAGAAAGCCGGCGTGACGCTCAACCCCGGAACGTCGGAGACGACCATCGCCCACGTCGTCGACATCGTCGATCTGATCCTGGTGATGTCGGTCAATCCCGGCTTCGGCGGGCAGAAATTCATCCCCGGCTCGCTCGACAAGGTGCGCAATCTGCGCGCCATGGCGGGCGGCCGGCCGATCGACATCGAGATCGATGGCGGCATCACGCCGGAGATTGCGCCGGAGGCGGCGCGCGCCGGCGCCAACGCCTTCGTCGCCGGCTCGGCCGTGTTCAAGGACCGCACGGCGCAATCCTACGGCGCCAACATCGCGGCAATACGGAATGCCGCGGCGCTCGCCCGCGGCGAGGCGGCCTGATGGGCATCCTGCTCGACGGCCAATGGCGTGACGAAGAACTGCCGCAGGAGACCGGCAAGGCCGGCAATTTCCAGCGCATCGACAGCGTATTCCGCGACCGCATCACCGCCGACGGCTCCTCCGGCTTTCCGGCAGAGGCCGGCCGCTATCACCTTTACGTCGCCTACACCTGCCCGTGGGCGCACCGCACGCAGATCTTTCGCGTGCTGAAGAAGCTCGAGAGCGCGATCAGCATCGCCTACGCCGTTCCCGGCTTGCGCCAGCAAGGCTGGACGTTCGAGGACAATGCCGCGTTTCCCGACTGCACGCCCGACCGGGTCAATGGCTTCCGCTACATGCACGAGGCCTATACGGCGAGCGACCCGCATTATACCGGCAAGGTCACGGTGCCGACCTTGTGGGACAAGAAGACGCGGCGGATCGTCAACAACGAATCCTCCGAGATCATCCGCATGCTCAACAGCGAGTTTGCCGGCATCGGCGCCGAGGCGACCGATTTTTATCCGAAGCATTTGCGCAGCGAGATCGACCGGATCAACGCCGAGGTCTATGCCAATATCAACAACGGCGTCTATCGCTGCGGCTTTGCCCGCTCGCAGGCCGCGTATGAGGCGGCCTATGACGCGCTGTTCGCCACGCTCGACGAGATCGAAGCCCGGCTCGGACGGCAGCGCTATCTGGTCGGCCGGCAGATCACCGAGGCGGACTGGCGGCTGTTCCCGACCCTGGTGCGCTTCGACGTGGCGTATTTCTCATTGTTCAAGTGCAACAGGAACCGGATCGCCGACTATCCGAATCTCCTGAACTATATGCGCGAGCTTTATCAGGTGCCCGGCATCGCCGAGACGGTGAAGCCGCGCTACTACGTGATCGGCTACTATTCGATCACCCGCGTCAATCCGACCGGCATCATCCCCAAGGGAACGCCGGTCGACTACCGGCAGCCGCACGATCGCGCGCGCTTCGCGGCGTGAGCCGGGCGAGCGGCAATCTCAGTTTCGGCCGGGGCGGCGATATTCGATTTTGACCGATGAGAGCTCATCGCCGAAATGCCGGTCGAGCCAGCCGAGGAACGAGGAGAGGAGCCGCGCCTCGTCGCCGCGCTCGGGCGATTTGATCGCGACCTCGATCGCGTCGGCCGCGCCGGGCTCGAGCTGGATCGACCCCTTGTAGCGCACATGCGTCCAGCGCGCGGTGTGGCGCTTCCTCGCCGCGGCCCGGACAAAGGTCCCGCGCCCGCTTTTGCGGATCTCGGCCTGCTTCTTGATCATTGCGCCGTAGAGGCGCGTGCGGCTACGCGGCACGATCTGGAGCATTTTCATCGCCGTTTCCCCTGATTCGCTCCGGTTTGCCAGCATCGCACAGCGCGGCGCAATTGTTGAGCACCGGCCGATCTGCTACAGCCCAGGCTTTCCGAGGTCATAGATGATCCCCCGCTACTCCCGCCCCGAAATGGCAGCGATCTGGTCGCCGGAAACGCGCTTTCGCATCTGGTTCGAGATCGAGGCGCATGCCGCCGATGCCATGGCCGAGCTCGGGACGATCCCGAAGGAGGCGGCGATGACGATCTGGGCCAAGGGCAAGAAGGCGAAATTCGACATCGCCCGCATCGAGGAGATCGAGCGCGAGGTCAAGCACGACGTCCTCGCCTTCACCACCCATTTGGCCGAGATCATCGGGCCGCAAGCCCGGTTCGTGCACCAGGGGATGACCTCCTCCGACGTGCTCGACACCTGCTTCAACGTGCAGCTGGTGCGCGCCGCCGACATCCTCATCGCCGACGTCGAAGCGCTCAACGCCGTGCTCGAGCGCCGCGCGCGCGAGCACAAGCTCACGCCGACCATCGGCCGCTCGCACGGCATGCACGCCGAGCCGACCACCTTCGGGCTCAAGCTCGCCTACGCCTATGCCGAGTTCGCCCGCGCCCGCGAGCGCCTGCAGTCGGCGCGCCGCGAGGTCGCTACCGGCGCGATCTCCGGCGCGGTCGGCACTTTCGCGCACGTCGATCCGCGCGTCGAAGCCTATGTGGCGAAGAAGATGGGCCTCGCGGTCGAGCCGATCTCGACCCAGATCATCCCGCGCGACCGCCACGCCATGTATTTCGCCACGCTCGGCGTCGTCGCCGCCTCGATCGAGCGGCTGGCGACCGAGATCCGCAACCTGCAGCGCAGCGAAATCCTCGAGGTGGAGGAGTATTTTTCGCCGGGGCAGAAGGGCTCCTCGGCGATGCCGCACAAGCGCAATCCGGTGCTGTCGGAGAATCTGGTCGGGCTCGCGCGCGTGGTGCGCGCCTATGTGACGCCGGCGCTGGAAGACGTTACCGTCTGGCACGAACGCGACATCTCGCATTCCTCGGTCGAGCGCGTGATCGGGCCCGACGCGACGGTGACGCTCGACTTCGCGCTCGCGCGCCTCACCGGCATCGTCGACCAGCTGATCGTCTATCCGGACAACATGCGCCGGAACATCGACCGCCTCGGCGGCCTCATTCACTCGCAGCGCGTCCTCCTCGCGCTCACGCAAAAAGGCGCCACTCGCGAGGACGCCTATGCCCTGGTCCAGCGCAACGCGATGAAGACCTGGCGCGGCGAAGGCGATTTTCTCGCGCTCCTCAAGGCCGATGCCGGCGTGCGCAAATATCTGAGCGAGCGCGAGCTCGCCGCCAATTTCGAGCTCGATTATCACTTCGCCCAGGTCGACACGATCTTCCGCCGCGTTTTCGGCCGCGCCTGAGCGCCGTTGTCATTCCGGGGCGCCGCGGAGCGGCGAGCCCGGAATCCATATTCACGGATGGTGGCTATGGATTCCGGGCTCCTCGCTTCGCTCAGCCCCGGAATGACGAAGGAGATTGCCGGCGACCGATTCCTCGTGTTTTCTCACGTCCAAATGACCACGCCGGAAACCATTCTGGTCTTCGATTCCGGGCTCGGCGGGCTCACTGTCTACCGCGAGATCGCCGCGGCGCGGCCGGGCGCGGATTTCCTCTACGTCGCCGACGACGCCGCCTTCCCCTATGGCGGCATCGCGGAGCCGGCGCTGGTCGTGCGCGTCACCGATCTCATCGGCGAGCTGATCGAGGCGCATCGGCCCGATCTCATCGTCGTCGCCTGCAACACCGCCTCGACCATCGTGCTGCCCGACCTGCGCAAGAAATTCGCGCTGCCTTTCGTCGGCACCGTACCGGCGATCAAGCCGGCTTGCGCAAATTCCGTGACGCGCCGCGTTTCCGTCCTTGGCACCGAGGCGACGGTGGCGCGCGAATATACCCGCGCGCTGATCCGCGACTATGCCGGCGATTGCCGGGTCACGCTCGTCGGATCGAAGACGCTGGCCGGTTATGCCGAAGCGGAGCTCAACGGCGCGCCGGTCGGCGACGACGCGCTTCGCGCCGAGATCGCGCCGTGCTTCCGTGACGATGGCGCGCGCACCGATACCGTCGTTCTCGCCTGCACTCATTATCCGCTGCTGATCGAACGCCTGCGGCGGCTGGCGCCCTGGCCGGTGAGCTTCCTCGACCCGGCGCCGGCGATCGCGCGGCGCGTTGGCGATCTGCTCGGCCCCGCTTCCTCGCCGGCGCACCCCGGTACGACCCGCGCGATTTTCACGTCCGGCCGCGCTCCCACAGGCGCGCTGGCGCGTTTCGGCATCGGCGCGACCGCGATGGCGGGGACCAACACCACCGAGATGCGGTTATGACCTCCGCGGTCGCGACATCGCCCAAGGCCTGGTACACCAACCGCTGGAGCCAGCTCATCCTCGGCGTCATCGCCATGATGGCGATCTCCAGCCCGCAATATGTCTGGACGCTGTTCACCGGGCCGCTCAATCAGAAGCTCGGCACCACGCTCGCGCAATTGCAGTGGACGTTCTCGCTGCTGATCATCCTGCAGACCTGGTTCTCGCCGTTCCAGGCCTATCTGGTCGACCGCTTCGGCCCGCGCACGCTGATCGCGATCGGCGCGCTGTTGTCCGGCGGCAGCTGGGTTCTGTCGGCTTACGTGGATGACATCTGGGCGCTCTATTTCACCTATGGAGTCCTCGGCGGCTTCGGCACCGGCATCATCTATGTCGGCATCATCGGCTTGATGGTGCGCTGGTTTCCCGAGCGGCGGGGCCTCGCCACCGGGCTCGCCGCGGCGGGCTACGGCTTCGGCGCTTTCTTCACCAGCTTCCCGATCGACAGCATGATCAAGAGCGCGGGCTATGCGCACACGCTCGTCGTCTGGGGCATCATCCAGGCGGCGATCGGGATCTTGGCCGCGCAAGGGCTGCGCGTGCCGCCGGAGGGTTATCGGGCGCCGGGCGCAGCGCCCGCCGCCGCGAGCGCCGTCCCGCAGAGCCACCGCAGCTACGCGCCGCGCGAAATGCTGCAAAACCCGATCTTCTATCTGCTCTTTTTGATGATGAGCATGATGTCGACCTCGGGGCTCATGGTCGTGTCCAATGTCGGCCCGTTCGCCAAGGAATTCGGCGTCGCCGACATGGCGGTCCTCGGCATGGCGGCGCTGCCGCTGTCGCTGACCTTGTCGCGCGTCACCAACGGCCTCACCCGGCCGTTCTTCGGCTGGGTATCCGACCAGATCGGCCGCGAGGCGACGATGGCGCTCGCTTTTTCGCTCGAAGCCGTCGCCATCCTGGTGCTGTTCGCCTTCATCGACCGGCCGGCGCTGTTCGTGGTGCTGACCGGGCTCGTATTCTTCGGCTGGGGCGAGATCTTTTCGCTGTTTCCCTCGACGCTCACCGACACCTTCGGCGCCAAATACGCGGCGACCAATTACGGCTTCCTCTACATCGCGCAGGGCGTCGGCTCGATCCTCGGCGGACCTGCGGCGGCCTTCCTCAAGCAGACGACCGGCAGCTGGACCGCCGTATTCATCGTGGTTGCGGTGCTCGATGCGCTGACCGCGCTGTTGGCGATCACCGCCTTGCGCCGCATGCGACGCCGGCATTTTGCCGACGCGTGAGCCGTCTGGCCGGCCGGGTCGGTTTGACACCAGGCGGGTTTTTCCCTAGATACCGCCCGCGGCGCGGGCCCGAGCGGGCCCGCGCGGTGTTTCGCGACCCGCGGTTTTGTTTGGCCGGCGCTTCGGCGCAAAACCTGTCGGTTCCGGAAAATCCGGGACAGAGGAGGGCGCGATCCTCAGCTATTATCTTCTCGAGCGAGGACGCGAATGACCAAGCGCCACCAGGCGAAGTACAAGATCGACCGCCGGATGGGACAAAACATCTGGGGCCGCCCGAAATCACCGATCAACAAACGCGAATACGGCCCCG
>Ga0210394_10005621_pt1 | contig 13982 bp, 13 predicted proteins | sample IncBWC12MmetaG_FD_160121 | JGI IMG/M metagenome (GOLD analysis project Ga0210394, IMG submission 160121) | Forest soil microbial communities from Barre Woods Harvard Forest LTER site, Petersham, Massachusetts, United States - Inc-BW-C-12-M | ecosystem: Environmental > Terrestrial > Soil >...
GCTCGGCTTGACGGTCTGTTACGACTTGCGTTTTCCGGCGCTCTACCGCGCGCTGGCCGAGGCCGGTGCTTCATTCCTGGCGATACCCTCGGCCTTCACCCGGCAAACCGGAGAGGCGCATTGGCACGTCTTGTTGCGGGCGCGCGCCATCGAAAACGGCTGCTTTGTGTTCGCCGCGGCGCAAGGCGGCAAGCACGAGAACGGACGCGAGACTTTCGGCCATTCGCTCGTCGTCGATCCGTGGGGTCGAATTCTTGCCGAGGGCGGCGTCGAGCCGGCCGTGCTGATCGCGGAGATCGATCTGGCCGAAGTCGCGGCGGCGCGGGCGCGCATTCCGTCGCTGCATCACGGACGGCGTTTCGAACTGGTCGAGCCGATGGCCGAGCCGACCTACCTTCACGCCGTGCGGGAGCCGTTATGATCCGCTACGCGCTCGCCTGCGACCAAGGCCACACTTTCGAAAGCTGGTTCCAGAATTCGGCCGCTTACGACAAACAGGCGAAGCAATCGCTGGTGACTTGTCCGGTTTGCGGCTCCGCGAAGGTCGAAAAGGCGATGATGGCGCCAAATCTCGCTTCAGGTTCGGCGGAGGCGGCCGGGCCGCAGCCGCCAGGCCCATCGCCGGCACCGCCGAGTCCAACACCGCCGCCGCTCCAGCCGGCGCCGATGCCGCCGATGCCGCCAAAGAATCCGGTCGCGATGATGTCGCCGCCGGAACGCGAACTGCGGCAGAAGTTGAAAGAGCTACGCGACCACATCACCAAGAACGCGCGTTATGTCGGGCCCCAATTCCCGGAAGAGGCGCGCAAGATCCATTATGGCGAGACCGAGCACCGCTCGATCTATGGCGAGGCCTCGCCGGAAGAGGCCAAGGAATTGCACGAAGAAGGCATTGAATTCCATCCGCTGCCGATCTTACCGGACGATAAGAACTAATACGCCAATATCAGCAGCACGACGCCGGCGACGACGAGCACCATGCCGATGGCTTCACGCGCCGTGGTGCGCTGGCCGAACGCAAAACGCGCCACAAGCTGAGCGAACAAGACCTCGATCAGCGCCAGCGTCCGCACATTGGCGGCGCTGGTCAGGGCGAAGCCGAGAAACCAGAATTGAGAGGCGAACGCGCCCATGAAGCCGGCGAACACGGATCGCCGCCAGGCCTTTAATATAGCCGTCATCGCGCCTGGAGAGCGCAGCAGAAGATAGAGCGACAGCATGACCGTCGTTGCGACAAGACCGACGGCGAGCGTGAAAGTGGCAGCCATCATATAGTTCGGCAGGCCGAGATTGAGGATGGCGCCGCGATAGCCAATCGCCGACAGCGCGAACATACTGCCCGAGGTCAGGCCCAACAGCGTCGGTCTAAGGCCGCCGACCATGCCGCCCGGCTTGGTCGACATGATCACCACTCCGGTGGTGGCGACGACGATCGCCACCATCATCAACAAGGTCACTGCATCGCCCAGGAAGACCAGTCCGAAGATCGCGACCTGGATCGGCTCGGTCTTCAGATAGGCGATGGTGACGACAAAAGAGCGCTCGCCCATGGCGAAGAGCATCAACGCGGTCGCCGCGATCTGCGCCGCGGACCCTTCGAGCACCCAGAGCCAGAATGCCCAACCGGTATGCGGCAATCGAGCGCCGGTCCACAGCATCAAGGTGGCGAGAACGACCAGCGCGAATGGAAAGCCGAACAGGAACCTGACATGCGTCGCGCCGAGAGTGCCGAGAGTGCCGGTCAGCTCGCGTTGCATCGCATTGCGTACCGTTTGCGCGGCCGCTGCGATCACGGTGAAGATGATCCAGAGCCAAGGATACGCCGTCACGTGAGCATCACGCCGGCTTCTCCGCCAAACTCTTTTCAGCCACCACCATGTAGTTGACGTCCATGTCGGAGGAAAGCTGCCAGCGGTCGGCGAGGAGATTGTAGATCACTCCGGTCTCGCCGGCGGCTTGCATGCCGCTTTGCTCGATGGCGATTTCGAGCTCGTTGGGAGTGACGAACTTGTCCCACTGATGGGTGCCGCGCGGCAACCAGCGCAGAATGTATTCCGCGCCGACAATCGCCAGCGCGAAGCTTTTCAGGGTGCGATTGAGCGTCGCGACAAAGAGCAGACCGCCCGGTTTCACCAGCTCGGCGGCGACCTCGACGAACAGGCCGACATCGGCGACGTGCTCGATCACTTCCATGGCGAGCACCGCGTCAAAGCGCTCGCCGGCCGCCGCCAGCGCCTCGGCGCTGGTGCTGCGGTAATCGATCGAAAGTCCCGACTGCGCCGCGTGCTGCTGCGCCACCGCAATATTGCTGTCCGAGGGATCGGCCCCGACAAGGATCGCTCCAAGTCGCGCTAGCGGTTCCGAAAGAATGCCGCCGCCGCAGCCGATATCGAGCAGGCGCAGACCGGCGAGGCTGTCGAGCCGCTTCGGATCGCGGCCGAAATGCGCGGCGGCGCGGTCGCGGATATAGGCGAGGCGGACCGGATTGAATTTATGCAGCGCCGCCATGGGACCGTGCGGATCCCACCATTGCCCGGAGATTCGCGAAAATCGCGCGACTTCCTCCTCGTCGATCGTTGCTGCGGGGCTTAGCTGCGGCTCCATATGCGATCCCGGTATTTCTCGCCACGGCCAAACGGGCAGACGAACGCTCAAGCGGGCCGCGGCCCACTCTTAAACCGCCTCAATAAACACGCGTTGCACTCGCGTTCAACCTGGACGAGGATATGCTTCGAAACCGGCATAAACATCACTCGAATTGGGAGGGAGTAATGCAAAAATTCTTATACGGTGCGGCTGGCCTCGCGCTGGCGGTGCTCAGCCTCGGCCCGGCCAGCGCGCAAGATACGGTCAAGGTCGGGATTATCAACGAATATTCCGGCCAATTTGCCGACACCGGCGCGCAGATCGATCACGGTATCACGCTGTATATGAAGCAGCACGGCGACACGGTCGCGGGCAAGAAGATCGAGCTCATCCGCAAGGATACCGGCGGTATTGCCCCCGATATTGCCAAACGCTTGGCGCAGGAACTCGTGGTGCGCGACAACGCCGATATCTTTGGCGGTTTCTCGCTGACGCCGAACGCGCTTGCCGCCGCCGACGTCTCCGCCGAGGCGAAGAAGTTCATGGTGGTCATGAACGCGGCGACATCCGTCATCACCACCAAGTCGCCCTACATCGCCCGCACCTCGTCGACGACGCCGCAACTGAATTACACGCTCGGAACCTGGGCCGCCAAGAACGGGATCAAGACGGTCTATACGATGGTCTCCGACTACGGCCCCGGGATCGACGCCGAGAAGTGGTTCCAGAAGGGCTTCAAGGAGGGCGGCGGCGAGGTTGTCGGCTCGGTCCGCTTCCCGGTGGCGAACCCGGATTTCTCCGCCTTCATCCAGGCCGCAAAGGACAAGAGCCCGGACGCCATTTACATCTGGATTCCCGGCGGCGCGCAGCCGGCCGCGGTCGGCAAGGCGCTCGCCGAGCGGGGCATCGACACCAAGAAGATCAAAGTCCTGGGCCAGGACGCGCTGGCGTCCGAAACCGCGCTGCAAAGCATGGGCGACGTCGCGCTCGGCATCATCTCGGTCTCCGACTACGACTACAATCATCAGTCGCCGATGAACCAGGAATTCGTCAAAGCCTATAACGACGAGTTCCACCGCAACCCCGATTTCTTCTCGATCGGCGGCTACGACGGCACGCATCTTATCTATGCGGTATTGCAGAAGACGAACGGCAAGGCCGACGGCGATTCGCTGATCGCGGCCGCCAAGGGCATGAGCTGGGAGAGCCCGCGCGGCCCGATCATGATCGACCCGGAAACGCGCGATATCGTCCAGACGGTCTACATTCGCCGCGTCGAGAAGGTCGGCAACAGCCTGCGTAACGTCGAGTTCGATAGCGTGGCGAACGTCAAGGATCCGGAGCACGCGCAGAAGTGATCCTGGCCAGATGAAGAAAATACGCGGCAACAGCGTCGCATAGGCTGCCGGCCATGCCATCCGTCTTCGGCGTGCTGTTTGACGGCTTGGCTTATGGAATGCTGCTGTTCTTGATGTCGGTCGGGCTGTCGGTGACGCTCGGGATGATGAATTTCGTCAATCTGGCGCACTGCAGTTTCGCCATGCTCGGCGGTTACGTCACCGTCACCCTGATGAACGCATTCGGCTGGCCGTTCTTCGCGACGCTGCCGATCGCGTTCTGCGCCGCCGCCGCGACAAGCATCATCCTCGAGCGCGTGTTCTTTCGGCGATTCTATAACGCCAGCGAGCTCAATCAGTGCCTGCTCACCATCGGCATCGTGTTCGTCTCGATCGCAACGGCGGCCTATATCTACGGAACGGACGAAGAGCCGGTGCACTTGCCGGCCTATCTCCAAGGCTCGATCAGCTTCATGGGGCTCGACTTCGCCGTCTATCGGCTGTTCCTCATCGCCACGGCGTTGCTGATCACGATCCTGCTCGTCATTTCGATCGAATCCACCCGCTTCGGCGCGCAGGTGCGCGCCGCGGTGAACAATCAGCGCATGGCGCGCGGGCTCGGCATCGACGTCGACAATCTGTTCGCCGTCACCTTCGCGCTCGGCGGCGGGCTTGCCGGACTCGGCGGAGCGCTTGCCATCGCGATGGTCGGGCTCGATCCATCGTTCGCGTTGACCTACCTCATCTACGTGCTGATCGTGGTCGCGGTCGGCGGTCTCGGCTCGATCGCCGGCACTTTTGTCGCCGCCATGCTGCTCGGCGTGAGCGACATGGCCGGCAAGTATTACGTCCCCGCGCTGGGTTCGATCCTCATCTATCTGGTGATGATGGTGATGATCATGTGGCGGCCGACCGGCCTGTTCGGGAGACGCTAGGGGTGACGATACAGACGATCGCCGGCCCACACGACTATCTGCGCGCGCAACTCCGCTGGCGTTGGAGCGAGATCGCTTTCTGGCTCGCCACCTTGCTGCCCTTCGTGCTCGCGCCCAACTATCTGGTGCTGGCGAGCCAAGTCGCGAGTACGGCCCTGTTCGCGCTCTCGCTCGATCTCATCCTCGGCTTTTGCGGAATCATATCGCTCGGTCATGCCGCCTATTTCGGCGTCGGCGCCTATACGGCGGGCTTGTTGTCCACCTGGGGCTGGGGCGAACCGCTGTCCGGGCTGTTGCTCGCGGGCCTCGCGGCCGGCTTTTTCGGCTATCTCACGAGCTTCATCATCGCGCGCTTCCGCCATCTGGCGCTGATCATGATCACGCTCGGTCTCGGCCTCTTGCTGCAAGAGGCGGCGAACAGCGCGAGTTTTATCACCGGCGGCTTCGACGGTCTGCAAGGCATCCACACCTGGCCGATCTTCGCCAAATTCGATTTCGATCTGTACGGCTATACCGCCTATAGCTACGCGCTTGCCGTGCTATTCCTCATTTTCCTCCTTGCGCGGCGGATCATCCACTCGCCGTTCGGATTGGCGCTGCGCGGCATCCGCGAGAACGCGCAGCGGATGCCGGCGATCGGCGCGCCGCTGCATTCGCACATCCGCACCATCTATACGATCGCCGCCACCATCGCCGGCATTGCCGGCGCCGTGCTGGCGCAGACGACGGAGACCGTCTCGCTCGAAGCGTTGGGCTTTCAACGTTCGGCCGACGTATTGGTGATGCTGATCCTCGGCGGCACCGGCCGCCTCTACGGCGGGCTCATCGGCGCGGCCGTCTATATGGTCGCGCGCGACCAGTTTTCCGGGCTCAATCCGCAATACTGGTATTTTTGGATCGGTCTTCTGCTGATCGGCGTCGTCATGTTCCTGCCGAACGGCATCCTCGGCGGGTTGTCGCTGTTGACGCGCCGCGCCAGGGCCGCACCGTGAGCGAAACCGCACTGACCGCGCGCGGGCTGAACAAGAGCTTCGGCTCGCTGATCGTGGCCGCCGACGTCGAGCTCACCCTGCCGGCTGGCGTACGCTACGCGCTGATCGGACCCAACGGCGCCGGCAAAACCACGCTGATCAATCTGATAACCGGAATGCTGCAGCCCGACGCCGGGCGTATTTTTCTTGGGCCCGCGGACATTACGGCGCTGCCGCCGTACCAGCGCGTGCGGCTCGGCCTGACCCGCACCTACCAGATCAATTCGCTGTTTCCGCATCTCACCGCGCTTGAAGCGGTGACGCTCGCGGTGTGCGAGCGCCGCCGCGTCGCGCAGACCTGGTGGCGGCAGCTCACCGCCTACCGGCATGAAATCGACGAAGCCTATGACATTCTCGCCGCCTTGATGCTGAATTCGGCCTGTCATCGCGTGACGCGCGAACTGCCCTACGGTCAGCAACGCCTGCTCGAAATCGCGCTGGCGCTGGCGACCAAGCCGAAAGTGTTGTTGCTCGACGAGCCGGCGGCGGGCGTGCCGCGCGACGAAAGCAAGGATCTATTTGCCGCCATCGCCGGCCTGTCGCGCGACATCACCGTGTTGTTCATCGAGCATGACATGGATCTGGTGTTTCGCTTCGCGTCCCGCGTCATCGTCATGGTCGGCGGCCGCGTTCTCGTCGAGGGCACGCCCGCGGAAATCGCCTCCGATCCGCGCGTGCGCGCCGTCTATCTCGGCAAAGGACGTGCCCCGTGACCGAGCCGCTGCTTTCGCTGCGCGAGATTCGCGCCGGCTACGGTCCCGCCGTGGTGCTCGACGACGTGTCGTTCGATGTGCCGGAACGCGGCGGGCTCGCTGTGCTGGGGCGAAACGGCGTCGGCAAGTCGACGCTGCTCCTCACCATCATGGGCTATACCCAGGTCGGCCGCGGCCGCATCCTGTGGCGCGGCGAGGACATTACCGCGCGTCCGCCGCATCGCCGCGCGCTTGGCGGCATCGGCTGGGTGGCGCAGGAGCGTGAGATTTTTTCCTCGCTGACGGTGGAGGAGAACCTTACGGTCGCCGCGCGCGGCGGCCGCTGGGATTTGCCCGCCGTGTACGATTTGTTCCCCCGCCTCGCCGAGCGCCGGCGCAATCTCGGCAATCAGCTCTCCGGCGGCGAGCAACAGATGCTGGCGATCGCGCGCGCGCTGATGACAAATCCGGCGCTGCTGTTGCTCGACGAGCCGCTCGAAGGCTTGGCTCCGATCGTCGTCGAGGAACTCAGCAGCGCAATCGGCCGCATGACCAAAGAAGGGGGTAACGCCTTCATTCTGGTCGAACAGCATGTCGAGATCGCGCTGCCGCTGACGCAGCAAGCGCTGGTTCTCGAACGCGGCCGCATCGCCCATAGCGGCCCCTCGGCGGAACTCCTTGCCGATCACGCCACGCTCGACCGGCTGGTCGGGCTGAAGCTCGCGCAGGGGTAGCTCTTTTCCGTTCATCTCTTTGCGTCGCGCGTAGGGGCGCCCCTTGTGGGCGCCCTGACCCGACGGTCGACGCGACCCAAGGGCGGCCACGAGGGCCGCCCCCACGCGTCATGTGTTACCGTTCTCGCGCTGCGTTCTGCGCGCGAGTGATGTCAAACAGCGAACGCTTTCCTGGCGTCATTGCGAGCGAAGCGAAGCAATCCAGTGCAGCGGATTAGAGCTGGATTGCTTCGTCGCTTCGCTCCTCGCAGTGACGAAGGGAGAAAGAAAGGGAAGCGGAACGCCGGCAAACGTACTGTCGTCAGTCCCGCACCAAACGGGTGCGGTCGCGCCACGGAAAAGCGGCTTGCGCCGCCCCTTCCGCTCTCGGGCGCGCTCGCCTGCCGGCGTTCCACCACGGTTCTGCCCAAGGGGTGTGTGGTCCCTTGGTGACGATCCGGGCCAGGCTTCGTGGGCAAACCGTCCAAGGGGCGGGGGTCACTCCGCCGACGGCCTGACCACTTCCAGCGACGCACCCCGCACGCCGGTCGTAATGCCGGCAGGCATGATGCCCGGACCGCCCGGGAGCAAAGCTGATGAGGCTTTGCCCGCGGGCACCGCACTCGCCCCTGCCGCCCGGCATCACCCGGACGGCGTCCCTTAGGGCGAGATGATTCGCTGTTATGTAACGCAATCGGAGACAACTGTCAAGATCGTGTCGCGACAATTGTGACGTGATTTGCCGGTTGCGCGGCGGCCGTTAAAGTGCCCTCGCCCCTTGCGGGAGAGGGCTACGCGGCGGTTCAGCGACAGGAATGGGTGAGGGGTCTGGCCCGCAACCCCTCACCCAGCCGCATTTGCTGAAAGACCTGTGCAGCCCTCTCCCGCAAGGGGCGAGGGCACCACGAGCAGCGCCGCATTTTCCGACACGGTGAAGAAGCAGTCATGAGCAGACTCGAATATCCGATCGTGGTCGAGCCGCTCCCGATGGAGGAGGGCGGCGGCTTTTTGGCGACGGCGCCCGATCTGCCGGGTTGCATGAGCGACGGGGCGACGCCCGAAGAGGCTGTCTCCAATATCCAGGACGCGATCATGGCCTGGATCGAGGCCGCCCGCGATCTCGGCCTTGCCGTGCCGAAGCCGTCACGCCACGCGGCGCTGGCGGGATGAGCGTAGCAACCATTAAGTCGCGGCGGGTTTTTGGATCCACGGTGTTCCGCGCTGGACGACGATATTAGCGTAGATGAGAAGCTTCCTAGCGCATGCGACCAGGATGGCATTGTGGGCTTTCCCGCGCGCTTTGAGGCGAGTGTAGAGTTCGACGAGGGCGTTGTTCCAACGGAATGCAGCCGGCAATGCAGCAGCGTACAGCGAGCGGCGCAGGCGCCCCCGTCCTCCGGCGATACGTCGCTGACCTTTGTGCATTCCGCTGTCATCGTCGAATGGGAAATTACAAATTACGGTGACACAAATTAAAATTACAAATTACAAATTACGGTGACAGTGCACTTAATTGACAACGGCTTTCCTCTTCGCCGCGCGCCCCCTCCACCACCCTTCGCTCGCTACGCGAGCTTCCGCCTACGCGCTCCGCGCTTCGGTGGACTCAAATCCGCCGTAGCTCGCAGAGCGAGCGAAGGCGGGTCGGGCGGTCCCCCTCCCCCGCTCCGTTTCACTTCGCGGGGGCGGACAAGAGCTCCGGCATTTTGACCGCGTGCGCCTTGGCGATCCCCTCCAGCTCCTCCCAGAGCTTCCCCGGAATCGGAATGCCGGATTTGCGGCGCAAAGCTTCGGTGCGGCCGGAGCGCTCGCCGGGCAGCAAAATTTCGTCGAAGCCCGCTTGCCGCGGCAGGGCTTTAAGAATCGCCGCGAGCACATCGACATCGTGCGTGTAATCGGCAAGCGGCCGGAAGCTTTCGACGTCGATGACGAACATCGCGGTATTTCCGGTATTTCGCGTGCGTTTCTCGGGACCGAGCGTGCGCGCCTGGATCGGCGCTGAGGCAAGCACGCTCGCCAGCATTTCGAACATGAAGCCGAGGCCCGAGCCCTTGGGCCCGCCCAGCGGCAGCAAAATCTCGGCCTTGCCGGGATCGGTGGTGGGTTCACCTGCCGCGCTCAGCACCGTGTTTGGCGGCAACTGCGCGCCGGTTGAGCGCGCCTGCAAAATCTTGCCGTTGGAGATCGTCGAGGTCGCCATGTCGAGAACGATCGGGCCGTTGCCGCTCGGCACCGCAATCGCAATGGGACTCGTGGCCATGCTGGCGACCCGCGCGCCGTGATAGGCCATCAATGCGGGTCCGGCGCCCAGAAGCACGGCGGCGCAGCCGCGCTCCGCGATCCATTGGGCGTAGCGGCCGATGGCGCCGGTATGCGTCGTCTCGCGAACCAGCCCGAAGCAGATGCCGGTCGCTTTTGCCCGCTTAACGGCGATCGCGGCGGCCTGCATGACCGCGACCGGGCCAAAACCGTGGCCGCAGTCGAGCACGAAAGTCGCGGCGCGGTCATGCGTCAGGCGCGGCTCGACCTTCATGTCGATTTCGCCGCTGGCGAGAAGTTTTACATAGCGCGGCAGCCGCGACACGCCGTGGCCGTCGCCGCCGCGCAAATTGGCCCAGACCAATCCCTCGGCGACGATGGCGGCGTCCTGTTCGCGCGCGCCGTGGGCGACGAGCACGTCACGGATGAAGCGGCCGAGCTCATCGTGGCCGACGGCGATTTTCTGGCTCATTTTGCCGCCGGGAAATAACCGTCGAGCCAGTTGCGCAGCAACGACCACACCCGCGTCGAATTCTCCGCGAACAGGAAATGATCGAGCCCGCTGAACAGATGCAGCTCGCAGGGCTGGCCGGCGCGCTTGAACATTTCGATCGACTGCTCGGTCGGCGTCACCGAATCGTTGGCGGCATGAATGAGCAGCAGCGGGCGCGGCGCGATCTTTGCCACCACCTCCTCGGCGCGGAAGTCGAACATGCTCTGCGCCGTCTCGGCGGGAAACATCTCCACGGAATTGGGCGCCAGCATGCCGACGCGCTGCCGCTCCAGGTTTTCGCGCACATGGTTGGGGATCGGCACGATGTCATAGCGCGGCACCATCAGCGATTGGCCGGTGCGGGCGCGGTAGGCGCGGCCGTCTTCAAGCATTTTGGTGAATTTCGCCCAGGCCTGCGGCGTCGGATGCTGGCCGCGGAATTTGCGTTCGCCATGGCCCCAGCCGCCATTGGAGATGACCGCGGCGAGGCGCGGATTAGTGCCGCCGGCATAGACCGCGACCGCGCCGCCGAAGCTCGAACCGATGGCGCCGATGCGGTCGGGATCGACCGCGGGATGGGTGGCGAGAAAGTCGAGCGCATTGCCCAGATCCTCGACCTGTTCGAGGCAGATGACGCGGCCGAACTCGCCTTCGCTTTTGCCGCAGCCGCGCATGTCGAAGCGCAGCGTGACATAGCCGAACTCGCCGAGCACCCGCGTCGGCGCCAGCACGGTCGGGCTTTCGCTGTTGGAGCCGAAGCCGTGCAGCACCAAAAACGCGGCGCGCCGCTCCGACGGCTGCAAGCCTTCGGGCACGCCGAGCGCGCCATGCAGGCGCAAGCCCGCGGATTGAATACTGACCACTTGTTCTTTCATGACCCGCGAGACGAATAAATCTCCTCCATTTGGGCGGCCATTAAGCTGGGCGATCTTCGCCGATATCGAAAGTGCGCACCCCTTCCTGCCGGTCGGGAAGCTGCAATACCTCCGGATTCGCCAGCGTATGCCGGGCATTGCGGTAGCCGGTCGTCCAGTGCTCCTCCATCGTGCGACGGGAAAACTCAAAGTCTTTGGCAATTCCTTCATAGGCTTTGGCGCGATAGATCAGGTGCGCGATATTGCACACTTTGTCGTCGGCTTCGCGCGCCAGAAGCTTTGCATCGGCGCCGTCTCGAAGCGTCTCGGGAAGCTCTTTTATCAAATTTGCCACGGCGATTCGCAGTTTTTGCGCGTTCTTGTACTGATCCGTCGCCGCGCGGGTCCGGCTCGAATACACGATCTCCTTGTGGCGCACCTCAACATCGATCAGGTCTTTCGGCAGCGCGCCACGCGCATTCCAGAGGTCGACCTGAAACGCCAGTGTGTCCCGGCGCGGTCTGTAGTCGAGCACCCATTGCAAAGGCGTGTTGGAGACAAGTCCGCCATCCCAGAAATACCGTCCGTCGATTTCAGTCGCCGGAAAGCCGGGAGGCAGCGAGCCGCTGGCTGCGATGTGCTCCGCGCCAATCCGATGGGTTGTTGAGTCGAAGTAAGTGAAGTTCCCGTTACAGACGTCCACCGCGCCGACACTAAACCGCATGGCTCCGTCGTTGATCCGATCGAAATCGACCAGGCGTTTGAGCGTCGCCGTCAAAGGCGTATTGTCGTAGTAGCTCGCCTTGTCGGCGCTACCGCCGGGCCAGAGCATCGCCGGCGGCATGCGGGGAACGAAAAAATTCGGAGCCCCGAACAAAAGGATGCTCATTGCCCGCGCTTGATTGACGAATTGGTGGTTCAATTCGTTCCTGATCTCGATCGATTTGAAATACGGAATTCCCAGAGGCGACGCGCTGACGGTCTCCCAGAACTCGCGCAGGCGACCGACGCGCTTATCGGGTGCATTGCCGGCAATGATTGCCGCATTGATCGCCCCGATTGAGATTCCCGCGACCCAATCGGGATGCAGGTCGGCTTCGGCCAATGCCTGATAGACCCCGGCCTGATAAGAGCCGAGCGCACCCCCGCCTTGCAGCAATAGCGCAATTTGTTCGAATGGCGTGCGCCCCTGCGGCAAACCGGCAACTCCATCGGATTCGCGGCAAGCCTACGGTGCTTACGCCCGATGCGGCAAGTCAATGTTGGAGGCGGGCCGGTGACGGCCAGCGCTCGTGCGTCAGCGGCACGACAAGGTTCACAGCAAGCCCCTTGCGCGAGAACGAGCGCGTCACTTCACCGTTGAGTTGGCGCTGGATGACGAGATCGATCAGCCGCGCACCGAAGCCTGTCTTGCGCGGCCGCCGCGCCGGCGGACCGTTCTTTTCCACCCAATCGAGCGTCAAGGTCATGCCGCGCTGGGTGCGGTCCACGGACCAGCGCAGATCGAGCTGCCCCTTGGGGCGCGACAGGCTGCCATGCTTGATCGCATTGGCGGCAAGCTCGTGCAGCGCCGCGCTGAGATTGAAGACCGGGTCCGGTTCGAGATCGATATTCGGGCCGTCAAACGAGGCCCGGTCGACGTATGGCCCAAGGACGGCATAAATCAGTTCCATGATCGGGATCGATTTCCAACCGCCCTCGGTGATCAGGCGGTGGGCATTGGCCATGGCGAGCACCCGCGCCTGATACTTGCTGGCGAGGTCTGGAATACTCTTCGACGTCCGCGCCGTCTGCGAGAACAAAGCCAGGAGCTGGGAAAACAGATTCCCGGAACGATGGCGCATGTCGCGGATCATCAGTTCGTGGCGCTGCTCGAGCTGCCGGCGCTGAATGGCGCCGGCGAGAAGATTGCCGACGGCGGTAAGGAACGATGCATCCTGCGCGCCGAATATCCGCCGCTCCGTCGTAGCGACGCCGAGGATGCCGTAAGCCCGTCCGTCGCGGCCGGCGATGGTGACGTGCATGCCGCCGACGCAATCATGATCCCTGAGATATTGCGGGACGTCGAAGCGGTCTTCGCTGGCGAATTCGACAATGACGATCGGCGTTGAAGAATCCAAAGTGACCTTGGCATAGCTATGCGGCTCTACCGCCGTCAAAACCGTGCCGATGAGGTCCGACTTCCAGCCGAAGCCGGCGCGCAATACGAGCTCGGTGCCGCCCGGAAGAAGCTCCAGGATCTTGACGAAATCGACCGACAGCGTGAGCGCGACCGTGCTGACGGCGTCGTTGAGCAGCCGTTCGAGGCCGGGCTCGACGAGAGCGCGCTCGCCGAGCTGAGCCAGCGCTTCCTGCTGCTTGGCGCGGCTGCGCAGCTCATTTTCGAGATTGACCCGTCCGGTCACGTCATAGCAGAGACCGTACATCGCCTTGGGCTCGCCGTTTTCGGCGGTGACCGTTCCAGTCACTTCGATCCAACCCTCGTCGCGACCGTCCTTAGGCAGCGCGCGGTAGCGGGTGCGGAATGCCGAACTGGTGCGCAGTGCTTCCTTGAGCGATGCTTCGACGCTTGATTGATCGTCGCGGTGGATATTGCCGATAAGGCACGCCCAGCTGCCATCGAAACTACCCGGCGGCACGCCATGAATTGCTTCGAGATTGCTCGACCACGTTACTTTGTCGGCGGCGACGTCCCAAGACCAGACGCCGATCTGTCCGGCTTCCAGTGCAGTATGGACAGTGGCAAGATTCGCAAAGAATTCTCGAGCAATATGTTCCGGAGGCCGCGCCGGTTCGATTTTCTCGGACTCGTCGTTAGCAGGCATGATCTTATCGGCCATGTCCATGCCTTTACACTTTCACCATCAGCCCAATCCGTAAAGATCGTAATTGGTTGCAAAAATTAGAAGCGGCTGTAACCCGCCTGCATCGGGTGCCAGCCGCCGTAATTCACATGCCAAGAGTGTGGCTAGATGTGGAGCCTCAACAGGTTGTTCCCGGACAGACCGAGTCTGCTGATAGGTGTTTTAGCACCGATACCGGTATGAGGCCTGTGCCAATTGTAGCGGTGCAGCCAATACGG
>Ga0210394_10005622_pt1 | contig 13981 bp, 15 predicted proteins | sample IncBWC12MmetaG_FD_160121 | JGI IMG/M metagenome (GOLD analysis project Ga0210394, IMG submission 160121) | Forest soil microbial communities from Barre Woods Harvard Forest LTER site, Petersham, Massachusetts, United States - Inc-BW-C-12-M | ecosystem: Environmental > Terrestrial > Soil >...
CGGCTACAACAACTCCGCCGCGTCGGCAGCCTGCAGCTAGCAATCGAACGAGGGAGGGGGCGTGACCCCTCCCCCTGCTCTGGCGTAAACGGCGGGTAGGGCGGCGGGTTTCTAGCCCTCTAGGGAGCGTTGGACCAGGGTGATGTCCATCCAGCGGTCGAATTTGTGGGCGGCATTCTTGATCGTTCCTACGACCTCGAAGCCGTGGCGGGTGTGCAGGGCCAGGCCCGCGCGGTTGTCAGTCGCGATGGTCGCGACGATCGTCTTGTAGCCGAGGCCCTGCGCTTCTTTGATCAACTCCGCCAGGAGGGCGTGGCCGATGCCCTGGCCGTGGTGGACGGGGTCGACGTAGACAAGGTCCTCGACGACGTCGAATCCTCTTTGGTTCCACGGAAAAAGGCGCGCCCAGCCGATGAGTCCGTTGTCGTCGGTGCACACGATGAGCTTGGAGCGCCTGCCATGCGCCTCCCACCATGCCGCCGCCTCCTCGGTGTCGAGAGGCTCCGAGTCGATGGTGGCAAATGTCTGGTTGACCGCCCAGTTGTAGAGACCGACGATCGGGCGGAGATCGTCGTGGGTGGCGGGCCTGATCGAGAACGGCTTGGTCGCCTTCGCGGTAGGTTTTGTCTTCGCCATCACCCGGCCATCATTGCACGTGAATTCGCTCGGGCGTCACCTTCACGATGACCCGCGTCTCGGTCGGCCGGAAGGTGAACGGTTTCCCCTCATACATGCGAGACAGCTTGTCGATGTGCTCGTCGGCGCCTTCGAGGATCATCTCGACTCGACCCCTGATGGCGAGGACCTCGCTGTAGGGGTCATCGCAGTCATAGACCACGATCGCGACGCGGGGGTCGCGCTGCAGGTTGCGCGCCTTAACGCGGTGCACAGCGGTGTTGAAGTAGATGTAAGTTCCGTCCGTTTCGATCCAGACCAGGGTGGCCTCGGGGCTCCCGTCCCGCATCACGGTGGCGACCGTGGCGAAGTTCTTCCCGTTCAAAATCGCAATCTGTTCGGCCGTTAGGCTGACCACCCCTGTATTTTCACGGGCGTGATCACTGACCGTAAGAAGCCCTTCCTTCAGACCCCCATCCCAGGACCCAAGGCGGCGGCGCTGATCGCCCGTGACGCCCGGGCGATGTCGCCCAGCTTCACCCGCTCCTATCCGTTTGTCATGGACCGGGGCGAAGGCTGCTGGGTCACCGACGTGGACGGCAACCGCTTCCTGGATTTCACGGCCGGTATAGCGGTGGTTACGACCGGCCATTCCCACCCCAAGGTGGTGGCTGCGGTCGAGGAGCAAGCCCGGCGCTTCCTCCACATGTCGGGCACCGACTTCTACTACCAGTCGGAGATCGAGCTGGCCGAGCGGCTCGAAGCCAAGATCTTGCCGGGGACCCCTGCCAAGGTGTTCTTCACCAACTCGGGCGCTGAGGCGATCGAGGGGGCGATGAAGCTCGCGCGATTTGCCACCGGCCGCCCGAGCTACATCGCGTTCATCGGGGCGTTCCACGGCAGGACCTTCGGAGCGCTTTCGCTGACTGCTTCCAAAGCCAGCCAGCGCAGGCGCTTTGCCCCGCTGTTGTCTTCAGTGTTTCACGCGCCGTTCCCGACAGTCGCACGCGGCATCACCACCGACGAGACCATGGCGCGCCTCGAGGAGCTTTTCGCCACGGTTGCGCCGCCCGAAAGCGTGGCCGCGGTTTTCGTCGAGCCGATCCAGGGTGAGGGCGGATACCTGGTCCCACCGGATGATTTCCTGCCGCGGCTACGCGAGCTGACGCTGAAGCACGGAATCTTGATGGTGGCCGACGAGGTGCAGTCGGGAATGGGCCGGACCGGGCACCTTTTGAGCATCGAGCACTGGGGCGTCGAGCCGGACATCGTCTGTCTCGCCAAGGGAATCGCCTCGGGCCTCCCGCTTGGCGCCTTCATCGCGCGGGCGGAGCAGATGAACTGGCCGCCGGGGTCGCATGGCAGCACGTTTGGCGGGAACCCCGTCGCCTGTGCTGCGGGGCTCGCCACGCTCGACCTCCTCGAGGACGGGCTGATGGAGAACGCGGCGCGGGTCGGGGCGGTGCTGCAGGACGGGCTGCGCGAGATCGCTGCGACCCGCCCGCAGGTCACGGATGTGCGAGGTCTCGGCTTGATGCTCGCGCTGGAGTTGAAGACGCCGGAGTTGGCGGCGAAGCTCGTGCAGTCGGCGTTCGAGCGCGGACTGCTGCTCCTGACCGCGGGCACGCGCGCGGTGCGGATCAGCCCGCCGCTAGTACTCGACGCCGAGGAAGCTGCGACTGGCCTTGAGATTGTTGCTGCGGCACTGGATCAGACCTAAGGGGACTGTCTTTCCGCCTCTCCCGGTCCTACCCGATCTGGTCGGCTATCGATTGCATCGCGGCGGCGGCGGCTCGGTCGTCTGCCGGCACGGCGTTGTAGGCCTTGGCTCGTTGGTCGTCGATGGCTTTCAGCGTAGCGACCATCTGATCGCGGATCGATGTGGCGGGCACCTGCGTCAATGCTGAGAACTGGGCCACGAAGGTGTCAGTGAGCTTCTGCCGCGCGCCGGAATCGCTCGCGTTTGCGTAGGCGAGCAAGTCGGCGTCTCTGACTCCCCACACCCCCGGGAAGCCGTTCCTGGCGTCCGGCCCGAGCAGGAACCCGATGACCGGCGCGATGTCGGTGCGGGCGCCCGCGACCGCGCTCAAAGCGTTGGCCGCTTCGGCGCTGCGGCCGGCGATCCCGGCGTCGCTCATCATCGTTGTGAGATAGGAGTGCTCCTGCAGCAGCTCATTCAGCGAGACCCGCGCCTCGGCCGCGTTGATCGTGGAATCGCCGGGAAACTTGTCCGGTAACTGCTGCGCCATCCGGATCGCGAGCATGTCCCCGATGCGTGAGCTGTGTGCGAATGCGGTCCGAAGGTCGGTGTACAGCTTCGCGTAGGACTGTGCCGCCTCATCGTCGATCACAGCTTTGAAATCAGCCAGCTGTGCGGTCTCGAGCTGCGTCACAGAATCGGCTGGCAGCTGCGCAAGACTCGTCATCAACTGCGTGAACTGCGGGACGAAACCGTTGATGAGCCCGGACATCGCGCCGTTCGACTTGGAGTCGTTGTGCGTGACGATTCCGATCGTGTAGTCGACCAGGTAGCCATTCTGGATTCCCCAGGCATTGGCGAACTGGCTCGCCGCGGTGTCGCCATAGGCGGAGCGAATAACGTCCGCGAGAGAGTTGGTATTCGACCCCAGAATCGTGAGGTAGCCGGGGTACTCGTCGGTGTGATTGGCCGCAGCCACCGCCTGCTTGGCCACCAGCATCGCGTGCTCACCGACCAAGAGGTCCAGCTGCGTGCGCAGGTCAGACGCCTTGGTATCGGCCGGGCGCGCGCTCGGAACAGGCGATCCGGAAGCACTCGGCGAGGGACTCGAACCCGTGCTGAGGGGCGTGCAGGCAGCGAGGACGATAACCGCGAGGGCCGGGACCAGCAGGGGCTTCAAAACCAGCGCCATGGTAGGTCTTACGATGGTGCGGCCTTGCCGGAATGGCTGCTGGTCGACGGCTCGAGCATGATCTTTCGAGCTTTTTACGGAATACCGCAGACGATGCGCGGGCCCGACGGGACTCTCGTCAACGCCGTCCGCGGTTCGATGGACAACCTGGCGCGCTACATCACAGAGCGCAAGCCGCGTCACGTCGCGGTGACGACCGACGAGGACTGGCGTCCCGATTGGCGAGTCGAGCTGCTCCCGAGCTACAAGGAGCACCGCACCGCAGAGCCCGTCCCCCCGGCGCTGATTCCGCAGATGCCGATCATCATGGAATGCTTCGAGGCGATCGGCGTGGACGCGGTAGGTCTCAAGGATTACGAGGCCGAGGACATCATCTCGTCGCTGACCTCTAAGGTCAGCCCGCCGATCGAGATCGCCAGCGGCGACCGGGACCTCTTCAGCCTCGTGCGGAACCGGGAGATCATCGTGCTCTACCCCGAGAAGGGCGGCGTGGCGGAAGTGGACGAGGTGGAAGTGGAGCGCCGCTATTCGATCCCGGGCCGCAGTTACGCCGACTTCGCGGTGCTGCGGGGCGATCCGTCAGACGGGTTGCCCGGGGTGGCCGGCTTCGGACCCAAGAAGGCAGCCGATCTTGTCAGGAAGTACGGATCGGTGCAGGCCATGATCGAGGCCGGCATCTTCCGCGCCTCGGATGCCGAATACCTCGAAAAGGCGATGCGCGTCGTGGCGCCCGTTAGAGATCTCGAGATCGCAGTTCCCCGCGGGCGGCGGGATCGGTATCCGGACGACCCGTCCAAGGTCGATGAGCTGGGCAAGCGCTACGGCGTAACGAGCTCGATGGAGCGCCTGGTCAAGGCCCTCACCTCCATGCTCGCCTGACCTTACAAAGGCCTGACCTTCTGCAAAGGATGATCTGACAATCGCCGGCCAACGTATCTTTTGTCATGACGCTGCTCTGGATCCTGCGCAGGCGCCGCGGATACATGATTGGCAGTCGTGGAAGTCGGGCTGTGCGCGTCATGCAAGCACTCAAGAAGGGTTCCGGGAACCCGGAGCACCTTCGTGATGTGCGAGCGATCGATAACCGATCCCTCGTTCCCGCGCTATCCGCGATTGCCCATGCTCGCGTGCCGCGGCTACGAATTGGACGGCGGTTCTAAGGCGCCTCCACCCGCAGAAGGCCGATAGGCGATCCGACCGCGGGGTCGAAGGTGGCGGCCGTACGGCCATCTTCCATCGACAGCTCTGCGATCGCGCCGGTGTCTTTGAGTGCGTAGACCCGGCTTCCGTCAGGGCTTCCGGCCAGGCTCCATACCGTCCAGGCTTTCAGCTCTTCACTTCGGACGCGAAGTGTTGCCGTGTCGATCCAGATCAAGCCTGTCGAGCCGGTCGTGACGAGCGTTGCGCCGTCCGGGCTGAGCACGGCGCCATTGGCGCCCAACTCCTTGGCTTCCACGTTCTGAACCAAAGCGCCGGCGGTTGCTCCGGCCAACCCGATCTGCTTGGTGCGCACGATCGACGCGTCGTAGCCGTCCAGGTTGTCGATCTGCATGACCGATCCCATCGCTCCGTTGGCTGCGTAGAGGTGCTTGCCGTCCGCCGTAAGCGCCAGCGACCAGTGGAAGGCGTCCGTTGGCGATCCGTCGTCTGGCAGGTCGAGACAGAAGGCGAATGGCTGGGTCAGGTTCAGAGCGTGGACAAATGCGCCGCTGCCCTGGCGCGCGTAGACGCTGTAGAGCCAGTTGCCATCAGGCGAGAACACGCCGGAGAGTCGAACGCCGCTCATGGGGTCCGGCGTTCCGCTGCCGCCCTTGTCGATGATCGTGTAATCACCTAGCTTTCCGGCTGCAACCTCGTACACCCGAACCCGGTAGTAGCCCTGGGTGACGTTGGTGTACTCGATCACGTACAGGCGCGTGCCGGTGTTGTCGATCGCGTCGAACTCGAAAGTCCCCGCGAGGTCGATGCGGTTCGTAACCTTGAGCTCCGCCGTGCTGATCAGCAGCATGTGGGACGAGGCCTCTGGATTGCTCGTCTCCAGCACCAGCCACTGACCGTTTTGCGACATGCCTCCTGGAATGCCACCGAGAGTGGCGGGAGGCAGACTGTAGAACCCCGGCAACTTCAGCGTACGGACGATCGCGCCGGTGTGCGGATCGATGTCCTGGAGGGTGTTGGAGCTGACGGTGTATAGGTGCCCGCCATCCGGCGAGAGCGCCCCCAAAGGTAGGCGGGCTTCGGCCGATTGTGAACGTGAGCTGATGACGGCGACCAGCTGCGAGCTGCTGGTCGAGGCTGCCTCGTACAGCCTGAAGTCGCCGGAAGCAAGAGTCTGGGGCGGGACCTCGCCGCAGCTCGCCACCAACGACAATCCACAGAGCGCCAGAAGAACTCGTCGCATGCTCTTCACCTCGCCTCCCATACACCTCTCGAGGCCGGTGGGTTCCTGTTATTGGCTGAGTGAGGCTGCGATCTCCACGGCCTGGACCTTTGTCAGGTTTCCTTCGATCCGGATCACCGTGCCTCCGTAGTCGAGGATCAGGGTGTTGGCGGCGAGCCGGACCGTCTCGTTCCTGAAGTTTCCGTTCGCGTCGGTGAAAAAGAATTCGTTGAATGGTCCCGAGATCCAGTAGCCCTGGTGGCCGGCGACGGTCACGAGATCGAGGGGGGTGTTCGGGCCGAGCATCTTGACGAAGAAGTTCTGATCGACGGCGCCTCGAGCCTCGGTTATGAGGACCGACACGCCGGTCTGGCCGGCGACCGGGATGCCGAGGCGGGTCGCGTAGACCAGAGTCACCTCTCCTTGCGCCGGCGCGTTGGGAGGCGGCTGGAGGTAGACCTCGTCAGGCCGGCCGAGCGTCGATGGGATGGCGATGTGCCAGGCAATCTGGTTCTCCGCGTCCGCCAGAGTCACGCGGCCGCCCAGACCGAGCCGTGAGCCAAGTGAGCCGGGCGGTTGTGGAGACGGCGTCGCCAGGTTGGGGAGCTGCCGGAAGATCGTGTGGACGTTGACCCAGTTGGCGATCGCTTCGCGACTGAGCGGGAAGGCGAGGAGCGCGGCGGAGGCGATCAGGACCGCCGCGACGGCTGCGAGGGCCCATCTTCGTCGTTGGCTATTGCCAGCCGCAGGCCACGTGGCCACGGCCTGCGGCGAGGGCCGACCTCCCCGGCGCGCGGGGAGGTGAATTACTGCTGTGAGGTCTGGTGTCGCGGGCCAGTCGAGGGCGGTTCCCAGGGTGGTCAGCTGTTGCTCCAGGTCAGGCATTCGGGGCCACCTCGTACCTGGTGCGCAGGCGCGCCAGCGCCCTCGACAGGCGCGATTTGACCGTGCCTTCGGGGATGCCCAAGGCGGCCGCCGTCTCCTCGCCGCTCAGCTCGAGGAAGTACCGGCTGGCGATCACCAGGCGGTCCTCCTCGCCCAGCTCGTTGACCAGGGCGAGCAGCCGGGCCCGGTCCTCGGATGCCACGGATGCCGCCTCGGGGGATGGGGCCGCATCCCCCGGGCGGAACCCTTCCGCCAAGCGAAGCTCGAGCCCGAGCCTGCGCTGGGTGGAGCGAACCCGATTCCGTGCCTCGTTGGCGACGATCCGCAGGATCCATGGCCTGGGCGGCGCCCCGGGGCGGAAGCGATCAAGCGCGCGGAACGCTTTCACGAAGCCGTCCTGGGCGGCGTCCTCGGCCTCCGCGGCCGATCCCGTGATCACGTAGGCGGTCCGGAAAGCAATTTGCTGATAGCGGCGCACAATCTCCTCATAGGCGGCCGTGTCGCCGCGCTGGGCGCGCGCGAACAGGTCGGAATCGTCCTCAGGTCGGCCCTCCATCGGAACGTATCTTCTACACCGTGCGAGCCATGTCGGTTCCGGCCTTGCAACCGTGGAGACCGAATGTGTGTTGTGGTGAGTGATGGACGTCTCTGAGCGCTTTTTCGAGCGAATGGTGCACGAGCACCAGGACCGCGTCTTCGCGTTCAGCCTTGCCTTGACCGGTAACCGTCACGACGCTGAAGAGGTCGCGCAAGACACCTTCCTACGCGCCTACCGCGCGCTGGTCACGTACCCCCCAGATCGCATTCGGGAGCTGAAGCAGAAGCCGTGGCTGCATCGCATAGCGCTGAACGTGGTGCGGAACCACGCGCGCGGCACGCGACCGCGTCTGGTCGAACTAAACGGGAGCGAACCAGATCACGCAATGGGTCCGGAGGACGGCGCGCTTTTGAAGATGGAGATGGATGCGCTCGCGCGGCGGGTGGCATGTCTTCCTGCTCGCTTTCGCGACGCGGTCGTCCTGCACCACGTCCAGGAGCTTTCCTACGAGGAGGCCGCCGACGCGCTTGGACAGCCCGTTGGAACCGTGAAGTCGAACGTCCATCGAGGACTCAAATTACTGAGAGGAGACAACGATGACGACTCTGACCACTGATCTGAAGCGACTCGGCGAGGTCAAGGCGCCGGTCGGTTTTGCCGACCGCCTGCTGGCCCACGTCGGTATGTCCGATGCCTTTGCCGCTTTCGAAACGGTGTTGGGAACGGTGTACGTGGCGTGGAATCCCCAGGGCATCTCTGCTGCGTCGCGGTCCGCCTCGGCGGCCGAGTTCGAGGAATGGTTTCGCAAAGACGTCGGCCGGCAGGTTCGCGCTGCGGATCCGCCGAAAGATCTCGCGGCCAAGATCGAGGATGAGCTCGCGGGAAAGCGCCGAATGCGGTTTGACTTGCGCGGCCTCACACAGTTCGAGCAGGCGGTGTTGCGGAAGACGCGTGAGATTCCGCGCGGCGAGGTGCGGCCCTACGGCTGGGTCGCGCGGGAGATCGGCCGGCCCGCGGCGGTGCGCGCGGTGGGGACCGCGCTCGCCAACAATCCCATCCCTTACTTCATCCCGTGTCACCGCGTCGTGCGGATGGATGGGAAGATCGGCAACTACGGCGGCGGCGGGCCTGAGGCCAAGCGCTCCATCCTCTCGATGGAGGGTGTGCGGGTCAAGCGCCTCGAAGAGCTGGCTCGGGCGGGGATGCGCTACCAGGGCGTGAAGACGACCGGGATCTTCTGCTATCCGACCTGCCACACCGGGAGGCATGCGTTGGAGAAGAACATCGTGTGGCTACACGACGAGGCCAGCGCCCGGGCAGCCGGCTTCCGGCCGTGCAAGGTGTGCCGCCCGGCGGCGGTCGCCTAGACGGGAAGCGGCGCCACCGACGCGCCGGGGGGCGATCGGCGCTGGAATTTCGAGTGAAAACGGCTGAACCCGCCGTCGAAGTTGATGGCCTTGCCTCCGTGATAGACCTCGGGGCGCGAGTTGCGGTGGGGGTTGTGGCCAAAGACGACCCGGCGGCTGCCCGTCAGCTCGAGCCAGCGGTCGAGGCGCAGGGGTTGCGTCGGGAATATGTTCTTGCCGCTCAGCAGATCCCAGAGCTTGGCTTCGCCGCCGTTGCGCAGAAGGTCGTGGGCGCGCGCATTGATCGAGGCGACTGGATCGCGCTTGTTTTTGTCGAGGAGGACCGCGTAGCTATCGTTGCCGCAGTGCTGTACAACGGTGCCGTCCGGGAGCTCGAGCAGGGCGGGGCGATCGCGCATCCATTGCTGAAGCGCGACGTCTTTGGCGAGCTCTTTCAGGTCGTGGTCCTGGCCTCCGATTCCGAACCAGAAACCGACGCGGTTCGGATCCCGCAGCGCCCAGAGCATCGCCACCTCGTGGTTGCCGAGCAGCACCGCAGAGTTCGGGCGGTCGCGCGCGTAGCGCAGGGCGCCGACGCCGAAGGGACCATAGTCGACCAGGTCGCCGAGGAAGATCGTTCGCCACTCGGCCACCGGGTATGGTTTGAGCGCCTGGAAGAGGCGCTCGAGATCGCCGTGGACGTCCCCGACGATCAGGATCGGAAGGTTCTCTGGACCTGGTGCTGGCATCGCACGATGCTAATGGGGCCCGGAAAAGAGGCTTTGGGCGTGGGCTAGAATTCGAGTCGGCCGGCCCGCGCGCGCGGCGCGCTTCAGGTCGATAGGGGCGTAGCTCAGTCTGGTCAGAGCATCGGTCTCCAAAACCGAGGGCCCAAGGTTCGAATCCTTGCGCCCCTGCCATTTGCCCTCGCTGCTCCGCTTCCACGGTAATGGCTCTGCATTCTGCTGCCTTCCGAAGCGCCGTCCAATCAAGCGACCAAGTAGACTCACAATTCCTGGGATCGAGGACGCTCGACCCGCTGGGCCTTGGGCCGCTAGCTCAACTGGCAGAGCGCCGTGCTGATAACGCGGAGGTAGGTGGTTCGAGTCCACCGCGGCCCACCAGATCGCAAAACTGAGCGTCTAATCCGGGACAACCCTTTCCACCCTGGGCTAGCTGGGAGCTCGTTTCCTGAAGTCGGCCACAGCAAGGGCGGCCGCAATCGCGAGGAGTGCTGGCAAAGCTGTGAGGAAAACTGCGATATCGGCGAGAAGAACGGAGCCTTGGATGGCCAGTGGCTGATCCGTTGCCTTGAAGTTACTGAGCGGTTCGCCCCACGGCTCAATCACCACGATCGACGCGGAGAGAATGGCATGCACTATGCCGACAACCATGGCTCCTACGTAGCTCCAGCGCATCCCTCGCCCGCCGTAAAAGATGAACACGATCATCAGCGCCACAAAAATCGCTTCAATGGCGCCTCCGAGCGATCCAGGAAGCTGCGGTGACGCTGGCCAAATCGCCGAGACAGCTCCGATTTGCTTAATCAACATGTGAAGCCCGATCGGCACCTCGATGACGAGCGTCAACACGTAGACGACCAACAGCGCAATCGTGACCTTCATCCAGGTCGTTATCCGCTGCCCAGTCACTGAACTGAGCCAGCCATTGAGACGCACAATTACGTCACCTGGCTGGGTACTACAGATCCCCCGAGTAGTCCATCGCAGGGCTCGCCAACGTCGATCAGGGGCTCACTCTCCCAGCTGGCAACGCAGAACCGTTCGGATACGTTACGTAACCGGCGCTTCGGTAGCCGACGTAATGTGCCAAGCGCCGTCGGACCGCGTTACGTTCACGTTCCCAATCCGGAGGCACAGTGCTCAGTGCGAACGCTGTGGAGATGGGCCGTTCGAGTCCACCGCGCCCACTGGGCACGTGGGCTGGAGTGACGACGTATACGTTGCGACCACACCCCGGCTGTAGGTTCGGCGCTCAGCGCGACATACGCGTCGGGAACTAATCCACGATGTCGACGCCAGCGCCGAAGCGGATCGGCCGGCCAACCACAATCGGCTGGTCCGCGTTACGGAAACTGCGGCCCACTCCAATTCGGCGGCCTTTCCATAACGCGAACCGAAGGCGTGCGTTCCGGGGGGGCCGGCAGCCCTCGGGTCAGAGCGGAGTCACAAACTCCCGTACCCAGCGGCCATCAGCCGGTAACCAGCGGACTCCCAGGTGTCGAGAGTTGTGTTCAGAGGAGCGTTGCGGTACGTCTGACCGCCAGGGTTTCATCGCGGCCAAAGGAGCGGCAGCCAATTCAGCCTCGTGGCAGACCCTTCAAATTGAGGTTCGTCGCCACCCCTGGTGGGGCATAATTGGAACCGAACCCCCCTATCGCTTCGGCGGTAGGGTGCGAGGCCGCCTTTCGGGGCGGCCTCAGCTAGTTTTTCGGCCAGTTACCACTTAGCCGGTTTGTTAAAGCCGCCGTTGGCATCGACAAGACTTGGCGCGAATTGGCTCGAGGCTAGCGCGCCTGCTCGGATAGGGCGGTATTGGCTCGCTACTTGCCTAAGGGTTTTGCTCGGCTTGCTCTTCGGGTTCATAGCGTGCGGATTGAATACCACCACAGGCTTGTGGAGGATTTGGCGAACCATCCGAATTGGCAGCGCTAAGTCGGAGTCGTTGCTGATTACGGCCGCTACGTCATAACGATCCTGAAAGCCATCGACCAGCAACATGGTGGCGAGGTTTACGTCGGAACCCTTCTCCTCGGTTTTGATGACAAGCACAGTCTTCGCGCCCGTTTTCCGCGTTGTTGCGAGCGGCATCGCAACCGCATGGGAAAGGAAGTGTCCTTCGTGGATCTCCAAGCGTGGCCGGAGCGTAGCCAGCGCCCGAAAGTAGGTCTGCTGCCGGCTGGGTTGCCTGAGGATCGTGCGGCAGAGCACTGACCCGGGCAGTGAAGTAACGGACGAGATCAATCTGATTGTTGGGTAACAGCCGCCCTGCTAGCGCCACAAGATCTAGCCACTTGAAGCCTGTGGCCTTAATCGCATAGTAGACATTGAAGCCGTCCACATAAACAATCGTCCGGGAAGGGGCTGGCGGCGCTGGGGGTGGGTTGCCCACGAGGCCATACGCTAGCGATCAAGCGTGTGCGGTTGGGGATTGCTCACGCGCTCACCTTCTTCATCGCCCACGGTCCCTTCTGGGCGACCGCGGCGAGCATCAACGCAAACAGGGCGGCCGACACCAGAGCGGACACCAAATTCAAGGCGACCATCCAGCCGGGAGGCCCGGCATATTCACCGGCGAGCGCCGAAAAAGCGGCCGTGCTCGCGAGTCCGCCCGCCGACGACAGGAACTCGAGTGCCAGGACCGCCATGACCACGTAATGAGCCCAGGTCCAGCGCCTGAACGCAGCCACGATGACGGCCACCGAGACACCGACGATCAACACGATCCCGATCGCAAACATCACGGTGGCGATGCCATTGGCGGATGCCAGCGCCTCCGGTGGCGGGGTGGGGGCCCCTGGGTGTAGGGCCTGCTCGCGCTGGTTCATCGTGTTGGCGTATTGCGTCATCGTGCTGATGTACCAGAAGGGCTGACTGGCTGAGTACGCGGCCTGTAGCGCAAACCAGCCCGACACTGCGAACTGGAGAGGCCTCGTCCATGTGGTCGCCTCTCGCAGCGCAGGGCCAGTCGGCGGTGCCTGGCTCACCGGTATCCAGGCCGTGCCGTTCCAGCGCTGCCGGCCATCGTGGGAGAGGGCGCTTTGCCACTTCGCTCCGTCCCAGTAGTACATGCCGTCAGGCGACACAGGCGGAGCCAGGGGCGGCTCGGCGCTCACCGCTGCAGCCTAGACATCCCACGGCTGGAAAAGTCAAGCGGCAACCTCCAGGTGTGCCGACCAAGCGACCTGCTCGCTGTAGGCCTGGCGGTTAGTTAGGCAGCCATGCAGAATGCCGACCAGACGGTTGCCGAGAGCTCGTAGAGCTTGATGATGTGTCTGGCCGCGGGCGCGGAGGACGTCGTATCGATGCCGGGCGCCTTCAGAGCGAGTGAGCGCGGAGAACGCCCATTGGTAGCAGGCGTCGGCGAGCCGGCGGTTGCGCGCCACCCGGGCGAGCACGACCTTGCGAGTCCCGGAGGCCTTGGTGATGGGCGCGGTGCCCGCGTAGTTCTTGCGAGCCTTAGGATTCAGGAAGCGGGTTCGGTCATCACCGAACTCGGCCATAGCCCGGGCGCCGAGGACAAGACCGAGTCCAGGCAGACTGAGGTAGATCTCGGCGTCCGGGTGTAACTCAAAACTCGCGGCCAGTTCCTGCTCAAGCGCTGCAATCTGCAGGTTGAGCTGTTTGATGACGGCCACGGTGGCGGAGACGCTGTGGCCATAGGCTTGGGCGAGAAGTGCCGGCGCCTGTAGCTGAGGGAGTCGCAGCTGGCCTTGGATCTGAGTCGCCTTGGCCTCCAGGTTTCGCTCCCGGCCGCCCTGGCGAAGAGCAGAGATGATCTTGGCTTGGGAGAGGGCGCGTCCAAGGCTCGGGGTCGGGGCTCGTTCCAAGACGGCCACCGCATCGGCCGCGTCGAGATCGTCGAACGCGGCCAGAGCTCCGGGGTAGAACTCCCGCAGCGCGTTGCGCAACTGGTTGGCCTGGCGCTGTCGAGTCCAGACCAGACCCTGATGCGCTCGAGCCAGGACCTGGACCGCCTCAGCTAGGTTGGAATCTCCGGCCAGCGGCCGGTGCTTGTGTCGGTCGGTGCGGACGAGGTCGGCAAGGACCAGAGCATCGCCGGGGTCGGACTTCGCACCCGAGGTCGCATGACGGTCTCGATAACGGCTCGAGGCCAATGGATTGATGGCATAGACCTGGTAGCCGGCGGCCACTAAAGAGCCGACCAGCAAACCACGGTCGGTCTCGATGCCAACGACCACATTCGCCGGATCTTCAGCGTGCTCGGCGACGATGGCGTGCAGCCTGCCAACTCCCTCGAGCCCGTCTGGAACTCTTCGCTTGGCGAGCACTTGCCCCTGTTCGTCGACCAGGCAGATGTCGTGGTGGGCTTCAGCCCAATCGATTCCTACAAAGACCATTGGCATCTCCTTGGTGGCACGCGTGGACTAACCGAGCCAAAGGAGAGCAGCGACGAACTAATAGAGCAGTGCTCATGGCACAACATCCCACCGGTCGTCCATCTCTCCTCACCTGCCGGCGGGGGCACCGTCTAGTCATAGAGCTCCGACGCTCTGTCCTTTTGAGTGCTCACCCTCCGGAGGCTCGGACGAACCGCACCATCTTGCGGCTCCGCCCCTATTAGT
>Ga0210394_10005623_pt1 | contig 13981 bp, 11 predicted proteins | sample IncBWC12MmetaG_FD_160121 | JGI IMG/M metagenome (GOLD analysis project Ga0210394, IMG submission 160121) | Forest soil microbial communities from Barre Woods Harvard Forest LTER site, Petersham, Massachusetts, United States - Inc-BW-C-12-M | ecosystem: Environmental > Terrestrial > Soil >...
TGGTGCTCATGATGGGCTCCTCCCCCGCTGTGATGCACTCGCAAATCCGCTTCCAAAGAGGATGCTGCGGTGGATGCCGCCGCGTGGCACAGGCAAGAGTTAGGGCGGGCAACACAGTTGACGGCAACGGAGGACTCACAGACTTGTCCCGTAACGGTGCACGTGGGTCTGTTTGGAACTTTGCTCCCGTGAATGCAGTCTCGGTACGGCCGAAAACGTGAGCACCGCTCGCCGGTACGAACCAAAAAAGAAGCTGAAAAACAGACTTGACAGCATACCAACTAGTGGGTATGTTCTCGGCCGACGGCAGCACTCGATATGAATGACACTCGACACCAATCCAAAACCAAGCTCCTCGACGCCGCACTGCACGTAATTCGCTACCGGGGCTACACAGCCACGCGCGTTGAAGACATCTGCGAGGCAGCGCAGCTCACTAAAGGCAGTTTCTTCCACCATTTCGATACCAAGGAAGCCCTGGCGCTCGCCGCAGCCCAGTATTGGGGAACGAAGACCAGCGCCGCATTCGAAGCCGCACCCTGGCGAGCGCTGGCCGACCCCTTGGACCGCCTTTTGGCGTACGTGGACTTCCGTAAAGCGATCCTGCAAGGCGAATTGGCCGAGTTCACCTGCCTGGTCGGCACCATGGTTCAGGAAGTCTACAACACGCACCCGGCCATCCGCGCAGCCTGCGACAAGAGCATCAGCGAGCACGCGGCGACCTTGGAAGCGGACATCGCCGAATGCATGCGCGAGTACAACGTGAAAGGGGATTGGACCGCCGCGAGTCTTGCGCTTTACACCCAGGCGGCTATACAGGGCGCTTTCATCCTGGCTAAAGCCAAGGGCGGTCCTGCGGTCGCCGCCGACTGCATCGATCACCTGCGCCGGTATCTGGAACTGCTTTTCAGCCAGCCCAAAGCAAAAGGAGAAAACACCATGGCGACCGCAAAAAGAGCCGTCTTGCAGCTTACTGAATTACCGGAAATAGTGACTTGGCCGGAGACCCACTACGTTTACCTCGAGAAAGTCGGACCATTTCAAAATACCGCTCCGCAAGCCTGGCAAGAACTGCAGCAACTGGCGCCGAAGGTCGGGCAGCAAAACAAAATCACCGGGTACCTGAGCCTCTACAAAGTAGCCCCGAAGATCTATCGCGCCGGCGTTGCGCTGGCCGCGGCTCCGAAAGATTTGCCCGAGGGTCTGGCCTACGAAAAATTCAAAGGCGGCAAGTACAGCCGGTTTGTCCTGACCGGACCTTACTCGAACCTGCCCGCGGCATGCGGCCGCGTTTTTCAGATCGTCGCCGAGAAAAAAATCCCGCTGCGCGATGATTTCGGCATTGAAAATTACGTCTGCGATCCCAGAACCACGCCCGAGGAACAGCTGGTCACCGAAATTCTAATTCCCACTGCGTAGATACACTGCTCACCAAAGGACACAGCGTTTTTTTGGCGAGCCCGCGGGTTCTTGGACCGGAGGAGGGTGAAATGTGCCCGGTATGCATCGCAGCCGCAACGCAGGCAGCCATTGGCGCCACTTCTGCCGGCGCCTGGGCGGTCATCGTCATCAAAAAGTTCCGTACGAAGTTCACTACGAATGTTGTCTCTCAATCAAAAGTCGGAAGGAGGATCGACCATGAGTGAAAGCCAGGCGGCAACTCAAAAAGTGACACCGCAAACAGCAACCGGCGCCGTAGCGCCGTCCGTTCCCCCGCACCCCGTCGTCTCGCGCAGCGAATGGCACGAAGCGCGCACCGCTTTGCTCGCTAAGGAAAAGGCGTTCACGAAATTGCGCGACCAGCTGAGCGCCAAACAGCGCGCGCTGCCGTGGGTGCGGGTCGAGAAGCAATACATCTTTGACGGCCCGTCCGGAAAAATGACACTGGCGCAGCTGTTCAACGGCCGCAGCCAGCTGTTCATCAAACACTTCATGATGGGGCCCGGCCAGACGCGCCAGTGCGTGGGATGCTCGTTTGAAGTGGACCACCTCGAAGGCCTGCTGGTGCACCTGGAAAACCACGACCTGGCTTACGCGGTCGTGGCGCGCGCCACGATTGAGGAGATCGAAGCCTACCGGAAGGCGATGGGCTGGAAATTTACCTGGGTTTCGTCCTACCACAGCGATTTTAATTATGACTTCAACGTGTCGTTCACGCCCGAGCAGCTCGCATCGGGAAGCGCGTACTACAACTTCGGCCAGGCCAAACCGGGAATGGAAGACCTCTCCGGCGATAGCGTTTTCTTCAAGGACGACGCCGGGCGAATCTTTCATACGTATTCGACGTTCGGCCGCGGCGGCGAACAATTTCTCGGCGCATACAGTTTTCTCGACGTGACGCCGAAGGGCCGTAACGAGAACGGCCCGTATCACACATTGGGCGATTGGGTGCGCCCCAGAAATATGTACGGCAAAGGCGGCACGGTCGAAGGCAACGGAAGATTTCACGCGCCTGGCTGCGCCTGCGCGGTTCACAAGTGAACGGTTTCTGGAAGACTGCGCGGCCGTTCGCGGTTTGATGTAAACCTGGCAGCCTAGGAGCGGCGCGTGCGCCGGGTTAGCCGGCAACCCTGGAGTGCAGCGCGCCGACAGCGTCGGCGGCTTCGAGGCGCCGGCTATAGAGCGGAAATCGCGCGGCGGCCGCCGCGACTTCCGAGCGCACGCGTTGTTCGATGGACGCGTCGCCCAGATGCGTCAGCACCTCAGCAATCCACGCCGCGATTTTCTCCATCTCAGGTTCGCGCATCCCGCGAGTGGTCACCGCCGGTGTGCCGATGCGAATTCCGCCGGCCTTCATCGGCGGCAGGGGATCGAAGGGGATGGCGTTCTTGTTTACCGTCATGCCCGAGCGCTCCAGCGCCAGCTCCGCGTCGCGTCCCGTAATCCCGCGTGAGTGCATGTCCACCAGCATCAAATGATTGTCAGTGCCGCCGGTCACGATGCGAAATCCGCGCGCACTCAATCCCGCGGCCAGCGCCTTGGCATTCGCCACCACCTGCTGCTGATAGGCACGAAAATCCGGCGCGGCGGCTTCCTTTAAGCATACGGCCTTCGCGGCGATGATGTGTTCAAGCGGCCCACCCTGCAACCCCGGAAAAGTAATGCGGTCCAGATCTTTCGCGTATTTTTCGCGGCAGAGCACCAGCCCGCCGCGCGGCCCGCGCAAAGTCTTGTGTGTAGTGGTGGAAACAAAATCAGCATGCGGCACCGGGCTGGGATGCACGCCCGCGGCCACCAGACCGGCGATATGCGCCATGTCCACGAAAAATAGCGCGCCAACGGACTGCGCAATTTCCGCAATGCGCGGGAAATCAATAATGCGCGCATAGGCGCTCGCGCCGGCTACGATCATTTTCGGCCGATGCTCGCGAGCCAACTCGGTGATTTCGCCGTAATCAATCGTCTCGCTGTCCTTCGTGACGCCGTAGGCGACAAACTTGTAAGTCTTGCCCGAAAAATTCAACGGGTGGCCGTGCGTCAAGTGGCCGCCGTGCGCCAGGTTCATGCCCAGAACGGTTGCGCCCGGCTCCAGCACGGTCATGTACACGGAAATGTTGGCTTGGGTTCCGGAGTGCGACTGCACGTTGGCGTGCTCGGCGCCGAAAAGCTGCTTGGCGCGTTCGATGGCCAGGCGCTCGACGCGGTCCACATTCTCGCAGCCGCCGTAATAGCGCTTGCCGGGATAGCCCTCCGCGTATTTATTCGTGAAGACCGAACCCATCGCTTCCAGCACCGCTTCAGAGACGAAATTTTCGGACGCGATCAGTTCCAGGCCGGTGGCCTGGCGGCGAACTTCGTCGCGCAGCGCTTCCGCGACTTCGGGATCCACCTCGTCCAGCGAGCGGCTCATGCGCAGCAGTTCTGGGGTTTCGTTTTTCATGTCAGGGCACCCGGCCGGATTCGCAACGGCGCAATACTTGCCAGCAACTTTGCCAGCGCCAGCGTGTTTACAAATTCGAGAAGAGTTTATCGGAGCGCTGCGTGGTTTGCAATCGAATGGGCGCTTTAACGCAGCAGCTCACGGAGGAATCATAAAAATGCGATTCAATGCGCGTTGGCTGGGAGCTCTCTTGCTTGCTGTTGCGACGATTACACCGGTCGTGCTGACGGGTTGCGCCGAACACCGCACGGTCCGCGTTTACGATCCGTACTACAGCGATTATCACGTCTGGGACGACCACGAAGTCGTCTATTACCGGCAATGGGTGGGCGAAACGCACAGGCCCTATCGGGAATTTCGCAAGTTGCCGCCTCCCGAGCAGCGCGAGTACTGGGCTTGGCGCCACAATCATCCGGACCACCGCTAAATATCCGGCGGCCTCCGCGGCAACTTAAAACGAGAAAGCCCGCCGATGCTTATCGACCGGCGGGCTTGCAATCTCGACGCTGGCTGCAATCAAAAAATCAAAGCACTGCTACTGCTGGCTGGAACCCGTTGCGTTCGATAGCACCGGGACATGATGCCTGCCCAAAAACGTGTGCGGTCCGCCATAAATAAATTCCAGCGCCAGGTTCAACCCCGCCTGCACTGCCAGGTTGTAATTGCCGATGCGGAAGCCGTCCATCGCGTTATAACGGCTCGGATACCAGCCGAGCGCCGCGACTTCGCCTCCTGCATACGGCGCAGACAGTGACGCAAACGAAAACACGCGATGTCCATCGTCGCCTCGGCGCGCCGTAATCGTAGATATCAACGCATGCTCCAAACGCTGGCCGAACCCGCTGCACTCGCAGCGGTAGAAAAGTGTGTCCTCGTGGAAAACTTGGGCCAATCCGTAGCGAGTCGTCTGCGTCACCAGATTGATGCCAAAATTGTTGGCCACACGCACGCCGTAGGCATCCGCTCCCTGACCCCACTCCGGCGCCGCGTTGTCTGCTTGTTGCACTCCGGCTGCGGCAGCCGAGCCGATGAAGGCATAAGGTCCGAACGAAACGAAAGCCCAGGAGCGCAGTTTTTCCTTTTCCGTGGGGCGATGGTAGACCTCGCCTGGCTGCACGTTGGCCACGTTCGGCGACAGGATCTTGGGCTGACTGGGCTGCTGCTGCGGCGCTGGCGTCGTCTGCTGCTGGCCCGAGGATGTGCCTGCTCCCGCGCCGGCTTGCGCGCTCACCGGAACGGACCATGCGATTGTAGAAAAGCATAGGAGCAGTACGGGCGGGGCTAGGCGCATCTTCATTTCAAAAAACTCCTTCGAATTTGGATAACCAGCGCGCCGAATAGCCTACACCGATTTGGGACTTTTCACACGCACAAAAGACCCGCAATGAGAGCGGGCCCCGCGAAATCCCCGGTTTGGGTGGCATGGTTCCCGCACGAGCGATCCTGAATTGGCTGGGTGTTATTGACGCCCCAATTCGGGTCCAAGCAAACAAACCGACTCCCAGAGGAGCTAGGCCCCGAAGCGCGTGGATTGTGAGTTAGTGCCCGGAGAGCCGCGGTAGTGTCTGGGTGTAGCCGCCGCGTCCGAAAAGAAAAGACGTAAGCATACCGCCCGGGTCAGTGATCTGGCTTTCGCGGATGACGTTACGTGGCCCCCGGAAGTAGCTGAATTCAAACTTGCCGCCATCCGCAACGGTTTGGCTCTTGATGTAACCATCGTTTGAATATGCATTCCTGACAACTACGGAGTCGCCTCCGTGGCCAGCGGTGAGCATTTCGGCTTTCTCGTCGTAGGTATAGGTGTCCACATGACCTTCGGAGTCGGTCGCACGAACCAGACGCCCGCCAGAGTCGTACTCGTATTGCATCGTGCGGCCGATCGAAGACGTGATGCGCTGAATGCGGTGCTGCGCATCGTTTTCGAAATGAAGCCACTTCCCTGAAGGGGTCGCGATGGAAAGCAGGTCTCCAACGTTGTCGCGTTCCATTTTATATTCATGGCCTGCCGGATCAGTGAAAGATGTCAGCACGGTCACATATTGCGGCAGCCATTCTGGATGGTAGGGAAAGAAAAACGTCCAGCCATCGTTTCTTTTCAAGCGCCAGATTTTGCCGTCAAATTCGAACTTGGTGCGGGAATAGGGGCCGCTCCAACCGCCGGGCTCGAGGTAAGTATCCAGCTCTCCCGGCTTCCTCTGCTGGTGGACAAAATGAATTCTCGCCCCGTCTTCCAAGCACAGATCCACATAGGCGTCCATTTGACCGACCAGGAACATGTCCACTGTGTCCGAAGCGCCGACCCCGAACGCGCGGCTGCGGTCATCGCCAACCGTGTAGACCCGCGTGAAGCGCAGAGGATATTCGTCGTCGAGGATGAAATCCATTTTCCGCTCGACGAAAAGCCCCACGCTAAGGTCTGTGCTGAATAGTTGCGCGTCGGTATCTCGGACAGCTTGGTTCACATAGTCGGTTCTCCAGAGGAAAGGCTTGCCCGGCGCATCGTAAACCGTAAACCCCGGATCGCCCGAGTTGATGAATGACTGCCAGGCGCCATCCGCTCCGATAACCTGCCCGCCCATCTGATCGAATTGCCAGCCATAGCGGACTCCGCCGCTCAGCAGGCTTGTGGAGTCAGTGCTCATCGGCAGCCCGAAATACAACATGGCGATATTTTTTGTGAGCAATTTTTGCAAACGTGAATTCAGCCATTCGGGATTCCAGTTGTCCAGTGGCGAAGGCGGATGCAGCCTTGCTGACGATACGATCGCGAAACGGTCCTCCAGGCGCCAGTTCTCGGCATACGCCCAGCCAAAATTGGGAATGTACATATCGCGCGAGGTAACGCCGATCAAAATCGCGGACGGATCGCGCGCAAGGTCCGGATAGGAGCGCTGCAGAAACTCGATGCACTTGTCGGCATCCAGCTGATGGCGATGCGGATCTTCCAGACTCGAATCCCATGCGGCTGGGGGAAGCACGACGGCGTCAATCCCCAGCTTAATTTTGTAATAGCGGGGCGCCCAATCGAGGTTCTCCGCTTCGGCAAGGCCGATCGGTATCAGAAAGACCCGCTGGACTGCTGCGGCATGCAGGTGCAGCGGAAGCGGCTGCGGACTCAGATCAATGTTCTTAGTTCCAGCGTCAGCGACCACAGCCAGCCGCGAGAACTCCCAGGATCCGTTGATCGCATTCGCAACCCCGTATAGGCGGCCCTCGCCCCGCGAACCGCGCAGCTTCACCGACCATTGTGCGAACTCGGAATTTTGGAATCGCAGACTCGTGCCTACGACCGGCCATTTAGCCTGAATGCCAGTGCCCAGGGCGCTCTGCACGTCAGGCGAAGAGTTTGCCATCGCTAGCGAGTCGCGGTACGCTTCGGTTGCGGTGATTCGCCCGCTCAAGAAATAGAAAACCCCGGCTACGGTGGCCAGCAGAACGATCCCGGTTAAGCCCGCGGCAAGAACCAATAGTCGTTTTCCGGTGGTCCAGGAGGATTGCTCGGCCGCTGACTCGAATGCACAAGCCGGGCACTGGGAAGCTGAGTTGGGCATCACGCGCCGGCACTGAGCGCACACCCGTTCTGTCCTGATGTAGTTCATATACAGTGAATAGCACCGGCCTTCGCGGATTGATATGGACCGGGTGTGCGGACTTGTCTAGTTGCCTAACCGCGAAATGAAGGACCGTGCGGCGCCTCATTTTCATGATTGATTTATCCGCGGTTTTATCGGTGTTCAGCTGCGTTCATCAGGGGTGCCTGGCGGCCTTCCAGTTCGAGCACCCCCGCCCATTTTCCGTGTTCTTTTTCTATTTTCGCCTTGGACTTTATCTGCCTTTCTCTGCGGTCAGCAGTGTTCCTCTGTGGTGCCTTTCGCTTCCTCCCGCTTCCTCCCGCGATTGACTTCGCCCCGACTCTCCCCTAACCTTGATTGCTTACCGCGCCGAAGCGCGCGCCGTTGTGCGCGTGCTGCACTCCAGCCGGCGCAGAAAAGAGCCCACCTAGGCATGTCTGACCAGAAGTTGCCAACTCGCGCGGAAGATTTCTCGGAATGGTATAACCAGGTCGTTTTGCGGGCCGAACTCGCGGATTACGCGCCGGTGCGCGGATGCATGATCGTCCGGCCTTACGGCTGGGCTTTGTGGGAGAACATCACGGCGGCGCTCGATAGCCGTTTCAAGGCCACGGGGCACGTGAACGCAGCGTTTCCGCTGCTGATTCCACGCAGCTTTATCGAGAAAGAAAAATCGCACGTGGCGGGTTTTTCACCCGAACTGGCGGTAGTCACGCATGGCGGGGGCGAGGAGCTGGAAGAGCCGCTGGTGATTCGTCCTACTTCAGAAACGATCATCGGCCACTCCTACGCGAAGTGGATTCAGTCCTACCGCGACCTGCCGGTGCTGATCAATCAATGGAACAGCGTGGTGCGTTGGGAACTGCGCACCAAGCTGTTCTTGCGCACGCTGGAATTTTTCTGGCAGGAAGGGCACACGGCGCACGCCACGCTGCCTGAAGCGGAATTCGAAACCCGGCAGATGCTGGACATCTACACCGATTTCGCAGTGAAAGAAGCCGCCGTGCCGGTGATTCCCGGGCGCAAGTCCGATTCCGAGCGCTTTGCGGGGGCCGAACAAACTTTCTCGATCGAAGCCATGATGGGCGACGGCAAAGCGCTGCAGGCCGGCACTTCGCACAATCTCGGGCAGAATTTCGCGAAGGCTTTCGAAATTCGCTACCTGGATAAGGGCGGCGTGCTCCAGCACTGCTGGACCACTTCGTGGGGTCTTTCGACCCGCTTCGTCGGCGCGATCATCATGGTGCATGGCGACGACCAAGGGTTGATATTCCCTCCGCGCCTGGCGCCCATCCAGCTGGTGATCGTCCCAATTTTCAAGACGGACGAGGAGAAATCGAGCGTCCTCGAGTGCGCACACAAGCTGCGCAAGGAGCTGGTGGACGCCGGAATTCGCGTAAAGCTGGACGAGCGCGAGGGCTCCAGCCCCGGTTTCAAATTCAACGATTGGGAAATGCGCGGCGTGCCGCTGCGCTTGGAACTCGGCCCCAAAGACGTCGCCAAAGGCTCGGTGGTGCTGGCGCGCCGCGACCGTCCCGGAAAAGAGGGTAAGGCGTTCGTGGCGCAGCAGGGAATCGCAGCAGCCGTGGTGCAGACACTGGAAGAAATCCAGAAGGCGCTCTTCGATCGCGCTCTGGCGTTTCGCAAAGCGAATACCCACGAGACCGCCGATTACGAAGAATTCAAGAGGGCGGTGGAAAAGGGCTTCGCCTTTTCCTGGTGGTGCGGCAAAGCCGAATGCGAGGCGAACATCAAGGAAGAAACCAAAGCCACCATGCGCTGTATTCCGCTGGAGCAGCCGGGCGGTTCCGGCAAGTGCGTCCACTGCGGTGAGCCATCGACCGAGAAAGCCATTTTTGCGCGCGCGTATTAGCGGCACATTCTTGCAGCCCGGCCCATTTACTCATTCAGAACACGTGCTTTAACCCGGCCGTACACAGGTTTCCGATGCTGTTAGCATCAGCCTATCGAAAGTGCACTGGGGAGGGTTTTTTACTTTGCAGGGAAAACGAACTCGGGACGGAGAACGAGGCGGGGCCAAGCTCAGCTTCGCCATAACCATGATCATCCTGGCGACCATGGTTTTCTGCGCCGTCAAAGTGGTTCCGTCGTGGTTCGCCAATTACCAGCTGCAGGACGCCATCACCACCGAAGCGCGTTTTGCAACCTCCACTTATCCAAAGAAAACCCCGGAAGATATCCAGGGCGACGTCTTTAAGAAATCCCAGGAGCTCGGCGTTCCGGCGAAGAAGGAAGACATCAAGGTAACCTTCGACGGCAACGTCGTCACCATTTCTCTGGACTATTCGGTCACCTACGATTTGGCTGTTACTCAGATCACGCATCCATTTCATCTCTACGCAGACAGCCGTCCGATTTAGATTTACAATCCATTCGAATCGAGGCCGTGCAGAATCAATCGTGCCAGCGCCGGGTCCGCCCAACCGTCAGGCTCTGGCGCGCGTCTAATCATCTGAGTCTATTTCGTCTGACAGCATCTCACGGAGAAACTGATTGCGGATTCGAATCGCCCCGGGCTTCTGGACCTCGCGCGTTGGTTTGGCCGTCTTGGGCGGTGTCCTGCTTGCGTTCCTCACCGCCACTTCCGTCTTCGCCTACTACTACGTTCAGTTTGGCAAGCTCATTGACCAGCGCCTTACGGGCCAGGTCTTCCAGAACACCTCACGAGTTTTTTCCGCACCGGGGCATGTTTACCTCGGAGAAACCATGCACGCCAGCGACCTGGCGACGTACCTGCTGCGCGCTGGATATCAGGAGGGCCAAGCCGAGGGAGCCCTCGGCGAGTTCAAGATCGTCAAGGGTGCGTCGGTGGAGATTCACCCCTCGTCCGCTTCGTATTTCCGCGGCGGCAACGCGCTGCGGGTGGATTTTTCGGGTGGAGGGATTTCGCGCATCGTGCAGCTATCCGACAGCTCCGCGCACGATTCGGCGGAGATTGAGCCGGAGCTGATCACCAACCTGTTTGACAGCTCGCGCGAAAAACGCCGCGTGGTGCGCTTTGACGATCTGCCCAAGGATCTGGTCGACGCGGTCCTCGCGGCTGAGGACAAGCGCTTCTTCGAGCATGGCGGCCTGGATATCGTACGCGTCTTCGGCGCGGCCCTGGCGGACCTCCGTCGCGGGCAGAAAGCGCAAGGCGCCAGCACGATTGACATGCAGGTGGCGCGCAGCTTTTTCTTCACCACCAAACGCGAGTGGCGCCGCAAAGTAAAAGAAGTCTTGATGGCCGTCGAAATCAACCAGCGCTATTCGAAGCAACAGATTTTCGAGTTGTATGCCAACGAAGTCTATCTCGGCAACCGCGGCAGCTTCTCGATTCGCGGGTTCGGTGAGGCCGCCGAAGCCTATTTTGGCAAGGACGTCCGCGAGCTGACCCTCGGCGAGTGTGCCTTTCTGGCCGGAATCATTCGCGCCCCCAACCGCTACGCCACCGCCGAGCGCCACGTTGATCGCGCTGAAGAATCGCGCGACCGTGTGCTGCCGCAGATGGTCGAGGACAGTTACATCACCCAAGAGCAAGCCGATGCCGCCAAGAAGATGAAACTGCACTTCGTCAACGGCGGTATCAACAGCGGTTCCGCGCCCTACTTCGTGGACATGGTGAAGGACCATCTCCTCGAGAATTTCTCGGAAGCCGACCTGGAAACTCAGAGCTTTCGCATTTACACGACGCTCGATCCGCAATTGCAGCATGCCGCCGCCGAAGCGATCCAGACGGGCGTGCAGGGCGTGGACAAATTGCTCGCCAAGCGTTACGCCGCATGGGCTAAGAAAGGCGAGCCTGCCACACGCGTGCAGGTGGCGCTGGTGGCCATGGATGCGCATACCGGAGAAATCCGCGCGCTCGTCGGCGGGCGCAACTACGGTGAAAGCCAGCTCAATCACGCGCTGGCACGCCGCCAACCTGGTTCCGTGTTCAAGCCTTTCGTCTATGCGGCGGCCTTTGACAACGCGGCCGAAGGTTTCCAGCCTGTCGTCACCCCCGTGACCACCGTGGACGACGTGCCCACCACGTTCGAATTCGACGGCAAAGAATACACGCCGGACAATTACGGCGAGGAATTTTACGGCACGGTCACAGTGCGCGACGCGCTGATCCATTCGCTCAACGTCGCCACGGTGAAAGTCGCGGAGTTGATCGGCTATCAGCGCGTCGTGAACCTCACCCGCCAGATGGGCTTGGGCACGAATATTCAGCCCACGCCCGCCGTCGCGCTAGGCGCCTATGAAATGACACCGATTGATGTGGCCGCCGCCTACACTCCCTTCGCCACCAACGGCTTCCGCGCCGAGCCGCTCTTCCTGCGCGGCGTGCTGGCCGCCGATGGCACGGTCGAAGAGACGGCCGGGCCGCGCGTGCGCGCCGTGCTCGACCCGCGCGTAGCGTTCCTTACCACCAGCATCATGGAAGACGTCATCAACCGCGGCACCGGCGTCACCGTCCGCTCCATGGGCTTCACGCCGGTGGCCGCGGGGAAGACCGGCACGTCGCGCGACGGCTGGTTCGCAGGATTCACTTCGAACTTGCTCTGCGTCGTCTGGATTGGATTCGACGACAATCGCGACCTGGGCCTTTCCGGCAGCGCCTCCGCCGCGCCGCTGTGGGCCGAGTTCATGAAGCGCGCGACGGCCCTGCCGCAATACAAAATGACCGAAGATTTCGACCCGCCTCCGGGCGTCATCGCGGAATCGATCGATCCGCAAACCGGCCAGCTAGCCACCGCCAGCTGTCCGCAAACCGTGCGGGAATATTTCGTCGCCGGCAGCGAGCCGACCGAAATGTGCGAGCTGCACGGCGAACACCTCGCGTCCTCACCCTCCAACTGGCTGTCGCACCTTTTCGGCAAAGGCAGCAGCAACCCACCGCCTCCCCCCTCGGCTGCCGCAAGTCAGCCCGGTCAGGCGAACAAGCCCCCGGCCAAGCCGGGAGCTCCCGGCGACGCCCAAGCCCCCCCGCCGACAAACGCCGACGCCGAAAAGAAAAAGGGGCTTCTGGACAAGATTTTTGGTATCTTTGGGTCAAGCAAGAAGCCTGCGGACAGCCAGAAACCTCAGCCGTAGGTTTTTCAGGGGCGCGGAAAAAGGAGTCGGGCTATGAGCCGAGTGACTCTCTTTGCCATCCCGCTGGTTTTGGTTGTAGCTTGTCCCGCATTTGCGCAACAAACCTCAACCAAGGTCAGCGACACCATCTCGAATTCCACTTCTGCCGAGTCTCCTGGCGGCGCGAAGCCTCTTTCCTCGATGACCCCACGCGAAGCAGCCGAAATGCGCGCGGACATCCTGATGGCGCGCAAGGAATATTCCCAGGCCGCCGGCACCTATCTGCAAATTCTGGTGAGCGAGCCCAAGAACGCCGCGCTCATGAACAAGATTGGCGTCGCCTATCAGCAATTGGGCGACCTGGACCGATCCGAACGTTTCTACAAGCGCGCGATGCACGCCGACAAAAAATTCGCCAGCGCCGCCAATAATTGCGGTACGGTCGAATACGAGAAAAAGCATTACGGCAAATCCATCGGCCTGTACAGCAAGGCGCTCGACCTGCACGCCGATATGCCCACGGTGTACAGCAATCTGGGCTACGCCTATTTCGCGGATAAGCAGTATCCGCAAGCGATGGGTTCATTCCAGAAAGCTCTGGCGCTGGATCCCGGCATCTTCGACCGCCATGGACTCGGCGGCACCGTGGTACAGCAGCGCACCGCCACCGATCCCGGCTTGTTTTATTTCTTCGTGGCGAAAACCTACGCCCTGGCGGGCGACGCGGAGCGCGCCGCGCACTATCTGAAGCTTGCTCGCGACGACGGCTACGCCGAATTCCTCTCCGCGCAGACCGATCCGGCATTTGCAAAAGTCATCAAGGATCCCGCTCTGCAGGAAGTTCTGAACGTACCGCCTTCCTACGCGGGTTCGCCGAAGAAACAGATTCAGAACTGATAGCAGTTGCCCGGGGGAATCATACTGTGACAGGTGAAGCTCCAGCGGTGGCATACGAAGATCTACTGCACTCGGTGTACGAAGCGTTCAACGAACGCGATCTCGACTTCATGATGCTGCTTCTGCATCCCGATGTGGATTGGCCCAACGGGATGGAGGGCGGCCGGGTTCGCGGCCACGAGGGCGTGCGTGAATACTGGACGCGTCAGTGGGACGTGGTTGACCCGATCGTCAAACCGCAGCGCTTTGAATTGCTGCCCGACGGCAGAATTGTCGTCCACGTCCATCAGCTGGTGCGCGACCTGGATGGCAAGGTCATCGTGGAACGCATGGTCCAGCACATCTATCGCCTCGACGGCGCGCAGATAGTCAGCATGGAAATTCAGGAACCGCAAAGCTAATTCCTAGGGTTGATCACTGCTTCTTTGACCCTTCCTTGACGCCTTTGTTGACCTTCGTGTGCCAAGACGTTACAGTGCCGCCAAGTAATCCGCCCGAACTTCGCAACAGACTCCGCGTCAAGTCTCGCCAGCGAGTCCATCGGAGGCGCCCGTGCCACGCCGCAGCGAAT
>Ga0210394_10005625_pt1 | contig 13978 bp, 9 predicted proteins | sample IncBWC12MmetaG_FD_160121 | JGI IMG/M metagenome (GOLD analysis project Ga0210394, IMG submission 160121) | Forest soil microbial communities from Barre Woods Harvard Forest LTER site, Petersham, Massachusetts, United States - Inc-BW-C-12-M | ecosystem: Environmental > Terrestrial > Soil >...
CGGGCGAATGGCGACGCGAGTCCAATCGACGCGAAGCATAGATATCACGCAGGTTCTCGAGTGGAACGAGGGCAAGGCGCAGCGCGTCGAGGATTATCTGGCTGGCGAAGAGCCGCTGGAAATGCGCTCCGGCCGGCAGCGGCTGGGAGTGACTCTGAGGACTCCCGGCAACGATTGTGAACTCGTGGCAGGGTTTCTATTCACCGAAGGAATTATCTCGAAACGCGAAGATATATTGTCGATCGAAGCCCCGGGAGATTCGGCTCAGCGTCGCACGAACGGCAACAACGTTGTCCGAGTGCGGCTGAAACCTGGGGTGCGACTGTCGGCGCTCGGTGGGCGGAAATTTTCCGCCGGATCGGCGTGCGGCATGTGCGGCAAAGAATCCATTGCGCAAGTGCGCCGCCGGGGAATCCGTCCTCCTGATTCCGAGTCGCGATTCGATCCAGGGATGCTCTGCCGGTTGCCGGAGAAGCTGCGCGCAACACAAGCGATCTTCGGACGCACAGGCGGATTACATGCCGCTGCGCTTTTTCAGCCGGACGGCGAACTGGTCGTCTTGCGCGAGGATATCGGCCGGCACAACGCCGTCGACAAGGTGATCGGCTGGGCTCTGCTGCAAGGGAAGGTGCCTCTGCGCGCGCATGCGCTGCTCGTCAGCGGACGCGGCGGATTTGAAATCGTGCAAAAGGCGCTCGCGGCCGGCATCCCGCTGCTTGCAAGTGTCTCGGCGCCTTCGAGCCTCGCAGTACGCTTGGCGCGAGAGCTAGGGTTAACGTTCGTCGGTTTTCTGCGCGGCCAGCGGTTTATCGTCTACTCCGGCGAACAACGGCTCGAAATCGCTCCTGCCACTTTGTAAATTCTGCGGGAATCCATAATTCGCCGTTTTTCTTCTCAGGTCTTGACCGTATTTATTTTCTAGGATAAAAACCCTACCTTCTCGCCCATTAGATACAAGTATATACCTGTCACCTAACTAGCCTGCTTAGAGATTTGAGGTTCAAATGCCTGTAATCACCGCACTTAGCTCGCAAAAACGCAAGCCTGCACCGAAAACTTTCTCATCGCCTTCGCGAAAACGCCGCAGCAGGATGGCACTTAGCACGTCCTTGCTGGTCGCGTTAGTTTCAATGGGCACTGCGCTCCGCGGCGGAGCGCAAAGTATCACTCCGCAAATGCGTATTACTTCACCTATCGATCAAACCTCCGTGATGAGGCTCCCAGGAAACAGGCATCCTTTGGCACGACTAGAGTTCGATCAGGGCGGCGTGAACCCGTCGATGCCCATGCGCGTGACCATGAATTTCAAGATGACGGCGGCGCAGCAGGCCGAGCTCGATGCCCTTCTCACTGCCCAGCAGCAGCGCGGCTCACCGGACTATCACCGCTGGCTCACTCCGGAACAATTTGGCAGCCGCTTTGGCTTGGGCCAGGGCGATATCGGCAAAGTGACCGCGTGGCTCGAGAATGCGGGGTTCAGCGTAGAAGGAGTGCCGGCGAGTCGCAACATGATCACGTTCAGCGGTACGGCGCAGCAAGTGGAAGCTGCGCTGCATACCGAGATACATCGCTATAACGTCAGGGGAGAGGCGCATTATTCGAATGCCAGCGACCCATCGATTCCAGCTACGATGGGCGATGTGGTGCTGGGTTTTCGCGGACTGGACAATTTTCGACTAAAGCCACATGTGACGAGACGGACCGTTCTTAACCCGAAGTTTACCTCTGGGGTAACCGGGAATCATTTCATCACTCCCGGCGATCTGGCCACGATTTACGACGTCAACCGGCTGTATCAGCAGAAGATCGACGGGACAGGACAGAAAATCGTGGTAGTTGGGCAAAGCGATGTGGCACTGAGCGACATTCAGAATTTTCGCAAGGCTGCCGGGTTACCAGCGAATGATCCCACGCCTATTAACGCCAACAATTCCTCCTTTGTGGGGCTGGTTGTGCCGGGTGATACCGATCCGGGAATGCAATCTCTCGATATTGACGAAGCGAACCTGGATGTCGAATGGGCCGGTGCAATGGCACCAAAGGCAACGGTCATCTTCATTGTGGGCGGTGTCGCGAATGGGCAAGGAGGAGTCTTCGATGCCCTATACTACGCGATTACGACCAGTCCCATCCCCGCCCCCGTCGTCAGCATCAGCTACGGCGGTTGTGAGCAGGATTTCGGCGCTTCGGGAGTTTCCGCGTTCAACAGTTTAGGGCAGCAGGCCAGCGCGGAAGGCATAACCATATTGGCAGCTACAGGCGATACTGGAGCGGCGGATTGTGACTTCAACTTTGGCTCCCCTAGCCCCACAACCGTCTCGACCCTCGGACTGGCGGTTGATCTACCGGCAGCGCTACCAACCGTGACATCGATGGGCGGCACAAAGTTCAACGAAGGATCGGGCACTTATTGGGCGCCTGCGCTTGGGACGGACGTCGTATCGTCAGCGCTTTCTTATATTCCAGAGACCGCGTGGAATGAGACGAACACCACCATAAGTGGAGCTTCGACGGGGTTAGCAGCCGGAGGCGGTGGATCGAGCGCGTTCATATCCAAGCCGGTCTGGCAGGCAGGAACCGGAGTGCCGAACGACGGGGCAAGAGATGTGCCGGACATTTCACTCAGCGCTTCAATTCTGAATGACGCCTACCTCATCTGCTCGGAGAATTTCGATTCAACAACAAATACGTTTTCCCCCACGTGTCCGAATCCGCCGTCGTTTCGGAATACAGATGGCAGCCTGGCTGCGTTTGGGGGTACTTCATTCGGTCCACCGACTATGGCGGGTATCGTTGCCCTGATCAACCAAGAGACCAATCACTCGGGCGGCTCGGGGAACATCAATCCGACTCTCTATGCATTGGCAGCACAGGTTCCCGCGGCATTCCATGACGTTACGACGGGGAATAATCAGGTCCCATTCTCTGCTCAGTGCGCGGCGACGACGCAGATCGGGTACAACGCCGGAACCGGATACGATTTGGCAACGGGCTTGGGGTCGATCGACGCATTCGTGATGGTTACGAACTGGACTTCCGTTACGGCGGCGAGCACGGGGAACGCAGCTTCCGTGGATTTTTCGCTGGCCTTTTCCCCAACCCAACTCATGGTGAAAAAAGGCTCCTGCGGGACAGCGCAGCTACTGCTTACACCGCTGCATGGCTTTTCCGGAACCTCGTCCTTTACGTGTACGGTTTCTTCTACGCTGAGTACCACGACTAGCACCACAACTTGCTCGGTCGTACCGGTGGCCTTGGTCTCCAGTCTGCTCGTGCCCGGAAAATTCTCCGGTCCAGACCGGCGAGGGCCGACGGGAGTCGTTTTGATTCTGCTGCTGATCTCGGTCGCGATGATAGCTGTCGCGAGCAGATTTCCTTTTGTCCGCCCGGTATGGAGGTGGACGGAGTTTGCGCCGGCAGGGAGTTTACTTCTGCTATGCGTAGCTTGCCTGAGCTGCGGGGGCGGCAGCCCGACCAACAATAACGTGGTACCAGCCGTCGCGCCGTCTGTCACTTCCCAGCCCATGAGCCAGACCGTGGTGGAAGGCCAGCCAGCAACGTTCTCCGTATCGGCCAACGGCACTGCTCCGCTGAGTTACCAATGGATGAAGAACGGCACGCCGATCAGCGGTGCCACGTCCTCCAATTATACGACTCCAGCGACAACTTCTTCTGACCAGGGCGATCAATTCAGCGTGGCGGTAAGCAACTCGGCGGGTAACGCCGTCAGCAATGCCGCCACACTGAGCCTGAATGTTCCCTACAACTTTATGGTCCAAGTCCCCTCCACAACGGCCACAGGTTCGGGAACGCTGACCGTTACAGCGCAAATCGGGGCAATCAGCCACACCGCCCAAATGACGCTAAACGTGAACTGAATCTATCTCCAAAGAGCTGTACCGCACGCACCGGCCGAGAGGACGGTAGCGGAATCGAGGCTACTGCTCCTTCGTACAGTAGGCAGAGGGTTTCTTCGCGGCGTAGGCTGGATTCCACGTTTTGAAGGAGGGGGAGCCCATGCTCAACAAAACTTTCGTTACCAGTTTGCTCCTGATTGGCTCGACCTTTGGCTTGATGGAAGCTGCGCCTGCCGCGACGCAGTCGGCCCTTGCTCAGCAAGGTGCGGCCCAGCAAAGTACCAAGAGTTCAACCGCGAAGCCGGCGGCCAAACCGGCTGCGAAACCAGCCGCAGCTCCGGCCAAGAAGAGCGCGCCTAAGCCGCTCGTCTACGTCATGGACAACCGGTCTTCTAATTCTAATAAGACTGCCGATGCTAAGACCACCGATGCGAATAAGACTGCCGATGCGACAACGAGTAAGCCCGCCGCTTCGGTGAAAAATGCATCCGCGACCTCGGCGAGCAAGTCCGCAGCGAGCAAGACCGCACCTGCTGCTGCGACCACCGAAAAGCCGCTGAGTTCAGACGTGACGAAAGCTTTCCAGCAGAATTGCCCGAGCGTCGCGCTCACCGACAGCAAGGCTAAGGCGGCATACGACGTAATGTTTGAGCGAGATCCGGGCAGCAAAGGCGTGAAGAGCGCTTTTGGGCTGCATAAGGCGAGCAAGATAGAAGTGATGAGCAAGACCGGAAAAGAGCTATTTTCCGAAACTGGGCACTCTACCGGTCAGCTGGTAAAGGATGCCTGCACGGCCATCGGAACTCCGGGCACGAAAATAGCCAAGAACTAGCGGCCTGCGGTAGGGTCTAAGATTTTGAAGAGGGCGCGAAGGCGCCCTCTTTCCACCTCAAGCTAATCCCCAGACTTGGCCTCTAAATGCGAGCGAGGCTCGTGCGTTCCGACGAATCGTCCGCGCTACGGCTTAACGAAACGAGAGAGAACTCCTGGAATTCGCTTCCGGGCGACGGCGTGAAACGCCGAACCGGAAAGCGAATTCAGGATGACACCATAATTTGGCCGGCGCTTACGCGCGGGCCGCGGTCTTTTGCAGAACGCGCTCGACGATGGCTTTGAAGTCGTCCGCGGTAAGCAGATCCTTCTTCTCGAATGACTTCGCCTTGACGGCCTGCAGCAGGGCCATACGCTCTTCTTCCGTGGCCTTGATGCCCAGCTTTTCGCACCACTCCTCGATGGATGGCGGCCCGCTGTTCTTGCCGAGCACGATGTTGACAGGCTTCTGACCTACGAGATCGGCTGAGAAGGGCACGTATTCGAGCGGATTATCCTTGCGCGCCATACGCACCCAGCCGGCGATGATGCCGGATTCGACTTCGTAGAGGCTGTCGCCGACGATAGGCCGATTCGGCGGCTGCGTGACTTTGGCTTTCTCCATAACGAAGCGCGAAACTTCGCAGAATTTTTCGGTGCGAATGCCGATATCGACGCCGTGCAAGCAAAGCAGCGACAACACTACATCTTCCATGGGCACATTGCCGGCGCGCTCGCCGAGCCCGGTGATCGTGGTCTGCGCGACCGACGCTCCCGCTTGCAGCGCGGCGAGCGTATTGGCAACGCCGAGTCCGAAATCCTGGTGGCAATGGATCTCGAGAGGCTTCTTCAGCCGCTCGATCGCTTTTTTCACCACGTGATAGATGGCGTCAGGTGTGCAGCCGCCCATGGTGTCTGCCAACGTGAAGGCGTCCATGTGACCTTCGGTAGCGACCCGCTCGACGATGTCGAGCAGGCGATCGACTTCGGTGCGGGTGGCGTCGATCGTGAAAAACACAGTGTACAGGCCGGCTTCTTTGGCGGCGCGCGTCGCGTCGATAGAGGACTTCATGGCGCGATCGAAGGTCCAACCGTAAGCGTTTTTGATCATGTGATCGCTGGCGGGGATCTCGATGACCACGCCTGTGCAGCCGCAGGCCTTGACGACTTTGATCTCTTCCGGAATGCAACGGGCAAAAGCGAATATTTCGGATTTCAAACCGAGGGCGGCGATGTCTTGAATGGCGGCTTTATCCTGTTCGGAAACGGCAGGCATGCCGGATTCAATCCGGTGGACTCCGAGCGCATCGAGCTGCTTGGCAATGGCGACTTTTTCTTCGCGCCGGAAGACGACGGCGGTTTGCTGTTCGCCATCGCGAAGGGTCACATCATGAATTTTGATTTTGGGAGCGAAACTGTATTTCTTGGTGACTTCGGGCAGATAAGTCCAGGGGCTCGTAAACCATTTATCGGTCTTCCAAGGCGTCTTCATTTAACCTCCGTAAAGTTAGTCCCGCGATCGATCGCGCCGCCGAACGAGCGAACTCCAATGCGCTCACTAGTTTCGGTTGGATTTTGGAATGATACAACGAGCAGCCATCAGGGTTCAAGGACGGGAGCGGGACTGCCCGCTCCGTCGGGTGCTTCATAGGTTGAAGGATGGCCCGAGACTCACCTATGAGAACGAGCAAAAGAGCGCGAAAAAAGTTAGTGACCAATGACAGTATTTGGAATCAAATGGGCAAGTGCCGAAATATCGTAGCGCCAGAAAGCCGGTGCCGAATAAGCGGCAGAAAGATACCTCTTGGCGAAGTAATTGGCCTATAATGGGGCAGTGGCCCAAGCGCCAGCGTCTTAAGAGCGGTTCGTAAAAGAGGGCAAAGTGCCCAACGCAAGTTTCATCCTCAATGGAAAGCAAGTCACGGTTCCCTACGAGCCTGGGATGCACGTGCTGGAGCTCTTGCGGGAGGAGTGTGGCATCGTTTCGGCCAAGAACGGATGCGCTCCCGAAGGGACCTGCGGCTGCTGCCTGGTGCTTATCGACGGGCGGCCAGCGCTCTCCTGCCTGCGTAAACCCGAGCAACTGGAGGGGCACGAAGTCAGAACGCTGGAGGGTATTCCGGAGGAGATGCGGCGGGTTCTGGGCGAGGCTTTTGTGCTCGAGGGTGGCGTCCAGTGCGGTTTCTGCACGCCTGGCATCGTGGTGCGAGCCAGTTCACTGCTCGAGAACGGGCAGGCATCGAGCCGGGAATCCATTGCAAAAGCGCTCGACGGCCACCTTTGCCGCTGCACAGGCTACAAGCGCATCATCGACGCGATACAAACGGCGGGCGAGGCCTGGAACGATCATCACGAAATGCCCCGGACCGAACCACAGCATCACCTTTACTTCGGCGAAGAGTTTGGCCTGAAACGCAATCCGGCCACAGCACCCAACGGAAACGTAAAGAATGGCATCGGGTCCTCGGCTTCCCGCCTTGGCGGAGCCAAACAGACTTTGGGAGATAAGCCCTTTGTCGACGATATGCGTGTGCCCGGAATGCTGCACGGCGCGTTGGTGCTCACACCACATCCGAGAGCCAAGGTGCTGGGAATCGATTCTTCCGCAGCGTTGGCGATGCCTGGGGTCGTAAGAATTTTTACGGCGGCGAACGTGCTTGGCCAGCGCGGCACGGGCATGGCGGTGCCGGATTTGCCGATTTTCGTGGGAGTCGGTGAGACCACCTGTTGCGTAGGAGACTTTGTGGCGATGGTGGTCGCGGACACACAGTTTCACGCCCGGCAAGCTGCGGCCAAAGTGAAGATGGACTACGAGGTACTGAAGCCGCTGACGGATCCCTTTGAAGCGCTCGAGCCCGGCGCGACGCAGGTGCATCCGCCGGGGAATATGTATGTGCACGGCAACCTGATTGATACGACTGCATTCTCGCGTGGCGATGTGGAGGCGGCGTTCGCTACCGCAACGCACGTGATCGAAGCGAAATTCCAAACGCAAGCCATCGAGCCGGCGTTTCTCGAGCCAGAAGCTTGCCTCGCCATCCCTCAGGGCCGTGGCGTGAAGGTACACACGCAGAGCCAAGGCTCGCTTTCCGACCAACAGCAGATTGCAAAAATTCTGAATCTGCCGCAGGAAGAAATTGAAATTGCCTTGGCGGCAAGCGGCGGCGGGTTCGGAGCCAAAGAGGAACTCTCGATCCAAGGGCAGACCGCCCTGGCCGCATACGTTCTGCAACGGCCGGTGAAAGTTGTTTTGACGCGCAAGCAATCCACGCAGCACCACGTGAAGCGCCATCCGATGACCCTGCAATACAAGGTGGCAGCCGATGCGGAAGGCCACTTGCTCGCCGTAAAGGCGCGCATCGTGGGCGATGCCGGCGGATATGCAGGGACGAGCGGTAAATGCCTGCTGCGCGCCGCCTGCCATAGCTGTGGCCCCTACCGCGTGCCGAACGTGGATGTGGAATCGAGAGCCGTATACACAAACAACCCAACCAGCGGCGCGATGCGCGGATTCGGCACGAACCAGGCACATTTCGCGATGGAAGGAATTATGGACATTCTCGCCGAGCGCCTCGGCGTGGATGGCTATGACATTCGCGAGCGGAATATTTTGAATCCCGGCGATGCGTTCGCGACGGGACAGATCATGAGGCCGAGCGTACGAGGCTTGCGCGAAACACTGGAGGCCGTGAAAGGGATCTATAAGGGTTCGAAATATGCCGGGCTCGCCTGCGGGATCAAGAGCACCGGCATCGGGAACGGCACCGTGGACAGCGGGCACATCAAGATTCGCGTGCTAGAAGGCGGGCGGCTGCAGGTGTTGAATGGCTACACGGAGATGGGACAGGGCGTATATACAGCCACCCAGCAGGCCGTGTGCGAAGAAACCGGTTTGCCGCCGGAGAAAATCGCCGTCATTTGGGACAAAGAGATGGGCAGCAAGTGCGGGGAGACCTGGGCTTCGCGCGCGACAACGCTCAGCTGTGCCGCGGCGCAAAACGCGGCGCGCAAGCTGGCGTCGGATCTCCAGCAGGTATCGCTCGAAGAACTCGCAGGGCACGAATACACAGGCACCTATGTTTGCGACTTCACGACAAAGCCAGGAACGCCCGAGGCGAAGTCGAACCCGAGCACGCATTTGACTTTCAGCTACTCAACACAAGTGGTGATTCTGGACGAAAACGGCCGGCTGGAGCGCGTGATCGCGGCGCACGACGTGGGCCGCGCGATCAACCCACGGCTGTGCGCGGAACAGATGGAAGGCGGGATCCACATGGGCCTGGGTTATGCACTTTCCGAGAGTTTTTCTTCGACCGACGGCGTGCCGAATTCGCTGCTTTTGCGCGATCTTGGTATTCCGCGGGCTAAAGAGACGCCGCAAATTGACGTGATCCTCATTGAAGTGCCGGATGAAGTTGGCGGCTATGGATCGAAGGGCGTCGGCGAGATCGGCTGCGTTGCCACGGCTGGCGCAGTAGCGAGCGCGCTTTATTCCTACGACAAAGTTCGGCGTTTCCGCTTGCCTATGGAAGATGCGCCTGCGGCGGCCCCGCTCATTCCGAAATCGCGCAAGCAGACGGTGCCCCCGGATTACACTCGCGCTCTCCCGATCTAGTTTCTGGTCTCGTCAGAATAGAATCATTAGCTTCCTTCCTTCGCAGGATTCAACTCTCGATTCAGCGCGCTTCCGCGCGCGCCGCGACTCGGGCACAATACCGGCGTGTTACCTGCGGAAATAGACCACCACACCGTCGCGGCCATCGCCATTAGCGGTAGTTGCCTGGACGTGCTGGGCAGCCTTTATCTCGCTTACGATTTGCTCGGTGGGCAGCACGGCCCGCTGCGGCTGCTTACGAGGGCGGTAACGTATTCGATCGTCTTCGGCGTTGGCTACGGCATTGGGATGGGTCCCATCTTTGGCTTGGCTTCCGGCATCGCGGCCGGCATCACCCTTTCGATCGAGCTCAATCGAGAAGCGCGTCGATTGCGTCCTTACTCTTTGCCCTGGGAGGGAGTGTTCGCCGCCATTCGCGGGGGCGCTTTTGGAGTCGGACTGTACGGAATTGTCGGCCTGCAGTTCGCACTTGCGTTTGCCATTCTGAACACAATCGGCCAGATATTCGCATACGCTCGCGGCATGCGTCCGGGGATGGACTATACGGTGCGTCGCGCTCCGCACCTGACAGCGCGTCAGTTTTGGAGCACTGTCGCGCGTACCATCGGCTTCATTGCTACGGCACTCATCTGCAGTGCCTTTGTCCACCACGTGGATCACCCCATATCTTTTGCGCTGCGGGTAGGTCTCGTAACTGGCATCGTCACCGGCGTGGGTCAGACGGTGATTCCTTACATCGAATACTTTGCTGATAACCTTCCCGAACGCGCGCTTGGCGTCTTCGGGATTGGGCTCATCCTTTGCGGTTTTGCGCTGCAATCTCTGCAGTATTGGCTGGCCCTGCTGGATGTTCGTCTGACCTAGCTTCTATACACAAGCGCCCGCCCGATTGGACCATTCGAGCTGAATGGTGTAACTGCCCAGAGTGCGTGTTTTCCACGCGCAGATATCGCCGATTTCGCCGTTGTTGTCGTCATACCAGCCCTGACCCGGAATCGGATCGGTGATGGCCTCGCATAATTCGTGCGAAGTAGTGGACGTGAGTGCATCGAAGACAGCCGAGCCGCCCGTACAGCCGGAGCAGCCTGGATAGGGCATAACGGCGTAGTAAACGTTTTGGCCGAAGGAGTCGTGGTAACCGCAGAAAGCCTGACACGAGGAACTGTTACCTTGAACCACTGTCACGCCATTGGGCAAGAAAACGAAATATAGAGTATTCGCGTTGGCAGCCGGCAGGGTCCCGGCGTCGATCTCTTGCTGGATCAATTGCTGGATGGCGCTGTCCTGAACAGACGTACCTGGAGCCGGCGAAGTCAGGACCGTTGTGCCAATGCGTGAGCCGTGGCCGATGGCCTGTCCAGGGACACTGTATTCTCCGAGTTGGTCCATGAGCTGGCTGGTCAGGATGTAGTCAAAGAACTGGTTCATTTGAGTCATGAGACTGCTGTTGGAGGCTTGCTGCCAGGCAGAGCCCCAGAAAACCGTAAAAACCTGGACCGCAGTGAGAAGCGGTCCATTGCGATAGGTCAGTTGAGGCGCGGCTGCAGCGGGAGCGGCCACGGCTTCGGGACGATGCAGTGGAACAATGCGGATCGGATGTTTTTGCGGGTGATCTGACTTCTTCTGCCGTGGCTTTGAAGGCATGGCGGCTCCTTGTGAAGCGCGATATGGTCACGCGGGCTGGAGGAGAAACAGGCGGGCGAAACTACGGTAACGAACCCACGCGAAAATGTAAATCCGGAAGGCTAGCGGATGTATTAAGTAATTAATGGCCCCACGCATATGAGTTGAAGGTGCTGTAGAATCCGGGTTTCGTCTCAGGCAGGGCTGTTATCGCGAGCGTCTGGCCATTGCCAACGAAAACTTGGGGTGAACATGCCAAAAGCGTCGAAATTGTGTTTCCGCTTCGGCCCGAAGAAGCTGCCTAAGCCCGCACGCAGACACGTCACGCGATTGGGCTTCGCCGCACTCACAGTGTTATTGCTGACAGGCTGCCGCACGGCTTCGCCCCCAGCGGGGTCCGCCGATTGGGACAAATATGTGTCCGACTATCTCGACGCCTATTTCAATGTCCATCCGGAAATTGCGGTTATCCAGGGCCGCCACGAATTTGATGGCAAACTTCCCGACTTCAGTAAAGCCGCCTTTGATAAGGAGATTGCGCGTCTGCATTCGGAAGGGGCGCGCGCCGCGGGCTTCACGGACAATCTCGACCAGAGACAGCAGCTCGAACGCGAGTATGTGATCGCCCAGATCGACTCGGACTTGTTCTGGCTGGAGTCGGCACGATGGCCTTACCGCAGCCCCTACTTTTACAGCGACAGAGTCGATCCGGAAGTTTACCTGACCAGGCCGTATGCGCCCCTCGATCAACGCATGCGTGCATTCATCAACTATGAAAAGGCGCTGCCGGCCGCCTTAGATCAAATTCGCGCCAATCTCCAAACTCCTATGCCGCGCACATATGTCGATTTCGGCCGCCTGACTTTTGGCGGACTGGCGACGTATTTCGATCACGACGTGAAGGGCATTTTCGCATCGGTCAAGGACACGCAGCTTCAGTCCGATTTTGCGGCGGCAAATACCAGTGCGGTTCGGGCGCTCAAGTCGCTGGACGGGTGGTTTGCTTCGCAGCGGGCGAAGGCGAATGACAATTTCGCGCTCGGCGCGGATCTTTTCCATCAGATGCTGTACGCCACAGAGCGCGTAGACATATCTCTCGACCAATTGGAAGCGATTGGCCGTCAAGACTTGGAGCGAAATCTGGCCGCGCTGAAGGAAGCGTGCGGACAGTTCGATCCTGGCAAGTCACTGGCCGAGTGCACGGCGAAACAAACGGCAGACAAGCCAAAAGGAAATCCTGTGGACGCGGCTCGCGTGCAGTTGAAAGAGTTGAGGGCGTTCGTCATCGATAGTCAGATTGTCTCGATTCCCGGGACCGAAGAGGCTCAAGTAGCCGAAGCGCCGCCTTATCAACGCTGGAATTTCGCTTATATCAACATTCCGGGGCCTTACGAGAAAGGTTTGCCATCGATCTACTACATATCGCCTCCGGACCCGAAATGGACAGCAGCCGAGCAAAAGGCGTATCTCCCGGGAAGCGCAACGCTGCTGTTTACCTCCGTCCACGAAGTCATGCCTGGCCACTTCGCGCAATTCCTGCATGCGAACCGCGTAGCTTCACGGTTCGGACAGGTTTTCGTGGGGTACGCATTCGCGGAAGGCTGGGCCCATTATGTAGAGGAGATGACGTGGGATGCCGGCCTCGGCGCAAAAGATCCGGAAACGCACGTTGGACAACTTACCGAAGCACTGTTGTGAAACGTCCGATTCCTATCTGCGATTGGCCTGCATACTGGGCGCATGAGCGTTGCCGAATCGGAGAAGATGTTCCGCGAATCGGCCTTCGCCGATGAGGGGGATGCGCGCCAGCAAGCCGCCCGCGGCACTTTTGACCCGGCTTACCTTAACTACACGATGGGAAAACTCATGATCCGAAAACTGCGCGATGAGTGGACGGCCACACGCGGTGGTCGGAGCGCCTGGCGGGAGTTTCACGATCAGTTCCTGAGCTTTGGAGGGCCGCCGATTCCATTGGTCAGGAAGGCGATGTTGGGAGCGTCGGCCGGACCGCCACTCTGAAAAGATGCATCGCTCCATCTGAGAGAGGATCCGGAGAAGCGATGGAGCCGGTTCTGGGAATTCATGGCTCGCGGCTGCAAGTCCCTGATCTGGCGGACTATTGCGAGGCGAATGCGAAAATGGTATTTTAGCGACACCCCGTTTCGGCCTGCAGGGCGCAGATGAGCCAGCGCCAGTGCTCGGGAAAGATAGCCACGGGCGCTGGGAGAAGACAAATAAATGAAGTCATTTGAATTCTTTGCAGCTAAAGACTCGAACCACGCCGTAACGCTCCTCGCTCAGCACGCCGCTACCGCCAAAGTCAAAATTATCGCCGGTGGAACCGATCTCCTGGCGGACCTGAAATTCACGGCCCATGGGCCCGACGTCGTGGTCGATATTTCGCGCGCCGAGGACCTGAAAAACATCAGCATGACAGATCAAGGATTGAGCATCGGCGCTTTGGTGACGCACACGCAGATCATGCGCTCGCCACTGATTCGCCAGCTATTTCCCGCGCTTGTCGATGCGGCACATACGATCGGCGCGGTACAAACGCGAAATTTGGGCACGCTGGGCGGAAACCTGGTGACGGCTGTACCGTCCATGGACAGCGGTCCGACGCTGATGGCTCTCGAGGCGATCGTCACCATCGCGGGCAATGGCGGCCGGCGTCAGGTGCCGCTGAGCGAGTTTTTTGTTGGCCCACGCAGAACCGTTCTCAAGCCAGAGGAACTGCTGGCCGAAATCATCATTCCCAAACAAAACCTGGGCAAGCCGACGCATTTCTTGAAGTTCGGGTTGCGCAAAGGACAAGCCTTGGCGCTGGTGAACGTGGGGGCGAGCTTCTGGGTGGATTGGGACAAGAACACGTTCCTCGCACCGCGAATCGCGCTTGGAGCCGTGGCGCCGAAGGTCATTCGCGCCGTGCAGGCCGAGGCTTACCTGGAGGGCCGCGCGATCACTCCGGAAACGATGGCGGAAGCGGCCCGCGTCGCCGTGAACGATGCCAAGCCCATCAGCGATTTTCGCGCTTCGGCAGAGTACCGAAAAAATTTGGTCGCGGTGCTTACAA
>Ga0210394_10005626_pt1 | contig 13978 bp, 14 predicted proteins | sample IncBWC12MmetaG_FD_160121 | JGI IMG/M metagenome (GOLD analysis project Ga0210394, IMG submission 160121) | Forest soil microbial communities from Barre Woods Harvard Forest LTER site, Petersham, Massachusetts, United States - Inc-BW-C-12-M | ecosystem: Environmental > Terrestrial > Soil >...
GGCTTCGATTTGCCCGGTTTGTCAGGTTTATCCGATTTTCCTGAGACTAACGATGTACTCGTAGCGTGCGGGGCGCGCGGCGCCGATTCGTCCGCGAGCTGTTGCAAGCGAAAATCGAGAGTCTGGCTGAAATCGACTGAGCCGGAACCTTCAATTTTTTGGCTCGAACCATTTAGCAGAAGGCTTTCGAATTGAACTTGCCGTTCCGCGCACGAGTATGTCGCGGTGGCTTCACGGAACGCGCTGGTTCCCGGCCGCCGGGCCGCGTCGTGAAACGAGTCCTCCAAACTAATGTTTCGAATCTCCGCCGCACTTACGCGCGCCGTTCCCTGGCACGCCAGCGAGTTGAGCAGATCGACTCGAGTCATTCCGGTCGCGTCGAACGAGACTTCGCCCGAAGCGTCGCCCGCAAACAGATTTGTGTAATTCGTTGTCACAGCGGAAAGCGCCTTCAGGTCAACTCGAGAAAAATCAAGGCCGACGTGATAAACGGGCGCGGCGCCCAATTCCGCTTTGAGCGTGCCGGCAATTTCCCCCCCGTAGAAATCGCCGCGCGCATTCGTCAAATCTATTTTGCGGCCGGCGATCTTCACATCTCCCGCTAGGCCACGCACAACGAAAGGCTCCAGCGCGAATTGGCCTAGATCGATCCGGCCACTGGCGCGCAGGCTTTCCGGCACCGCGTTCACCGTCGTAGGTGAGTTCAAAAATGGAAGCATGCGATCGAGAAAAGTCTCGCGCCAGTGCGGGTTGAGCCAGCGGTCGACATCCGCGACAACGAGACGATCGGCCGCAACCGCAAATTGCCACTCGCCATCCGGGACGCGGCGGTCAAACGTTCCGGTCCAGCGTGCGCCGAACCCTTGCGCCGACGTGAGCACGATGTGGCGCGAGCTGTTAGCGATGTCAGCGCGAGCCCTGATTTCTTCCACGGGAAGATTCAGAAACGGAGCGTGGAGCGAGATGCCGTGCGCTTCGTCGCCCCAGAGTATGGTTCCCTTCGGTTGCGCTTGCCATGGGTAGCGCGCGCCTGTCCAAACGAAATCAAAGCTAACGGGGCCCGCCACGTCCCATCCGCGCGAAATATTCCACCCGAAAGCACTCGCGCCGGCGAGAACGTCGCGAACCTGCGCCAGGTGGCCCGCGATCCGAAGATTCGAGTAACCCGTTCGCGCGGGCGCAAGGGAGCTGTCGATCGCCACCAAGCCTTGTAAAGCGCCCGCGGCGCCGAAAGTAACTGCTGCCGGAGCAAAATGGAGGCCACGCGGGTCAAATCGAATTTCGGTGGCATTGAGGCGTACCGGGACGCGGAGGCGCGTTCCTCTCAATTCAGCGCCGCTGATCGCGAGGGTGCCGGCGCCAAGCTGCGGCGGCCAGCCGCCGAAAGAAGCCGCGCCCTTCGCCACCCCTCGCAACGAAACGTCATTTGCGACGCCGGAGCGAAACGCGCGAATCCATGCGAGCGCGTCATCAAGCGCAATCTCCGACGAAGTGATCTGCAATTGCCCGTCGGCCTGAGCGCCCGCCTCAGTGCTGAAATCCGGGGCGCGCACGCGCGACCAATCGAGGCTGCCCGCCGCGTGCGCGTTCGAGTGAGGGGCCTCGAGCGTAGCATCCAATATTTCGAGGCGCGATCCGCTCGAGTCCAGTTTCGCCTTTGCGATCACGTTTACCGAGGGATTGTCGGGGCGAAGCGCCAGGTCCCAGCCGTGTAGTTGCCTTATTTCAGCGCGGCCTTCGAGCGTCCAGTTGTCGCCTAGCGTCTGCGCATTCACGGCGAGCGCCAGCGTGCCACGAATGCCGTAGTCGCGGCTTCGCGTGAGGCGCAATACATCCGATATCGAGGCGCCCTGCCACGAAAAATCGATCGTCGCGGGACGAAGCCGCGACGACGTTCCGCCCAGGTGTCCCGCCAGGTGAAGCATGCCCGCTTGTTGAACAATCACCGCGGCGCGCGAAGGTATTGCCGCAAGATCCATTCGCCAGCGGCCCGGACCGTCGGGCTCGAGATAGCCATTCACGGAAGCGAGCGCGAACGGAAGTTTGTCCTCGGCCCGCTTGAAATTAATTCTCCCGGAATCCACTTCGATCCGCCCAATTCGCAACGGCTGCTTCACAGCCGGAAGGGATGCCGCCGCAGCAGCCCTCTGGCCGCCCTGCGCCGCCTGTATCGGCGGACGCGGCAACCATTCCGCAAGGTTCCAATCCCCGTCCGGGTTGCGAACCAGGTTCAGGCTCGGATGCGAAAGCGAAAGCGTTCCCAGTTCCAGCCGTCCTGCGAAAAGACTCTGCCAGCGAAGCCGCACGGTAAGCGATTCGGCCCGCAGAAAATATTCCCGGCCGAAGCGCGCGTCCTCGGCGACTTCAAGAGACCGCGCCTCCAGAGCGGGCCCATGCCACAGGCTAAATGAATAGCTGCCCACTTCGACAGGACGCCCGAAAACGGATTCGAGCTTCCCTGTCAGTGCGCTTCTCAAACGGCTGTGCTGAATAAGCACCGAAAACCCATAGTCGGCGGCCCAGAATGCCAGCACGACGAACAAAAAGCGTTTCAGCCAACGCTTCCAGGGAACGGACTGCGCCCTGACAGGTTCCAGCGGCTCAGCTTGCAGCACGGTATCGGAAAGAGTGTTCGACACGGCGAGTGGAGTGGTTCGTCCGTTAATGAACTTCATGCATCATGCGTTTCCAGCGCGTGCGGCTGGGAAGATGGAGCAGCGTATCCCAAACGCCACGAAGAGTGCCACCGAAACCGCGATTCGCGTAGTCCTCGGAAGTTGCATCAACAGACCAGTAGATGACCAGCGGCCGGCCCATGATAGCGTCTCGGTCGACGAATCCCCAGTAACGGCTGTCCCAGCTGCGATCGCGGTTATCGCCCATTACAAAATATCGCCGGGGCGGAACGACAATCTCGCGATGATCGACGTAGTCCATGAGCCGCGCGCCCCACTCCGGGCGCACACCGGACTCGATCGAGTAGCGGCTCACTGGCGGAAAATTGTCGCCGAAGGGATCGTCACTCAGGGGATCGTGGACCACGTATGGCTCCTCCAGGCGTTCCTTGTTGACGTACACCTTCTGGTTCACGATGCGAATGCGGTCGCCCGGCAAGCCGATTACGCGTTTCACGTAGTGCGGATGATCGTCAAATGGGAACTTAAATACGACGATGTCGCCGCGGCGAATCGGCCGGTAGGGGAGCAGTTTTTCGTACCACGCGCCGCGCCCTTCAAAAATAAACTTGTTCACGAGCAGATGATCGCCGACCAGAAGAGTAGGCTCCATGGACTGCGAAGGAATCTTGAACGCCTGGACGATGAAGGTGGTGCCGAAAAGCGCGAGTAGCACGGTGACCAGAAGCGATTCGGCATATTCCGCAAAAGTGCTCTTCCGCTCCGCGCGGTGAACCGGCGGCGCCACGAAATCAGGCTCGAATGTAGGGTTTTCCACTTCCATCGATCGCGCTCAGGCTACTTCCCCGCTGGCTTCCATGGATTCTAGCGCCAGCCGCGCCGCCGACTGCTCGGCTTCCTTCTTGGTGAGACCCGTGGACGAAGACCATTTCCTGCCGCCAAGCCAGACTTCCACTTCGAACGTTTTCTGATGCTGTGGACCGGACTCGCTTTGCACTCGATATTCGACGGGGCCTCGTCCGCTTCGTTGAAGCCTTTCCTGTAGCGCCGATTTGTGGTCGGGCGACTCCAGGCCTTCGATTCGTTCGGCGAGCACGGTTGCGAATAGCGTGCGATGCAGGAATGCGGAAGCGGGCGCGAGGCCTGCGTCCAGATAAATCGCGCCGACGATGGCCTCGTAGGCATCGGCCAGGAGCCGCTTCTTCTCGCGGCCTCCCGTTTTTTCTTCGCCCGCGCCGAGCCGGAGATAACTGCCAAGATTCAGCCGCCGCGCCGCGATGTAAATCGAAGACGCGCTAACGATGCGCGCGAGGCCCTTCGAGAGCTGCCCCGAATCCCACTCCGGGAACATCCTGCACAACTCTTCGCTCGCAACAAGGCCCAGGACGCGGTCGCCCAGGAACTCGAGCCGTTCATTGTCGATGCCTTTGGTATTCTGGCGATGCGACCGGTGCGTCAGCGCGCGATCCAGCATTTCCCGATTCTGGAAATGATGGCCAAGCAGCGCTTCGAGTTCACCGCGCTCTTCCGGCGTCATTTCGAAATTTCCGGTGCGAGTCATACAGGTGACATCAAACGATGCCCAGGTTCACTGTTTCACTACTCGCTCTTTACTTGGGCGTTGCCGCCGGAGCAGCCCCTTGCTTCTTAGCCTGTTCGGCGCCCTGTTTGCAGCGGTCCTGGAGGGGGCCGGCACTTTTGCCGCACTTATCGTAAGCGTCGGCGGCTTCGGAGTATCGCTTCAGCTTTTGCAGGTCCACGCCCATCACATAATAGTCGGTGGGATCGGGATTGACGGCCAGGCTGGTTCCCTTTTGTAGTTCGGTGAACGAATTTGCGGGATCCTGAAGCTGGAAGTAAATGAGCCCGAGTCCGCTGTGGGCGTTCGACTGCTTCTCTGCTTTTACTTTTGCAAAATCCTCGGCGGACATCGAAGGAGGTTTGGGTATTGTTTCGAGAAGCGTGAGAGCGCGCTTTTCGTATTCTTCGGCCTTTGCGAGGCGCCGGTCAGCCTCGATGTCGTTGGGATCGATCTTATGCGGTATTACCCAGCCGATGAGCACGAGCACATCAACGTTGTCCTTATTGATCGCTAAAGTCTTGTCCGCAGCCGCGTACATTTTGTCGAACTGCTGTTTGTCAAAGTACGCATGAGTCAACCGGGCATACACCTGCTCGGCGTATTTGCTCGTGGGATATTTCTGGACGAACTGCTCGCCGAGCTGAATGGTCTGATCGGCGGCACCCACCTTCAAATCGTAGAACGCCTTGTACGCTTTCTCTTCCTCCGGATCGACCTTCGGCGGCTCGGCCTGCTGTGCCGTGGGCGGCGGCGCGGCAGGTTTCGCCGGCTGCGCCGATTGTTGCTGTTGCGACGGAGCCGGTTGGCTGCCGCCGTACCCTTGACCTGCGGAGACCGGCGCGAACGCAAGCGCCGCCGCGATAAAAATGATTGCTAGTCCGATTTCAGTACCGATTGATGGGAGTTTCATTCACTTCCTCCGTAGTTCCGCCTGCTCAACACGGTGAAGAAGACGCGGCGGGCCTCAGGGCTTTTGCGGACTGCTATTGTCACCATGCGACCGTGTTTGGTACCCCGCCTCCGCGCCGCGTTCCGCCGCCACGCGAGCCGCTTCGGGAGCGCCATCGACGGCCAGCGCCGCGCGATATTCGATTAGAGCCAATTCGCGTTCGTCCTCCAGATCGTAAATCCGGCCCAGATAAACATGAGACCACGCCGCAGTCGCCGGATCGATTGCGTCGTCCCCTTGCGCGGGCTTGGCTGTTCCTCCGGGAGTGTAGACGAGGCTTGTAAAAAGCGCCTTGGCGCGGTCCGCATCTTTCGCGAGCACTGACGCAATCGCCAGACCGTAAATCGCTTTGGGCTCGTTCGGATATTTCTCCAGAATCTTTTCGAACGTCGCGGTGGCGCCCGGAACATCTTGCGCGGCGATTTGGCGGTCGCCGTCGGCGAGCATGTGATCCAGCTCCGACACTTCGGTCTTCGCGGGCTCGGCTTCCTCTGCCGCCGGTTCGGGTTCGTTGGGAGCGAACTTGATTTTTGCGACGCGCTCCTTTTCGGCGTGAACGTCGATCCCCGCGATCATGTCCGGATAATAGTAAGTCATCGCAGGCTCGGCCTTCTCGAACTTTTGCAGTTGCGTCACGAACGGCCGGACCAGAATGAAGCCGGAGCGGTCATTTTCCACGAGCGCTACTTCGAGCGGCGGCGGAGTCAGCTTGCGCAGGCGAAGCTCCACGGCCTTGATCATGCACTCATCGATGAACGCGAGAAAATCCGTCCGATACTGCACGGGCAAGCGTGGCGCGGCTGCCGCAACTTCGAGCAGCGACTTCTTGGTGTCAGCTTCCTTGCGATACCGCAGCGGCAAAGTATCGAGCATGAAATGCAGATAGGCGTGCTGGATATCCGTGATGGGAATGTCGGGGCCGGTGCCGATCACGATTGAATAGTGGTCGCCGAAATTGCGGAAGTTGATGCGGTTGCCCACGAGCGGCTCGACGTAAACGGTGAACGTGCGGCGAGAGGGCTTCAGAAGTTCGCGAAGATACGCGTTCGAAACGGTGACGATGCGGCGCAACGGCGCTTGATCGCGCGCGATCGCGCGATTGTATTCGGGTTCGATGCTGGTCCATCGCGCACCAAGCTGAGCTTCCGCGTAAAAATTCGCGAGAATGTCTTGAAAACCGTCGATGGCCAACACGTCCGGAGGAAGAAGCTCGCGGTCGCGCTGGAATCCGAATTTCGGCGCCGGACCCGCGACGAGCGCAAACGTGATGTAGCGCGAAAGAGTCTCGCTGGGCTGAGCCAACTGGTGATCGCGATAAAACGCGCGCAGGGCTTCGGTGGCAGGGCCGTTCATCTTAAGGAGGCTGTCGCGCAACGCAAGGCGCCCGGGCATTTGGGCCAGAGTGCTGACGTCCGCGTCGAATCCGGCCGCGTCGAGGGCGCACATCGTCGCGAACACCTGCTGGTTCGCTTCCACGCTGATGCCGCTGCTGTTCGTTTGGGGCTGCTGCCCGTACGCGAAGGAAAAGGCGGCGAGTGCGAAAGCGATTAGAACGGCTGCGCAGGCAACTTTCACTGGCCCCTGAAGCGTGGTTCGGATTGGCGACTCCTGAAGCGCCGCGAAATCGCTGCGCTGCCGGCGTCGGCATTCATCGCCGATTCAGCGCGCCGCGAAACTGCATTCGCTGCGAACACTCAAACTTTAACGGGCGATTTACGCGGAGTCAAGGAACTGAAAAACGGAACCGACCGAGCGTAGCGCGAAATTCTGCGAAAAGTCCGCGCTAGCCCTGAACGCGAACTTCGTTGAAGCTGAGGAGAACGCGCCCGCCATCCCTGGGAAGTCCGAAGCTCACCAGCGGACTGAAATGCGAGAACAAGAGGAGCTGATCGATTTGATGCGCTACGGCGGGATCGGTAGGGCCGGAAATGATTCGGTACGAGACGACCTGGCCTTGCGCGTTCAGCGTCGCTTCAAGAAGCAAAGCACCCGAGGTGGGATGGCCTTCCTTTGCGATCACGCCGGGCACCGGGAACGGCGCCAGACTCTCGAGCCGCGCGGGGTGAACGAGATTCAGCGGCAGATCGTTGGCGACGAAGCCGCCGAGCGGCACGCCGACCAAAATGTTCTGCACGAGAAGCACGAAAACCACGAGCGCGGTTAGCACGCCGCCTGTGGCGGGAACGGCGAGCGGCTGAAGAATGTTGTGGAACGCCATTGCCGCGCGCGACCACATCCGGCGCGCGTTTCCTGCGAAGGTGCGCGACTGCTCTGCATCCACGTTTACGCGGATGCGCGTCGCGAGATCGGCGGGCGGCGCGGATGGTTCCAAATTCGCAAGATATGTCGCGAGACGCTGATAGCCCTCAAGCTGCACGCGGCATGCGGCGCACGCGCGGAGATGCTCGCGCACGCGGCCGTGATCGTTCGAGCTAATGGCGCCGTCGAGATATCCGGCCAGCTTGCGCTCGGTGTCGCGGCAAGTCATAGTCGTCCACCTTGCGCTCGTTGCGTTCGCGTCCATGTGTAATTCGCCGCGTGAACTGCCGTCCCGCTCGGAGCAGCCGGAGTAAATCGCAAATCGGAGTTTCGCATCCGCGGCTCGTTTACTTCGGGTACCTCGAGCACGTCGGCCACAGAGCGCGCGGGTTCGGCGGCTTCGAGCTGCGGCGCTTGCAGCAAAGGCTCGAGAATTTCTTTCAGCATGCGGCGCCCGCGCAGAATGCGCGATTTCACGGTTCCAATTGAGGTTTCGAGCACTTCGGCAATTTCCTCGTACGACAAGCCTTCGAGGTCCCGCAAAATCACGGCGCTGCGGAACACAGGCGGCACCTGCGCCAGCCCGCGACGCACCGTCGCCTGAGTTTCCTGCGCTGCAAGACGCTCGAACGGCGTCGCTTCGCAATCTTTCAAATCGAGCGAAAGACTTCTTCCGTCTTCCTCGGCGTCGATCGATACCTGCTGCCGGTGATGACGCCAGCACCAGCGGCGATGATTCAGCGCCTGGCGCACCGAAATGCGGTAGAGCCACGTCTTCAGCGAACTGCCGCGGCGAAACCCGCGAATGCCGCGAAATGCGCGAAGAAAAACTTCCTGCGTCACATCGGCGGCGTCGGCTGAATCCGAAAGAATTCCATAAACCAGGTTGTACACACCCGCGTGATAGTAGGTGACGAGCCAGTCGAATGCCGCGTCGGATCCCGACTGAAGCTCGGTTACCAGCTCGGCTTCATCGCGTCCCCACGGCAGTGATTGTGCTAGATCGGACATGCCTTCCGCCCTGGTCTCCTCAGTTAGGCCGTGTCCCTAGAACGTTAGACACCGGGCCGCCTCGCAGAGTTCCACAAATCATATTCCGATTGTTTCCGCAAACGTATCCATCAAAAGTACTAGACAAGCTAGAAGTTAGAGGCTCGAGGTTAGAGGCTGGAAAGCACCCGCGCGCGGTAGCAAAGTGCAAACCTTCACTTTTTTCGCTGTTAGAGAGGGGGCGCTCCCTTTGTTTTGAGGGAGTTACGGGGTGCTCTAATTGGCTGAATTTCGCTATTAGGTTCTGGAGGCTAGAGGCTGGTGGCTCGGCGCTCGAAACCCCGGAGCGGCAAATCCTGCCTGCCAAAAGCGGCGCCTTGGCCACTTCCCCCTCCTCCTTTCGATCCGTCCCGCATCTGTATTCTTTTCGCTACGACGCTACTGCTGCTGGCTAATTAGATGGGAGGTTTATCGAGGGCGTTGCCTCGCGGCCCTCGCACCATCCTTGCGCGATGAGGGAACACGGAGGGCCGAGCGGCACGATATGCGGTGTTACTTCTTTTCGCTGACATTTCTCAGTGGCAGCTAGAGTTCACCCCTGGTTTTAGTCTTAAATCTAAGAGAATAGCTGACGGTCGCGAATCTTCTCTATATCGGTGAAATCCTCCTCCCACCACGCCTTCTCGCCCGGCTTACTTGGCGGGCGAGACAGTTCGAGCTTTTTCTTCGATTTTTTGGCTTCTAACTGAAGGACGCGGAAGTGGTAGTGGTCCAGCATGCTCATCGCCTCTACAGCGTAAGAAACGGCGATTCTCCGGTCGCGGATGACCAGCAAATTTTCTCCATTCGCGAGGTCGGCTGGCTTAGAAAAGTTGTATGAACCTACGTAGACCCGAGCCGTCGGCTTGTTGAAATCAATAACTACGAACTTGTGGTGCATCCGGGTGCCGGTCCCGGCTTTCGGTTCAGATTTGAAGGGCTCAGGGGTGTCTTTGCCGGTGAGCGCCGTCGGATACAAGGGTACGAGGTTGCCGTTTGGCTTTTGAAGAGTTATTCCTCCGACCTTCTTGTCTGACATTCCGTAAACGAAGCGGTCCGCATTCTTAGTGAGTTTTTTGATTGCATCTCTGATAGGTCCGGATGTTTCGTAAAGGAAGGCAAGCGAATACAGAACAGACGAAGTCGAATTCAACATGTCATCCGCGATGGATTTTAGCAGAGCGTTCTTGGCTGAATGAGGGGAGAACGCAATCTTCGCGTCGATACCACTTAGCCCGATATCGCGCCACGTGGCAGCGGTAGTTTTGCCGAAATCGGCAACCTTGCTCGACTTCCAATAGCTTTCGAACGCGTCGAAAAACAACTTCACGGTCGCTGCGCCGGTAAACACTATCGCGTTGTTTGACTGAACATAAAAAGCTCTCCAAGAGAAGTTTGTTGAACCGCACACAGCTAGCTGGACTGAACCGGCGACAGCAATAAACTTGTTGTGCTGTAGGCTCCCCATATGTTCCCGCTTTACATTGGCGGCACCGGCGGATTCAATTAGCTCCTTTGCAGCTTTATTTTCGCTGGAACCTGCCTTCTTGTGGTCCTTGCTGTCATCAATGATGACTTTCAATCGCTGTCCGAGCTTCACGAGTCTCGACACTATCTCAGGTTCGTTCAAGTCGTAAGCGACGACCCGCACCTGAGCGTCCGTGTCCAAGATCGCTTTGTCGAGGACATCGAGAATTGCCGCTCGCGCTTCAAATCCCATCCACGCGTAAGCGTCGTCGGCATATGGAACGGACGGCTTGAAGTCCAAACTGCCTGCACTCTCGGGAGGCAACAAGCCGGCGATCGTTTTGTACTTGTCGACGAACGCTTGCGAGAATATGAATCCTCGCGTATACGCGACGTTCAGCTGGCCCGGGTATGTGTCTCGCGTAAGCTCGAGTTCTGCTGTTTGCTCCGCACCGTAAGTCAGTTTGAGCTTGTCGTCCATGAAGACAGGCTTTACGTGGTAAGTGAGCTTTCCGGCCGGCATAGCTTGTCGTGGAAAATGAACCCACCGAAACTTCTGAATTGGCGCTTCGCTTGTCGGGAACATTCGCAAACCCTTTGGATTTGGAGTATCCGCGAAATTCAGACGGTTTTGTAATGTGTGCATCTGACTGCTAGCCGGATCAGTGTACTGAATGGCAAAACCGACAAAATTCATCGGTGGCTTCCCGTTCTTCCAATCCATCGCGAGCATTGCCATTCCGTCTCCGCGATGTATCTTCAGGGTGAATTGGGCCGACGGATTTTGGCCGAGGACCTGAAATTCTCCGGACATATCGCCTCCACATTATAGGGAAAAGTACGGGGCCGTTACCGAGAAGGCTCGTCCCGGTTTGAAGAGACTTCGATTCGAAACCATCACTCGGCAGGATGCGCAGGAGTTATAACACAGGTTACGTCATTTCTGTATACCTAAAGGTTGAGGCTTTAGATTCATTTCCCCGCAATCATTTGGGTGATCGCGCGAATTAACGGTGCCGACTTCTCACGCGGTCGCGGCGGCAGCGATGAATTTCTGGCAGCGGCTTGCAAGACCGGCGCGAGTGAGTGTAACTTTTGTGGACAACAGAAGCCTCCTTTGAAAAAAGGAAATCGACGAATAGTTTCCACTTGGATCCGCTTATGGCACTATCTCTTTTTCTTTTCCATTAATGGCGCAGAGGTAACGGAGAACTTCAAATGATGCTGTTGTACGAAGGCTGCATAACCGAATTCAATACGATTGGTGTCCAACGAAACGGAAACCTAGGGAACTTTCGGTTACTCGCGGTCGCCGGATCGGAGTAGATTCGGACTGTTCCTTGGGAACCGATGTGATTGTGACTCGAACGGACCTACAGAACCTGGCTCGACGGCGTCTACGTGAGGCCCGCTTACTGTTGCAAAATGGCCTATACGATGGCGCATACTATCTATTCGGGCTAGCAATTGAATGTGCCATCAAATCGTGCATTGCTAGACGAACGAGACGGCACGACTTCCCCGATAAGCAAGTCGTATCCGAGAGCCACACCCACGATCTCACAAAGCTGATGAAAATCGCTGGACTGGAACCCGCGCTACTGCTGGAAAGCGCCGCTCATCCGCTATTCGCGACCAACTGGAATGTCGTGAAGGATTGGAAAGTCGAGACTCGGTATCTGATCGTCGGTCAACAGAAAGCGAGCGATATGCGATCTGCCGTTGTTGGCAAACCTCACGGAGTCATGAGTTGGATAAGACGGAATTGGTAGCAAAGGACATCGAGTCAGGGCGTCGATTAACTGACGCGCTTCAGCAATCCAGCATTCCGCTAAGCGCATCAATGTGGTTCTACGACCCCAATGCCGCCGAATGGTGGCTCATGATCGCTAGTCCCATGGTCGACACGAGTGGGTCGAGAGCAACCTATACTGCAATCCAAAAAGTCTTGAGGGGCCTTGACCCGCCAACCGATCTGGTCTTCCGCAAGATCTCTGTTGTGAGTCCTACAGAACCTCTCATACGGCTACTCCGAGTTGCAATTCGGTCGACCGGTAGCGGCGGAGTCCGTTTCACGCACAACACCATCAACAATCACTTCATCGAGGATGCTTATGTCTACTTGTTGAGCTAGAACTGCGACCATGAATTCTTTTCTCAGATTGACGTGCGGATTGCGTTGGAGCAACATGTGTTGAAGGACACCGCATTGACCCCGATCACGCAAACGCTGGCGGCCAGGGCGGAGCAGGCCCGATCGCTTGAAGAGGTGCGCAAGAAGGATCTCCACGCGGGCGACCGAGTGCACGTCACGACGAGAAACTCCCTTTACACAATTTGGGTGCTTGATGAAGGCGTGTATTTGGTTTCTGGCGGGTGGTTCGATCTGCACGGCATTTCGCCCCAGACAATCGCGATTCACGGTTGTACCTGGGGCGGGAGCGCAATCAAGCACGACATACTGGCTGCATGCGGGCTTCGCATGGAGTTCGGGAACACGGTTCTGACCACTCGAATTCGAGCGCTTCGAGTGATACCAGCCGAAGCACAAACATCCCTCAATTAAGGCACGAAATCGACCTGCACTGCGCGCGGCGGCGTTTCCGCGGCGGTGCGCGGCGGGGGGAACGGTAACCACAGATGAAAAAGCCGGCGGAGGAGGGAGAATCTCCGCCGGCTACCGGGACGCGGCAACTCCCGCTTCTGTTTTAGTCGCCAGCGATCACAGTCTGTGTTTTGGCTCGCGCGAGTTCCTGGCGTTCAGATTTGGGATACAGGAACTCGTGGCCGTCGTTGTTGCCGGGATAGAACCAGGCAACGATGGCCTCGGCGGTTCCCTGCCCTCTGTTTGCGAGCACGAACGCGGCGCGGTCGCCCGCTTCCGGCCTCTGGCGGCGAATGGTGAAGAGCGTGGCGAGCTGCTCGTGCTGGTCGTTGAAGACTTGCACGATCTCGCGATCGCTGTCGGAGCCTGCCAGTTGAATCAAATAGGTTCCGGCAGGGAGGGTTTTTCCGGGAATTTGGACCGGTTGGCTGAAGGTTACTTTGGTGGCCTGATTGATTTCGTCCGCGTGCACAACGGGCAATACAATTGCGGCCGCAAGCACGAGGCCGAGAATTAAAGACATCTTTTTAATTTGCATTTGGTATTTCTCCTCAGCCAGTAGACCGCAGCGCGTGGAATTTTATTCCGCCGAATTTGCCCTTTGCGCGCAATGCGCAACCATGCAATTTTGATGAATCTTTTTCGCGATTGCGACGTCAAACACTTCGAAGATCTGCGATGCAGGAGCACGCGCAGGCGAAGCCGCGACACGCCAGCGTGCTGACATTATCTCCACGCTGGGCTGCTTCGACGCGATTGAAATCAGTTCTTCCGCATCTGGCGTGGCTCAGACGCCGAATCCAGAACTTTTCAGGAAGGAATTCCACTCGATCGCGCAGCGCTCTTTTCCTGCCAGCTGCAACCAAAATACTCAATTGAATTGATCGGTGGAGGTAGATCTACTTCGGGGGCTGCCAGGGGTCGAGCCAGAAATCGAGAGAGAGCCAGAGGCTATAGGAGTACGGCATGAGGACCAGCGCGAGCGGGAGAGCGAAGAGGACCCAGAGGCCATAGCGCGCGTAGTTCGAAAGGGCGTCGTAATAGGGCAGGAGCAGCGAGAAAAGAAAAACGGGGATCACGATCGCAATGGTGAGTGCGTAGGTGACGATCATGCCGCCGATGTAGTAGCCCGACTCGCGGAAAAAAGAAAGGCCGCAGACAGCGCAGTGCGGCAGCATTTTGTTTGGCCAGCGGTCGAGGACGCGCCCGACGCGGCAGTTGGGGCACCGAAGAAACAGCGCATCGCGCGCAGCGGCGCGACAAGGCGGCCGGACAATACCAGGCACCCCACGAGGCGCTCCACGAGCCGCTGCTCTTTGCATGAAGCTGATTCTACGCTGAAGAAGTGCGCGAGAGTGACCGGGAAAGTTCGCCGCGACCGCCACTCGGTGCGCGATTCATTTCTGCCATGCAGCTGCGAAGCAAATGGAAAGCGCGCGCAGCCGCTGTTT
>Ga0210394_10005627_pt1 | contig 13976 bp, 12 predicted proteins | sample IncBWC12MmetaG_FD_160121 | JGI IMG/M metagenome (GOLD analysis project Ga0210394, IMG submission 160121) | Forest soil microbial communities from Barre Woods Harvard Forest LTER site, Petersham, Massachusetts, United States - Inc-BW-C-12-M | ecosystem: Environmental > Terrestrial > Soil >...
ATTGCCCGCGGAGAATGCCGCGATCCAGCGCGGCATTCATCCGCGCGAATGGACGAACACAAACGTTGCGTCGTTCAAGCGGGTGATGCAGCGGTTCGGCTTCAGCTACGACTGGCGGCGGGAAATCTCCACGTGCGAGCCGGAATACTATCACTGGAACCAGTGGTTTTTCCTGCGCATGCTGGAGCGCGGCATCGCGTACCGCAAACGCAGCCGCGTGAACTGGTGCCCGAAATGCGCCACGGTGCTGGCGAACGAGCAGGTCGTGAATGGTTGCTGCTGGCGGCACGAAGACACGCCCGTCGAAGCGAAGGAGATCGAGCAGTGGTTCTTGCGAATCACGCAATACGCCGATGAACTGCTCGACGGCCTGGAGCAGCTCGAAAGTGGATGGCCTGAGCGCGTCCTGGCGATGCAGCGGAACTGGATCGGGAAATCGCGCGGCACGCGCGCGCGATTCGCCGTCGACGGATTTCCTGATACTTCGATTGAAGTATTTACAACGCGGGTGGATACCATTTATGGCGCTTCGGGGCTGATTCTCGCGCCTGAGCATCCGCTCCTCGAGAAACTCATCGCGGGTGTCGCCGGCCAAGCCGCGATCGAAGGGGAACTGCAGCGGCTGCGCCGCCGGCTCACGCGCGCGGCTGACATTGCTACGGCGGAGAAAGAAGGATTTTTCACGGGACGCTACGCGACGAATCCCTTTAGCGGCGAAAAAATTCCGATCTGGGTGGGAAATTTCGTCCTGATGGAGTACGGGACGGGCGCGGTGATGTGCGTTCCGGCGCACGATGAGCGCGACTACGAGTTCGCGAAAAGGTTCGGTCTGGCCATCCCGATCGTGATCCAGCCGAACGAAGGCAAGCCGCTGACGGCCGAGACGCTCGACGCCGCGTTTGTCGAATACGGCAAGCTTGTGAATTCCGGGCCGTACACCGGCCTTGCCTCTGACAAAGCCATCGAAAAACTGTCGGCCGATGCTGAAGCGCGCGGATTCGGCAAGGGCGAAATCATTTTCCGCCTGAAGGATTGGGGCATTTCGCGGCAGCGCTACTGGGGCACGCCGATTCCGGTGATTTATTGCGGCAAGTGCGGGATGGTGGCCGTGCCCGACAAGGATTTGCCCGTGGTTCTTCCGCCCATGGCGACATTTAGCGGGCTGGGCGAATCGCCGCTGGCGAGCGTGCCGGAATTCGTGAACGTGAAGTGCCCGAAGTGCTCCGGCGCTGCGCGGCGCGAAACGGACACGATGGACACGTTCATCGATTCGTCCTGGTATTTCTATCGCTACGCCGACCCGCACAACAACAAGGCGGCCTTCGATCCGGCGCTGGCGCGCTACTGGCTGCCGGTTGACCAGTATATTGGCGGGATCGTTCACGCCATCCTGCATCTCCTGTACACGCGATTTTTCTGCAAGGTGATGCGCGATCTCGGCCTGGTGAATCATGACGAGCCGGTGAAGCGCCTCTTCACGCAGGGGTTGGTGCTGAAGGGCGGCACCGCCATGTCGAAGTCGAAAGGCAATGTCGTGGGAGCCGAAGAAATGGCCGAAAAATACGGCTGCGACACTGGACGCCTCTACACGCTCTTTGCCGCGCCACCGGAAAAAGATCTGGAGTGGAGTGAGGAAGCGATTGAAGGCTGCGCCCGCTTCCTACAGAAAGTCTACAAGCTCGTGTCCAAGCACGCGGAATGGTTGAAGGAAGTGCAGGCCGGAAACGTTACAGGGGCATGGCTTTCGTCGGCTTCAGCTAAGGAGAGAGCGCTGCTGCGCAAGGCGCACCAGGTGCTGAATCGGGTGAGCCACGATTTTGAGACACGCTGGCACTTCAACAGCGCGACGGCGCTGCTGATGGAGCTGGTCAAGCAAATTCAAACGCAGGAACCGCTCGAAGAGGGGATACGCCCCGAAATTGCGAAAGAGGTCTTCGAGTTGCTGATCCTGATGCTCAATCCGATGGCGCCTCATCTGGCCGAAGAACTCTGGGAAACACTCGGGCACACGCGGGACACGCTGGCGCACGCCGCGTGGCCTAAATTCATTCCAGAGCTCGCTGCGGAAGATCAGGTAGAAGTTGTGGTCCAACTGAACGGAAGGGTAAAAGGAAGGGTAATGGTGGAAGCGGGTCTGGCCAAGGAAGAGTTGGCCGCGCGCGTACTAGCGGATCCAAAAATCGCGCAACTCCTAAACGGCCAGAGCGTAGTAAAGAGAGTGGTCGTCCCTGACAAGCTCGTCAATTTGGTAGTCCAGTGAGGTGCGAATGAGCGAGCGCGGCGGCATCGTGGTACTGGATTTCGGCGGGCAGTATACGCAGTTGATCGCCCGGAGGATTCGCGAGCAGCACGTGTTCAGCGCGATCCTGCCGTGCACCTCCGGGATCGACCAGATTCGCAAATTTGAGCCTGTGGGCATCGTTCTTTCCGGCGGGCCGAATTCGGTGTATGACGCCGGCGCGCCGCCGTGCGACGCCGGAATTCTCTCCATGGGCTTGCCGGTGCTGGGCATCTGCTACGGGCTGCAGTGGATGACGCACAAACTCGGCGGGCGCGTCGAGCGCGCGGACCGGCGCGAGTATGGCAGGGCCGAACTTTTGATCAAGGACGGCTCGCCGCTCTTCACCGGCTTGCCGAAGAAGCTGCGCATCTGGAACAGCCACGGCGATCACGTGCGGGCGCTTCCGGCGGGCTTTCACGTGACGGGCGAGACAGGCAATGCCGTCTCTGCCGCCGAGGATCCGTCGCGAAAACTGTACGCCGTGCAATTTCATCCCGAGGTGCGCCACACCGATTGCGGCTCGGAAATGCTGCACAATTTTGTGTTCGACATCTGCCACGCGCAGCCTCTTTGGAGCGGCGCGGCCTTTATCGCTGAGACCGTGGAATCGATTCGCAAGCAGGTGGGCACCGGCCGAGCGATCTGCGCGCTGAGCGGAGGAGTGGACTCTGCCGTGGCGGCCGTTATCGTGCACCGCGCGATCGGCGACCGGCTGACGAATATATTTGTGAATAACGGCATGCTCCGGAAGAACGAGTTCCGCGACACGCTCGAGTTGCTGCGCGACCGCTTGGGGTTGCAGGTGATCGGCGTCGACGCATCTAACCGTTTTCTCGCGCGTCTGAAAGGCGTGGTGGAACCGGAAGAGAAGCGGAAGAGAATCGGCGGGGAATTCATCGCGGTCTTCGACGAGCAAGCTCGCTCGTTGGCCACTGGCCCTGATCGAGCCGGATTCCTAGTCCAGGGCACGCTCTACCCGGACGTAATCGAATCCATTGCCGTTCGCGGCCCCTCGCAGACCATCAAAACGCATCATAATGTGGGAGGGCTTCCGAAGGATTTGCCGTTCGCGTTGATCGAGCCGCTGCGCGAGCTGTTCAAGGACGAAGTCCGCAGCATCGGCCGGGAACTGGGCCTGCCCGAAGAGATGCTCACGAAGCATCCGTTTCCCGGCCCCGGCCTGGCCGTGCGGCTCCTGGGCGAGGTGACGGAGGAGAGCCTCAAGCCGCTCCGAGAGGCCGATGCGATCGTGGTCGAGGAAATTCGCCACGCGGGGCTGTACGAAAAAGTGTGGCAGGCCTTTGCCGTGCTGCTGCCGGTGCGTAGCGTGGGAGTGAGGGGGGATGAGCGAAGCTATGGATATACGGTGGCGGTGCGAGTCGTCGAGTCCGAAGACGCGATGACGGCGGACTGGGCCAGGCTGCCGTCAGAAGTTCTGGAGCGAATTTCGACTCGAATCGTTAATGAGGTGAACGGCATTAACCGGGTGGTCTACGACATCAGCTCAAAGCCGCCGAGCACGATCGAGTGGGAGTAGGCAGGGGAGAGAGGTAATCAGGCTATGTGCCACATTGAAACGTCGGCTGATAAGGGTCGATTGGCTGCGGCCCGAGTGGTATTACCTTGGTCGTGGACCGACCAGACGCGGTCGTGAATCGCCCAATGGGAATACCATCCGGGCCCCTGAGCCCGTACAACGGAGAGCGCCGATCCGGACAAGCCGGAAACCCGCAGGACTCAGCGAGTGGACATCTTCTGAGCCATGTAAAGCAGGAGACGGCGGTCGCCCTCTTCGATGCGACCCATGAGCCTGCGAAACTTGCTCAGGAGACGAGCTTCTTTCCCTACGCTGCCCCAAACAATTTCGTCGGCGCTTTTGCGCTTCGGAAGGTTGGGAAGCACGGGTGGCTCTTCTCCATCGTAGAAAAGTTGATAGAGTGGGACTTCCAGAGCGCGGGCCATTTTCTCGAGTGTTTCAATGGCCGGTACGGTATGGCCATTTTCCACGCGGGATATATAGCAGCGAAGCAGTCCTGTGCGCTTTTCGATGTCCCCTTGGGAGAACTTTTTTTCTTCGCGCAGAACGCGAAGTCGGTCGCCGATAATCATGTCGGCATTGTTGCATAGGGATATACTGGCTGCAAGCACAAAAGTTGCTGGTTCTGGAATCTCCCGAAACCGGGAAGCGATGGCTAACGTCACAAATTCAGAGGCTCCTCGCGGGGCTCCGGCGGCAGTCGAACGGGAGTCCTCGGCGTCCGCTGCTTCCGCGGAGAAGCAAAAAGAGCTTGTCCGGCGCGCGCAAAAGGGCGACGTGAGCGCGTACGAGGATCTGGTCCGGATTCACCAGCATCGGGTCCTGGCCGTGGTGGGAGGAATTCTGCGAGGTAGCCAGGACGTGGAGGACGTGGCGCAGCAAGCGCTGGCGAAAGCTTACTTTTCGATCCGGCGGTTCGACGGGCGCTCGGCGTTCGGCACGTGGCTGTACAAGATCGCGGTCAACGAGTGCTGGGATTATCTGCGAAAAAAGAAAGTGCGGCGTCTCGTGTACGAAGCGGATATGAGCGAGGAGCAGGTGCGGAAGCTGGAATCCATGCCGGAGCATGGCTACGGCGGGGCTTCGCACCGGGAAGATACCGCGAAGCGCCTCGAGCAGCGTCAACTGTTGGAGCGGCTGCTGGCCGAACTCGAGGACAAAGACCAGATCATGCTGGTCATGAAGGAAGTGGAAGGATTTTCGGTCGAGGAAATCGGCGAGGTGCTCGGGCTGAACGTCAACACCGTGAAGGTGCGACTGTTCCGCGCCCGAGGGCGGCTGGTGGAAATGTACCGGAAGCGTATGCAGAAGCGTCCGCCCTCGCGAGAGGGCTTGCGGCCGCGAAGGAGTGACAAAAGTGTTTGAAAAACCGAATATTCCCGCGCGTTGTCGAAAATTCGAGGCGCGATTTGAGGACTATCTCGCCGGCGCTCCGGACGCCGAGCTGAGCGACCACCTGCTCCAGTGCGTGGAATGCCGGTCGGTGCTCGCGGATTCGCGCCTCGCGGGCGATTTGCTTCGCGAAGCGTGGGGGCCGGCCAGCGCGCCGAGCCACGCGTTTCTCGCGAATGTGATGTCTCGAATTCAAGAAGAGGAGGCGCGCGCCAAGTCGCCCGCGGCGTTCTGGTTGCCCTTCGAGTTGCTCGCTTCGCGATTGTCGCTGACGGCCGCCGTGCTGCTGCTGGCCATGTCGGTTTATATCGCGAAATTTGCGCCCCCACACCGGAGTGTCTCGCTTGGTCCCGTTCGTAGCGAATTGAGCGCTGCCGATTTCCCACAGCCGCCTGGAGACCCCGTGAGCAACGAAGAGGTTTTGGTTTCTCTCTCTGAGAGGAATTATGGACGCTAACCAAGGCAATCGGAAAGCGGTTCTGCTCGTTTTGATTCTATTTCTACTGGGAATCGCGGTGGGGAGTCTCGGCACGTATGTTGTCACCACTCGAGTGCTCGCCGCGCGGCCCCAGGCGAGCCTCGCCCGCAATCCCGGGCACGTGATGGCGATGTTTACCAACGACCTGGGTCTCAATCCCGACCAACAAAATCAGATCCAGGCCATCCTCAACGACACGCGCGCCAAGTACGCCCAGCTGCACGAAAAGCTTGATCCGGAATACGAGCAGGTTCGGCAACAGGGACGCCAGCACATTCGCCAGGTTCTGACCCCGGAGCAACTGCCCAAATTTGAAGACCTGCTGCGCCAGATCGACGAGGACCGGCGCCGGCGGCAGGTAGGTCCCGAAGGTCACGATTAATTCCATATCCCGCGTAGGCCGGCGGCGTCTGCCTCGAAGTTAAAGGCGCAAAGACCAGGTTGCCCGGAGTCGTGTCGTCCGGAGATTAAGTTCGAAGATGGCAAGACTCGTTGAGATTGTGAATGGTTTCTGGCGCCGGTCGATGTTGCACCGCGCCCTGATGGTTGCGCCACCCGTCGCTTTGCTCCTTTGGCTGGCAGTCGTGACGCTGGGGACGCGCTCCACGGCGCAATATTTCACCGCGAAAGTCGAACACGGCGACATTTCCCAGGTCGTGCAGGCCACCGGAACGATTAATCCTGTGAACACGGTGCCCGTGGGCTCCGTGGTGTCGGGCAACGTCGTTTCCGTCAGCGTCGATTTCAATTCCCAGGTAAAAAAAGGCGACGTCCTCGCCATGATCGATCCCGTTCCGTTTCAGCTGGCCCTCTCGCAGGTCGAAGCCGCGTACCAGAACGCACAGGCCAACCTGAACAATCTGGAAGCGCAAATCGGGACAGCACAGGCGAATGTCACGACGATGAAAGCCAACGTGGCCAAGGCCCACGCGACGACCATCGATATGGGGACACAGCAGCAGCGCACGAAGCTGCTCGCCGCGCAAGGCGTGCTGTCCGCCCAGCAGAATGACGACGCGCAGGCCAGCTACGACGAGGCGGTAGCATCCGAAAACGCCTCGGCGGCGCAGGAGAAGCAGTCCGAGTCGCAGCTCGCCGGAACGATTGCGCAGCGCGATCAGGCCAAGGCGCAGGTGCTGATCCAGAAAGCCGCGGTGGATGCCGCGAAGCTGCAGCTGAGCTACTGCACGATTCGCGCGCCGATCGACGGCACGGTGATCAACCGCACCGTAAATGTCGGCCAGCCCGTGGCCGCCAGCTTGCAGGCCCCCAACCTCTTCAGCATCGGCCAGGATTTGAAACACATGCTCGTCTATTCCAACACCGATGAGGCGGACGTGGGCCGCATTAAGGTAGGGAAGCAGGCGACGTTTCGCGTGGACTCGTTTCCCCGCGAGACGTTTTCCGGGGCCGTGTCACAGGTACGAATGAATGCGACCACGATTCAAAACGTCGTGACCTACAACACGATGGTTGCGTTTGATAATCCCGATCTGAAACTGTTTCCAGGGATGACCGCGTACATTTCCATTCCAGTCGCGGAAGCCAAAAACGCCACGAAAATTCCGAACGGCGCGCTTCGGTTCAAGCCCGACTTGACGGATAGCGAGCGGACCGCGCTCTATGCCAAGTACGGCATCAGCGACGCATCCCGCGCGACGGCGGCCGGCAGAGTCGCGGCGACCACCGGGGACGCGTCGCCGGGTGGTGCGAGCGGGGCCGGCACTGCGGCGGCATCCAATTCATCCGGCAATGGCCAGACGCGAAGCGGGCAAGGCTCGGCAGGGGGAAGTGGGCGGGGCGCGCAGACCGGCGCAGCCGCGAGCGCTGCCGGCGGCGGAAATCAGAGCGGCGGAGGTTCGGGCGGTGGAGGAGGCAAGGGCAGGGGCCAGAACTCGGCGATCGTATGGAAATTGCTTCCTGACAAGACCCTCCAGCCCGTTCAGGTTACACTTGGCGTCACGGACTTCACGTTCACGGAACTTGTCAGCGGCAGCGTGAGCCCGGGTGACGATCTTGTGATCGGCCAATCGGCGAACAAGTCGTCCTCGTCCGCGCAAATTCGCAATCCGGTGAGCGGCGCCGGCGCTCCGCAGGGTGTGCCGCGGCGGTTCTAAGCGAGCCCGCGAATCGAATTCTGCCATGGCCGAGCCAGCCGCAATCTCCACTGAGCCAGCAATTCCAGCGAAGCGCGGCGAACCCGTCATTCGCCTTGAAAATATTTTCAAGACTTACGATTTGGGCGAAGTGCAGGTCCAGGCGCTGCGCGGCGTGTCGCTCGAAATCGGCGAAGGCGAATTCGTCGCCGTGATGGGTCCGTCCGGCTCGGGAAAATCCACGATCATGAACATTTTGGGCTGCCTGGATCGTCCGACCAAGGGCCGCTACTTTTTGGACGGCGTGGATGTTTCGCATATGACGAAGACGGAATTGGCCCGCATCCGCAATCGGAAACTCGGTTTCGTGTTTCAGCAGTTCAATCTGCTGTCGAGGACTTCGGCGCTTGAGAATGTGGAATTGCCCGCGGTCTATGCGGGGATACCCGCCGAGGAGCGGGCCCGTCGCGCCATGGAGGCGCTCACACGAGTGGGCCTCGCCGAACGCGCGGGGCATCATCCCTCGCAACTCTCCGGCGGGCAGCAGCAGCGCGTGGCCATCGCCCGCGGCCTTGTGAATCGTCCCGCGATTTTGCTTGCTGACGAGCCCACGGGAAATCTCGACAGCCGGACGTCAGTCGAAATCATGGACATTCTGCAGACGCTGAATGTCGAGCAGAACATTACGATCGTTGTGGTCACGCACGAGCCCGATATCGCGCAGTACGCCACGCGCAATTTGCTGTTCCGCGACGGCAAATTGGTTCGCGACAGCGTGGTGCAGGACCGGTTCGTCGCGCGGGAGGTGCTGAAGACGCTGCCCACTGTCGAGCAGCAGGCCGCGGAAGACGCACTACAGGAAAGCAAGCAGCCGGCGTAGCGGACGGCAGACACGGCGCGGTCCGGCCGTTGAGCGCAGCGGAACTCATAGATGGATTTCATGAACACATTTCGGCTGGCTCTGCGGGCGCTGGCGCGCAACAAGATGCGCTCCGCGCTGACGATGCTCGGCATCATCATCGGCGTGGGCGCCGTCATCGCCGTCGTGAGCATTGGGCAAGGCGCGCAGTACCTGGTGCAGCAGGGAATTCAGGCGATGGGCACGAACGCCGTCTTCATCGCGGCGGGCAGCAATCGCGCGGGCGGAGTGCGGCAAGGATACGGCGGCGTAAAAACGCTGACCGTGGACGATATGAACGCCATCCTGAAAGAGATTCCTCTGATCCAGCAGGCCGCGCCGGCGCTCAGCAGCCGGCAGCAGGTCGTGTACGGAAATCAGAACTGGAACACGAGCATCACCGGCACCACTCCGAATTATTTCGAGATTCGCACCTGGCCCGTGCAGGCCGGATCGGCGTTCAGCGATGAGGAAGTGGACATCGCCGCGAACGTCTGCGTCCTCGGCACGACAGTCGAGAAGATTCTGTTCGTGGATGAAAATCCGATTGGCAAGACGATTCGCATTGGCAATCTTCCGTTTCGCGTGGACGGCGTGCTCGAATCGAAAGGGCAGAACGTGACGGGCCAGGACCAGGACGACGTGATCTTCGCACCGTACACCACTGTGCAAAGGAAGATTTCCGGCATCACGTGGCTCCAATTCATCGCCGCTTCGGCCGTCTCTCAGGAAGCGTCCGTGGCGGCGGTCGCCCCGATCACCAGCCTGCTGCGCGAGCGGCACCGCATCCGCGCCGGCGACGACGATGACTTTCTGATCCGCACGCAAGCCGACATCGCCGACCTGCAGAATCAGACGCAGGCCACGATGACGTACCTCCTGGGCGGGATCGCGTCGGTGTCGCTGCTCGTAGGCGGCATCGGGATCATGAACATCATGCTCGTTTCCGTCACCGAGCGCACGCGGGAGATCGGCGTGCGCATGGCGGTCGGCGCTACCGAAGACGACGTCCGGCATCAGTTTCTCGTCGAGGCCGTGACCCTCAGCATGATGGGCGGATTCATCGGAATCATCTTTGGACTGATGGGATCGGCGCTGATCAGCAATTTTCTCTCCTGGCCCACGCTCATTTCCGGCAAGGCCATCATCGCCGCCGTGATTTTCTCCGCCGCGGTGGGAATCTTCTTTGGCTATTACCCCGCGCACAAAGCCGCGCAGCTCGATCCGATCGAAGCGCTGAGGTATGAATAGGGTAGCCTCCCAGTCTTCCGGGGCACAGCCCGGTGTCCCGGCAGGATGGAGTTGACCTGGGCCACATTCCGATGACGCCGTTTCTAAGGACTTTGAGCTAGCGCAAGAACAACAGTTTCGATGTCGTATATATTCCCCGCTCGAACGGGGAGTGGAGCGACGGTCGCGATTTACTGTGCTCGCGGGCGTAGCGGGGACGCCACTCCCCGATTTTTCTTCTGGGGATGATTTTCGGGTTTTTGATCGGGCAGAGCGGAGCCCTCGTTCCGTTCCACATTCCGATAACCCTTATCGGAACTTGAGAAGTCCTCGTTCTCGTCTGGGTCAAACGAATATCGGAATCATGAATAAAATCTGTCGCGTGTGTTTGCAGACTAGAGTGACGTCCCTTGAGACAATTGGGTGTGCGGCGCCGTCCGCCGACGGCTATATGCCACGAATACCAGAAGTAGTCCAACGACCACAGTCGTCAGCGCAGCCCCGCGTTGCCCGGCCTTCAAGTTCACCGCTGTGGCGCCGATCATAATAATTACCAGCGCGGCTGCCGCTAGTGGCGTCAAGCCAGTTCGAATACGAAGAATCCCCGGCAGAATCAACGCAATCGCGCCCAGTATTTCGGCGCCTCCGATGAAATGCAGAAACCAGCCTGGCAGTGCAATTTGCTTGGTCATCTCTGCAACTGGAATAATGAACTTCATCACGCCAGCGAACATGAAAAGCATCGCGAGCAAGACCTGAAGGACCCAAAGCAGCACATTCAGTTTGCGGCCGGACCGGTCCGTTGCAGCAGGTTTCATGGGCCAAAACTCCTCCTATTGGATTATTGGAACGTGGGAATCTCGATTCGGGCCGTACTCCGATAAGCTTTTGGTTGTTTTCGGCTTTCTATTTTTTATCCGGCACGTACGGGCCGCCTGGCACTCCCCAACCCCACTTCGGCATGGGCGTTACCGAATCCGCCACCGTATCCGGCGGCAGTTTCGAATTCATGACTGCGAGTCGTGACCCCCACTCCAGGTAAGCCGCGAGCGCCGATCGAAATTCAGGGTCAGCGGGAAGCCCGATCTCATCTGCGCTGTCAAGCAGCAAGCTCACCCACCGTCGCCGCTGTGGCTCCGAAATATTTCGCCCAAAGTGATGCGCCAGCATGGTCGCGTGCCCGCCGCGGCTCACTGTGTATGCTTGCGATCCCCCCATCACTTCGCCCACAAAATCCGCTACGTGCTGCGGATGTTCCGCCGGCATTTCGCCGAACAAAGGCTTCAGCAATTCGTCCGCGGCCACGCGCTCGTAGAACTTCACCATCAACGCTTTCAGGACTTCCGCTCCCCCCAGCCACTCATTCAGCGACGGAACTCGATTGTTTTCTACTGTCACTTTGTTCGTTTTCCTCTCTTATTCGCGATGAGTTCGATAGAAGCTCCGCGCTCATGCGACCTTGATCCCCCCAGGATATAGATGCGAGGAGCGGCGGAAAGCGTCAGGCAACATCAATCGCGGCGCGGGTTTGCTTCACGTGCCTATGACTCGGTGAGGTCGAGTCGTCAGTGCTCATGTGTGGGATCAGCCGTGCCGTCCGACCATTTGGCGACCGGAATGAGCAATACCGTCACTCGGTCCTCGGGATCTTTGGTTGCCAGAATCGGGGAACCCGGCAGATTCGCGCCCCAGGTTAGGTCGTCCGTTTGCGAGACGAAAAACATCAGGTGGGGATGCCAGTGCCCGGCCTGATCGTCCAGATACCCTTGCTTTGACAGCATGTAGCTCATCGCGCCCGACTCCAGCGTCGGGAGTTCCTTCTTGTCGAAACCGGCTTTGACGCTGTCGAACATTTGAGCTTTGGATTGTCCGGCCAGTATCCACTCGGTCTTCTTGATGGTGAGTGGAAGGTAGGTTCGCGCGGCTGGCGGGTTGAGGCAGATGGGACCGCGCAGCTTGGGATTCCAAAAATTCGGATCGTCGATTCCAGCGGTCCACGAGCGCTCCACGATGCACACGAAACCGTTCTTGCCCTTAGCCGCGGTTTCGTAACCATGCCGTCCGAGGACCAAAACCTCGGCGTCGTGTGAGATCGATTCCGGGGCCGCGCTCCGCGCCAGGGCAATCTCCGCATTCCGGTCCGTCATCAGATATTGCTCAAGCGGGGCCATGCTCGGATACGGTGTTTTGGCAGCCTGCGCTTGCGCTTGCCGCGCTGCGCCCAGCCAGGCAACCAGTGCGAAGATTGTTGCTGCGATCGTCCTGAGAGTCTGCCGCTTCATTGGTTTCTCCCGAGATACAGGATTCTTCTTCGGGCATTTGGCTGGGGCCTAATCTTGAAAGCGAGATTCTACACCGATCCGCAAGAGCGGCGTCACCGCAGAAATTGGAACGCCCCCGACGATTTCATCGAGGGCGTTTCTAATTGTGGCCAAATGCCCGCGGCTCAGGGCTGGGCACGCCGCGTCGCCGCGATCGCGGCGGGAACTCTAGATATCGTAGTAGAGGTGGAACTCGTAGGGATGCGGGCGCATCCGAACGGGATCCGCCTCTGTCTTTTTCTTGTAGTTGATCCAGAGTTCGACGAACTCGGCGGTGAAGACGCCGCCTTCGAGAAGGAACTTGTGGTCCTTCTGAAGTTCGCTGAGCGCTTCTTCGAGCGAGCCGGGCATGGACGGGATTTTGGCGGCTTCGTGCGGTTCGAGCTCGAAGATGTCCTTGTCGAGCGGCGAGCCGGGATCGATCTTGTTCTTGATGCCGTCCAGGCCGGCCATGAGCATGGCGGCGAAGGCGAGATAGGGATTGCACGATGGATCGGGCGGGCGGAACTCGAGGCGCTTCGCCTTCGGGCTTTCGGAATACACCGGGATGCGCACGGCCGCCGAGCGATTGCGACGCGAATAGGCGAGGTTCACCGGGGCTTCGTAGCCGGGGACGAGGCGCTTATACGAGTTCGTGCCGGGCGCGATGATTGCCGAGAGAGCGCGGGCGTGCTTGAGGAGACCGCCGGCGTAGTGCAGCGCCATCTCTGAAAGTCCCGCGTAGCCGCCCCCGGCGAACAGAGGTTTGCCGTCCTTCCACAGCGACTGGTGCGTGTGCATGCCCGAGCCGTTGTCCGAAAAAATCGGCTTGGGCATGAAGGTGACGGTCTTGCCCACTTTCGCCGCCGTGTTCTTGATGATGTATTTGTACTTCATCATGTTGTCGGCGGAATTGAGCAGCGTGTTGAAGCGGAGATCGATTTCCGCCTGGCCGCCGGTGGCCACTTCGTGGTGCTGGCACTCGACGTCCATGCCGATCGCCATCATGTTCAGGACCATCTGCGAGCGCAGGTCCTGGTAATGATCGGCGGGCGGGACAGGGAAGTAGCCTTCCTTGTAGCGCGTGCGATAGCCCAGGTTCTTGTAGTCGCCGTCGTTCGGGCGGCCGGTGTTCCAGCGGCCTTCGTCGGAATCGACGTAGTAGAAGCTGTGCTGCGGCGCGGAGTCGAATCGGACGCTGTCAAAGATGAAAAATTCGGCCTCGGCGCCGAAGTACGCCGTGTCCGCGAAGCCCGTCGACTTCAGGTAGGCGTCGGCGCGCTTCACGACGTGGCGCGGATCGCGGTGATACGGCTTCTGCGACGGCGGATCGGTGGCGTCGCCAATCATCACGAGCGTCGGGATGGTGAGGAAGGGATCCATGAAGGCCGTGTTCGGATCGGGCATCAGGAGCATGTCCGATTCATGGATCGACGCCCAGCCGCGGATGGAGCTCGCGTCAAACCCGAAGCCTTCCTTGAAGGAGTCCTCGGAAAGCTCGCCGATGGGGTAGCTGACGTGCTGCCAGATACCCGGCACGTCGATGAAGCGAAGATCGAGAATCTTCGCGCCGTTCTTCTTCGCGAAATCAAGCACACCTTTAGCGTCCATTCGCTCTCCTTAAGACGAATTTAATGTGTGAATACACTTCCTCACCTCTGGATTGGAAGCGCGAATCTACCGAACGAAGGAAGGGGAGTCAAGTTTTCTGAATGATCAAAATTTGGATTCCTGATATCTGGAATCTTTATGAATTATTTATGC
>Ga0210394_10005628_pt1 | contig 13976 bp, 9 predicted proteins | sample IncBWC12MmetaG_FD_160121 | JGI IMG/M metagenome (GOLD analysis project Ga0210394, IMG submission 160121) | Forest soil microbial communities from Barre Woods Harvard Forest LTER site, Petersham, Massachusetts, United States - Inc-BW-C-12-M | ecosystem: Environmental > Terrestrial > Soil >...
TCGAAATTGGTTCCGAGGGTCATATTTTGCCTTGATTGCTTGCAAACGCTTGAACGCTTCGGGGTTGTACGCGTCCATGACACGCTTTGCGCCCTCGTCGGCAATAAAGTTCACGTAGACCTTGCCGGTACTGTGGACCTTCATCGCGTCGAAAAACTCCTGGCTCCACGCGAGATGCTGCGCCGTCTCATCCGCTTTAGCCCACCGAGTCTGAATCACAAGCGCATATTTCGACTTCCTATAGCCGAACGCAGTCGCGTCCTCATCGACGCGTGCCACGGCGCCGCCCAAGTTTATAAGCTTCACATCCGTCGCGGGTGAGGTCACCTTAGAGACGTATTCAAGCATTGTCTGTGCTGCGCCATCGGTGAGTTCCGGCAAGTAGTGCCCTATCCATTGGTTGTGAAAACCATTGCCCCAACTCGGGTCGAGGGCTTTCTGCCAGTCCGAGTAGGCACGGCGCTTCACCAGATCGATGAGTGGTCGTCCAAACTGACGAAGCGGTGCCAACGCCTTGTCGCCGTCCTCGTCCGCGCTGGCATAGCAAGCAGCGATCGTTGCCACCAGCCGACCGTGCATTTCGGTCGGAAGTAACGGAGAGGCTGGCGCCTTGCGCATCATCAGCCACACGCAAACATCGTCTGGTGCGCGATCATTGAAATCGCGAACGAACGAGGCCACCTTGGGAAGATCTTCGAGCGGGTAGAAAACTAACCCGGCAAGCACATCTGACACGGGCGCGAGGCGAAACTCAAAATTGGATATGATCCCGAAATTGCCACCGCCACCGCGAATGGCCCAGTACAAGTCTGAGTGACTCGTTTTAGACGCCTCGACAATCCGACCATCGGCTGTCACCACTTTGGCCGAGATAAGATTGTCACACCCCAGACCCAGCTTGCGGTGCAACCAACCCATGCCCCCACCCAGGGTGTAGCCTCCCACGCCAACCATGGAAATGATGGGGCCGGTCGAAGCAAGCCCGAATTTGTGGGTCGCGCCGTCAAAGTCGGCGAAGGTTGCACCGCCACCGACCCGGGCTGTTCTGGCACTCTGATCGACCTGAACGTCCCTGAGTCGAGTCAAATCGATGGTCAAGCCGCCGTCGTTTATTGCAAAACCGACGGCGTTATGCCCGCCGGCGCGCACGGAGACCAGCGCATTGTGCCGTCGTGCAAAGCGCACGGAGCGTACGATGTCATCGGCGTCGGCGCAGCGAATGATAATGGCCGGCCACCGATCGATCGCGGCATTCCAGATGTGCCGAGCCGCGTCATAGTCCGGTAGGCCGTCGACCAGGAAGTCGCCTTTGAGACCCTTTTTAAATTCAGTGACGGCCGAGTTGTCAACGGCGATAGTGCTGCCGTCCAATGTCTTTAGGCTCGTTGCCGCGGAATCGGCGCGAGCGACGCCAGTCCGGTAGGTTGCTGCGCCAGCGAGGATGGCGGCCGCGCCGACGACGAATTCACGTCTCCCCATCGTGCGGTTGCTTACACCTGTCGGTTGATTGGTCTTTTCTGAGCGTACTTTCTTCATCGTCGTCTCCCTAACGATCGTGGTGTAAGTAGGCTGTCATTGCAATGAGCGCCACCTGCATTGGTCAAAGGGGATCACTCCGCAGCAGGACCTTACTCTCGTATTTACGGCAAAAAAACCACCCCCTATTTGCTAAGGGACTTTGAGCTGTCAAGGCCTTACTGGCCAACCCGGCAGCCAATGCCGCCATGCTGACGACCTCATTCGACACGGTTACACTCGGTAGCGGGTTCTTTGCCGTTGCCAATTCGAATGGCGGCTTCCGGGAAGCCAGTTTGACGTGCTGAACTTCCGGTTTAGGCCCGATTGCGGCCCGTCGACTCAGATTCGAAAGAGGGCGCTGATGCTATGGGACCGTCCGCCGTCCAATAAATATTGGACACTTTACGTCCGTGTCATTCTGGGCTAAAGGTTTGATTTTGAATGGTGGCCAGGGGTGGAATTGAACCACCGACACGCGGATTTTCAGTCCGGGTCCAAAACACGCCTAAGCATGTGATGTGAAGAAAATTATCCCTGTCGAATTGTGGAATATTTCCAGCACTTACGCCCAGATAAGTACCTGTTTCGCATAGATACGGCCTCGGAGTATTCCACAACCGCGTGCACCGAGGATTTGCCTGGGCATTCCCTGCGGTGTTACCATAGTATTACCTCTCGTGTGGAGTAGTAATGTCCAGCCCGGTAGCAACTACACTTAAAATTGCCGCAGACCTCAAACGTCGGGTCGTAGCGGCAGCCAAAGCAGCTGATAAATCACCCCACGCATTTATGCTGGAGGCGATCGAGAACCAGACTCGACTTGACGAACAGCGCCGAGCATTTATTGCTGAAGCGGTCGCTGCGCGTACCGAGGCGCTCACGAGCGGCGAGGGTTTCGCGGCGGCGGATGTGCATCGTTATATGGCAGCTCGAGTCCGCGGCGACCGGACAACGCGACCGAAAGTGCGAACGTGGCGGAAGTAGTCTACTCGCGACATGCATTTACCGACCTGGAGCGATTGGCTGAATTTCTCGTCAAGCAGGCACCAACGGCTGCCGTCGCAGCGATTGACGTCATTCGCGACGGAATCGAGATTCTTGGGCGACATCCACTGGTCGGCCGGCCATGCGAGGAAGGGCTGCGGGAACTCTTAATCTCCTATGGCAAGAGTGGCTATGTGGCGCTCTACAGCTATGAGCAACGGCAAGATGTGGCGTTAGTGCTCACCATTCGTCATCAGCGGGAAGCTGGCTATTCGACATAGGTGCCGACGATTTACACAACGCGGCTCGATGTGACCAGCCGTTTTAGTGAGGACCCCCATTTGTGGCGGCGTGTTCAACGCGCGGAGTTATCCGGCGGCAGCCGGCCAATTCCGGTCCGTGGCGATAACTAAATGCTCGCCCCGAAGCAGCCGCTCGCCGCGTCGGGCAGGCTAATCCAGCATCGAGAGAATACGATGACCCCAGCTATACCGGTTCTACTTTCATTGTCTGCAATCAAGGGCCGAAGCGAGGACACTAAACGTGAAGCCATCTCGCAAGACTGTAGGGCTAAGTACATGCGTCGCAATAGTCATGGCGCTATCACTCACCTGCAGCGCAAGGTCAGAAGAGACCCCGGATTTCGGTGCTGCCATCGACACCATTTTTCAAGAGTGGAATAAGCAGGAATCCCCTGGCTGCGCTGTCGGCATTCAGCGTGCCGATACGCCCTTTCTCATTCGAACTTACGGCTCAGCTGACCTGGAGCACGGCGTGCCGATAGACGCCGCTACAGTGTTTGAGGCCGGATCGATAGCAAAGCAGTTCACGGCCGCATCAGTCCTAATGCTAGTCGAGCAAAAGAAACTGTCGCTGATTGATGATGTGCGCAAATTCATTCCGGAACTTCCAGACTACGGAACCGCAATCACGATAGGAGAGTTACTTGGCCATACCAGCGGCCTTCGTGACTGGGGCATTGTGGAGGCAATGGCAGGTTGGCCACGCACCACCCGCTTTTACACACTTGGCGACGTACTGAGCATAGCCGCCCGACAAAAGGCTTTGAATTATCGCCCGGGAACTGTCTACTCCTACACAAACACAGGATTCAACTTATTAGCAATTATCGTGGAAAGGGTCGGCAAGGTGACGTTGGCGCAGTTCAGTCATGAACATCTCTTCGTGCCGCTGGGAATGGTCCACACCCAATGGCGAGACGACTACCGCCGCGTAGTCAAGAACCGGGCTGTTGCTTACGATATTGGCGAAAAAGGCATCGAGCAAGACATGCCTTTCGAGAACGCTTACGGTAATGGCGGCCTCTTGACCACTGTGAGTGATCTGCTGCGTTGGAACGAGGCGCTGACCGCTGGGGAACTCGGCAGTTTCGTAACGACAGAGCTTCAGCGCCAAGCCACGCTTGCTGATGGTCGACCGATTGCCTATGCGCGTGGGCTGTTCGTGCGGAATGACCGTGGGGTGCGCGAATTTTCTCACCCGGGGGTAACTGCAGGCTATCGGGCGTGGCTCGGCCGCTACCCGGACCAGCGCCTATCGATAGCCATACTCTGCAATGCAAATAATGTGCACCTAGAATCGCTGCATAATGTCGTGGCTGATCTGTTCCTCCCGAAAATTCCCGTGCCGACCGCAATCCCGCTCACGGCTGATCAAGTGGCCCGCCGCGAGGGACTGTTCGTCGACGCCCGCATGGGGCTCCCGATGCGATTGAAGGCACATGACAAGATGCTTGTGCTATTGGATGGTAAACCGCTCGTCGCTGTGTCACCGGATGAATTCCGCACCAACAATTTTTCATTGCACTTCAATGGCGATGATAGATTTGTGCTCGATGGCGGTGACGGCGATCCAGTTGAATATCAGCGTCGGCAGCCTTGGCGACCGGACCGGCCGCAGCTGCTGTCTTTCAGTGGTCGCTACACGAGCGATGAAGCTCTGGCGAGCTTTCGTATAGCGCTGGACGGCGATCAATTGGTATTGACTCCGGCGGACCGTCCTGGAGCCGCACTAGTCCTGACGCCGCTATACGCGGATACGTTTGAGATGAAAGAGCTGGAAGGAGTGATTCATTTCAACAGAGATTCCAATGGCAAGATCACGGGATTTGAGATGAGCGCCGCTCGGGTCCGGGCGCTTGGTGCCGTCAGGATGATTGACGATCTCCAGTCGCATCAATAACGCACAACAAACTTGTACTGCGCACCATGCAGCGGCGCCCGAGAGCTGCCGGTCGTGAATGTCCGCAACGGGTACTTGGCGGAGGCACGATGTGTGACTTGGTAGCGCTTTGGGGCAGCAGGTGTGCCACAACTGTGGCACGGAGGTAGGGCGTCTACAAATCAACGGCGCCTCTATCGATTGCCCGGTTCCGCCGCCAGGTCGGACAGTTCGCGCTTCAATCCCAGGCTGAGCCCGTGTTCGCTTGCCACGGCAATGAACGCTTCGATCGCAGCACTGATCGGCGCACCCTGCCGCCACACGACACCGATCGCAAGCGGCGGCGGTGCGTCGGCGAGTGGCACGGCAACCAGCTGTTGACCATCCAGCGACCAGGCGCGAAACAATACCTCCGGAAGGATGCTCACACCGCAACCCGTGGCCACCAGATTTCGCGTGGCCTCCACCGAACGGGTACGCACCGCGATGCGCGGATCGTGACCTGAGCGCCGCCACAGATCGCCGGCGGCTCGCTCCAGATCCTCGCTGCGGAGCTCGACCACGGGCTCATCGCGCAAATCCTCGACAGACACCGCGGTGGCTCGAGCCAGCCGATGTCGCGACGGAGCCCATAGGCACCATGGCGAACGTACCAGGGTCATGGTTGCAAAGCTGCTGGCGCTCTCGAGCGTCGATGTCATCATCAGCGCCGCATCCAGCTCGCCGTTTATCAGCTGATGCTCGATGAAAGTCCCGGCGTCTTCGTATACCCAGCTTCTTACGTTCGGAAACGCCCGCCGATAGCGCGCCAGCAGCGCCGGGAGGTAGTACCCGGTCAACAAGGGCACCGCGCCGATGACGACCTGCCCCGCGAGTGCCTCGGGGCGTACCGAAAGCGCTTCCTCGGCCCCCGCGACCGCGTTCAGAATTCGCTCGGTATGCCTCAGAAACTCATGCCCGGCGTGAGTTAGCGCCATGCCGCGAGCGTGGCGTCTGAAGAGCAGGGCGCCCAAGTGCGATTCCAGTGCCTGAATCGACTCGGTCAAGGCCGCCTGCGAGACGTTCAGGCTCTGCACGGCTGCCGAGATTGAGCCGAGCTCACCCACAGCGCGGAAGTAGCGAATTCCCCGTAAGGACAGAGACATTCAGTGCTCTCACAGGCCTTAGTCTTCGGTTTTTCCGATTTCACATATCGGGGCATCGATGTTACCAAGACCTGACCGGCTCAGCTAGCGTACCCGCAGCCTGGGGTGTCTCACCGGCGCCCCACGGGCAGCCCTAAGTCGACGATTTGACCGGTCAAGGTAAAGAGGGGGGGGTATCGATGAGAACGAGCGTTCGGCCTCGAATCATCGGGGTCACAGCCACTCACGTGGCTGGCATCACCGGCTGCCGGTCTGGTCAGACTGGTTCACGAGATCCCCGTACGAAAACCAGAGTGACCGTGGGGGACATGGCAATGGGCAACATCAAGAACTCTGGGACCACGCGCAACTTCGCTCGAGGAGCGCGTGGCATCGCCAAGCTGACATTGTTCGTACCTCTGATGTCCCTCGTAGTGTTGTCGCTGGTTGCAAACGCGGCCGTGTCGGAAAGCACACGCGAGCCTCTGTCGACCTCCGATCAAAGCACGGAGGTCGGCTCAGGAGCACGATCCGCCGCGGCGGAGGGGTCAGTGCTGCAAGAAGTCGTCGTCACTGCCCAGAAGCGGGAGCAGAACCTGCAGAAAGTGCCGATCGCCATCACCGCTCTCAGCGGCGATGAGCTCGCGCAACGCGGCGTCTCAAACACTCTGGATATCACCTCAGCCAGCCCGGGCGTGGTAACCAGTACGTTCGGCGAAAACGGGACCTCGCCTGCCATCTACATACGCGGCGTCGGGCAGTTGGACTTTTCCCCGCACCAGGAATCGCCTACTGCGCTGTACGTTGACGACGCCTACGTCGGCTTCCTGGGCGCCACCTACCTGGGGCTGTACGACGCCGAGCAGCTCAGCGTACTGCGCGGTCCTCAAGGCACTCTGTTCGGGCGCAACGCGACCGCCGGTGTTATTCAGATTCAAACCAATGACCCAACCGATTATGCCACCGGGTATCTTCAGCAAACGGTCGGCAGCTTCGCTCAGACGACCACCGAGGGCGCCGTCAGCGGACCACTGGGCGACAACCTGGACGCGCGACTCGCGTTCCTTTACAACCGCAATACCGGCTGGTTCGACAACAATCCTGGCCCCTCGGTCGGAGGCGCCAAAACTGCGAACGTGCGCCTCAAGGTTCTGTACAAGTTCAATGACGATACACGGAACCTGTTCGAAGCTTTCTATACCCGGGCATTCCCCATGGCTGCCGGCGCTTATCTTGACAAGCCGTCCGCGCCAAATCCGGCCAATGCGGGCTTGGTCGAAAATACCAACGGTCCATTGTTTAGGCAGTGGTGCAACAGTCTTGGCTTCGCGCCGGCCCCGCCGAACGCCGGCAACTGCCAGGGCTGGGTGCCGCCGAACGGTAATCCGTTTGCTGAGTCCTTTCGGTTTTACGATCCACGGGTGGGAAGCTCTGCCAGCTCACTCTGGGGACTCACCGACAAGTTCACTCACAAGATGTCGTGGGCTGACTTCACCTCGATCACGAACTACACCAGTTATGCTACTCAATACATCGAGGACGACAGCGGCAATCCGTTCCCGATCATCGGCTACGGGGAATCCGCCAACGCGTGGCAGGGTTCCGAAGAGGCGCGGTTGAACGGTGAGACCTCCTCGCTGCACTGGGTGGTTGGTCTGTACGCTCTGCACATCCGCGGGTCTTACACCAACGTAACGCCCCTTTACACCGGCATAGCGCCTTTACCGCCCCCCACCGGTAACTTCTCGTACTACAACAGATACTCGAACGTCTATGATTACAGCATTCTGACGGGCTCCGCATTCCCTCAGGGCGTCTGGACCGAGGCCCTGTTTGCTCAGACTGACTACGCACTCAGCAGTCGCTGGAGCGTCACTGTGGGAGGGCGCATAGAGAGGGACTCGAAGTGGACCGACATGACCCAATTCTGCGATGTGTTTATTCCGGTTACTACCTGCGCCGCTAACTTCCTTATCACCGGCAGCCAGTTCGCGCACGGGAACGTCACCCAGGACGAATGGTCGGGAAACCTGACGTTCAACTATCAGTTGACCAACGACACGCTGCTTTATGCCGGGGTTCGCCGTGGTACGAAAGGTGCGGAGATCGATGCGAATACATACCCTGGAACGTCTCCTCTCCCGTTCAGTTCGATTTACGTGCAGCCCGAGGTGTTGACGGATTTGGAGGGCGGCGTCAAATCCGAGCTGTTCGACCATCACCTCAGACTGAATGCAGATGCCTTCTACTATTGGTATCACAACTATCAGGCAGAAAAGTTCGTAAACTTCGCGGACCTTACCTTCAACGCTGAAGCACGGGACTACGGCGGCGAGCTCAGCCTGGATGCGCTGATCACGCCGACTGTGACGGTGAGCGTGGGCTATGCCTTCCTTCACACCACGGTGTATGACGTGCTAATGCCGGACGGCACCTATCGGGACCAACAGCAGCCACTTGCACCGAAAAATTCGCTCACGCTTGACCTGAAAAAGCAATGGCATGAGCCGTTCGGTACCTTCTTTGCCGCAGGAAACTTGACCTACGTCGGATCACGCTACTTCGGCTCGGTCAACCAACCGGAGCTCCTCGCGCCAAGCTATGCCCAAGGCAATCTGAGCGCGGGCTATACCACCCCCGGTGGAAAACTTACCTGCACTCTGAGCGTCAAGAACATAACGAATAAGATCATCCTCGAGGACGCCTTCGACGTCGTGTCGAGCGGAGGGTATACCGAATACAACATTGCGCCGCCGCGGTGGTTCAGTTTCGCAGTGCGATACAACTTTTAGTATGGCCCGAATCGTCCCGAATCCGCCGCGCACCTTCGGGCCGGGCGCCACCTGTCGGTACTGAGCCGCCGGGCAGCGCCGAAGGGTTTCCACATGCTGCAGATCGCCGCGCCGCCTCATCCGGGGTTGCCCGTCCAACCGATTCTCCGTCCGGCACCGCACATGCTGATCGGCGGCAAATGCGTGGTCGGCCAGGGGAGTCCCGAAACCATCGTAAACCCGGCCACGGGCAAGACCATCGGCATGGTTCCGGAGGCCTCGCCAGATCAGATCGAGCAGGCGGTGCAGGCGGCCCGGCGGGCTTTTCAGGGATGGAAGCGCACACCGGTGCGCGAACGGGCGGCCTGCTTGCTGGCGATGGCGTCGAGGATCGAGGCGCGCATCACCGAGTTGGCGCGGCTGGAATCCTGCAACTGCGGCAAGCCGTACGCGCTCATGCTGCGCGAGGAGATGCCGGCGATCGTGGACATCTTCCGCTATTTTGCCGGAGTGTCGCGCGCCATCGACGCTCCCGCCGCGGCGGAATACATTCCGGAGCACACCAGCTTCGTACGGCGCGACCCGATTGGAGTTGTTGCAGCCATTGCGCCCTGGAATTACCCATTGCTTATGGCCGCCTGGAAGATCTGTCCGGCGGTTGTGACGGGCAATACGGTGGTACTGAAGCCATCCGAACTGACGCCGCTGTCGATCCTGGCTCTAATTGAGTGTTTCGCCGAGGTCTTCCCACCCGGGGTGGTCAACATCATCTATGGGAGGGGCGAAACGGTTGGAGCGCCACTGGCGGCGCGACCTGAGGTCGGCATGATCTCGCTGACGGGAGACATCGTTACCGGACAGAAAATCCTCGAGGGCGCGGCGCGCCTGATCAAGCGCACTCACCTCGAGCTGGGTGGCAAAGCGCCGGTCATTGTGTGTGCCGATGCAGACCTTGAGGCGGTCGTAGCGGGGATTCGTGCCTACGGCTACTACAACGCGGGTCAAGACTGTACCGCGGCCTGTCGTGTCTATGCCCACGACTCGATCTACGAGCGGTTTGTCGCGGACCTTGCCGCGGCGGTGGCGACCATCAAGGTCGGCGATCCGCACCAGAGCGACGTCGAGATGGGCCCGTGCATTTCCGCGCGGCAGCGTGATCGCGTCGCGAGCTTTGTCGAACGTGCGCGCCGGCAGCCGCATATCCAGATCGCCTGTGGCGGCGACGCTGTGGCGCGTCCAGGATTTTTCTTCAGTCCCACGGTGGTGGTCAACACCAGCCCGCAGGATGAGATCGAGCGCAAGGAGGTATTCGGTCCGGTCGTCTCCGTGGCGCGATTCCATGACCTGGATGCGGTGATCCGAATTGCGAACAGTTCGGATTACGGGTTGGCGTCGTCGGTCTGGTCCCGGGACTGCGGCACGGCTCTGCGGGTGGCGGGCGAACTGGAATGTGGCACGACCTGGGTAAACAGCCACTTCACGCTTGCCAGCGAGATGCCGCACGGTGGCAGCCGCAAATCAGGACATGGCAAGGAACAGTCACGCTACGCACTGGAAGACTACACCACACCTCGCCACATCATGGTGCGCTGGTGAAATCCGTCGGGTCGCTGGCCGTAGAGTCGAGGATATCGCGTAAATGCAGACCAAGTTACTGATCGATGGGAAGCTTATCGAAGGGGAAGGAACGGCCGAGACGATCCTGGACGCGGCCCGCGGCAGTGCCATCGCCGAAGTGCGCGAGGCCAGTGGCGTGCAGCTCGAGGCGGCAGTGGCCGCCGCCGAGCGGGCATTCAATGGTTGGGCTCAGACGCCGCCGAAGGACCGCGCTGCGGCGTTGCTGAAACTGGCCGAGAGGATCGAAGCGCAAGGAACGGCAATTGCCGCACTGGAATCATCCAATACAGGCAAGCCGCTCGGCGCTGTTCTTAGCGACGAGATTCCCACGATCGCCGATGTGTTCCGCTTCTTTGCGGGGGCTGCACGAGCACAGCACGGCCTCGCCGCCGCCGAATATGCGCCGGGGTTCACTAGCATGATCCGCCGAGACCCGGTCGGGGTTGTCGGATCGATTGCACCCTGGAACTACCCGTTGATGATGGCGGCTTGGAAACTCGCGCCCGCCATCGCTGCGGGAAACACGGTAGTGCTCAAGCCCTCGGAACAGACGCCGCTGACAGCGCTGCATCTGGCGGTCACCCTTGCCGAGATACTCCCGCCCGGCGTGGTGAATATCGTGTGCGGCCGGGGCGAAACGGTCGGAGCGCCCCTGGCGGCTCATCCCCGCGTGCGTCTGGTATCGCTTACGGGCGACGTCGCCACGGGCCAGAAGGTTCTCAGCGCGGCGGCGGGCAACCTCAAGCGCACCCACCTGGAGCTGGGTGGTAAGGCGCCGGTGATCGTGTTCGACGATGCGGACCTGGCGGCGGTGGTCGCCGGCGTGCGCACTTTCGGTTATTACAATGCCGGACAGGATTGCACGGCTGCCTGCCGGATCTATGCAGGATCCCGTATCTACGAGCGCCTGGTATCCGATCTGACCTCAGCGGTCCGCTCAATCCGTGTTGGCTTGCAGACAGCGCAGGACGTTGAAATGGGACCCTTGATATCGGATGCGCATCGCGAGCGTGTGGCCGGCTTTGTCGAGCGCGCCGCGCAGCAAAAGCACATCGAGATCACGGTGGGCGGCAAGCGCAGGCCCGGCAGCGGGTTCTTCTACGAGCCCACGGTCGTCGCCGGGACGTTGCAGAGCGACGAGATCGTTCGCCGCGAGGTCTTCGGGCCGGTCGTGACGGTGACGCGATTCACGGATGCGGAAGAGGCAATCAGGTGGGCCAACGACTCGGAATACGGTCTGGCGTCGTCGGTCTGGACCGCAGACGTCAGTCGTGCCATGCGGACGGCAAGCCGCCTCCAGTACGGCTGCACCTGGATCAACACCCACTTCATGCTGGTCAACGAAATGCCCCATGGAGGGTTCAAGCGTTCCGGGTACGGCAAGGATCTGTCTGTATACGCGCTCGAGGACTACACGGTGGCGCGTCATGTGATGATAAAACTCTGAACTGCCCACGCGGGCGCGCAGTCGGCCAATGAATTAAGGGGACGTGCATGATCGAAGCCCGGACAGGGGACCAGGATGCGGAGCAGCTGCGCGCGCTAGGCTATGTTTCTCATTTCGACCGCAGCATGTCCCTGTGGGAGAACTTTGCTCTGGGCTTTACCTACCTGTCACCCGTAGTGGGTGTCTACACCATCTTCGCGACCACCTTCGCGGCCGGCGGCCCGCCGATGTGGTGGACCTACCTGCTGGTGGGCCTGGGACAGCTCCTGGTCTGCCTGGTGTTCGGCGAGGTCGTGTCGCAGTTTCCGATTTCCGGCGGCATATATCCCTGGGCTAGGCGGCTGTTTGGAAAGCGTTGGGCGTGGATGGCGGGCTGGATCTACGGCTGGGCGCTGTTCATTACCCTGGCGGCCATCGCGACCGGTGCGGCGCCGTTCCTGGCCGAGCTGCTGGGAATCGCGGGAACGCCTGTGCAACTTACCGTCATCGCGGTCGTCCTGATCGCCTTTGTGACGGCGTTGAACCTCAGCGGCACGCGGCTGCTGGCACGGGTCGCCATGTTCGGCTTCGTCTGCGAATTGGTGGGTGCCATCGCCGTCGGCTCCTACCTGCTGCTGTTCGCGCGGCACCAGCCGCTGCGCGCGCTCGTCGACGCTCAATCGCTGCACATCCCCGGAGGCTATCTGCCGGCTTTCTTAGCGTCCGCTCTGGGTGCGATGTGGTGCTACTACGGCTTCGAGGCCTGCGGCGACGTGGCCGAGGAGACGCCGGATGCGGGTCGAACCATACCCAAGTCGATGCGCATGACCATCTACGTGGGAGGAGTCGCGGCGCTGTGGGTCTGTCTTGGCCTGGTGCTCGCGGTACCGGATGTTGGAGCCGTCCTGTCCGGTAAGGATAAGGATCCGGTGGTAACGGTTCTGCGCTCCGCCATGGGTGAGACGGGCCTGCGGATCGTGATCGCGATCGTAACCGTATCGTTTGTCTCGGCGCTGCTCAGTCTGCAGGCCGCTGCCAGCCGGCTGCTGTTTGCTTACGCGCGCGATCAGATGATGCCCGGCAGCGAGTACCTGCGGCATCTGTCCCCCGGCCGGCATATTCCCGCGCGAGCCCTCATTGTTTCGGGTGCTGTTCCGATGCTGATCTCGATCTCAGCGCTGTGGCTGCAGAACGCGATTGCCATGATCATCAGCTTTGCCGCGGTCGGCATCTATATCGCGTTCCAGATGATCGTGCTGGCCGCGCTGGTCGCGCGGACGCGCGGCTGGAAGCCCGGCGGAAGTTTCACGCTGGGTGCGTGGGGCTGGCCGGTGAACCTGGTGGCCCTCGCTTACGGGCTGGGGGCGATCGTCAACATGTCCTGGCCGCGCAGCCCGGGCGATCCGTGGTTCAGCAATTACGGGGTGATCCTTGCCTCGATCGGCGTGGTCACGGTCGGCCTGATCTACATGATCACGGACCGACCCTATGACCGCGGCCACGCCCCGGCCGGCGACGCACACCATCTCAAGCCCGCCGCCGGCGTACCCATAGGCGACTGAAGCCATGATCGCTACGCCGGTCGGCAGCCGCATTGGCACAACGCTGAGGAGAAACTCGTGAAGCATCGTGCAAGACTGTCCATTGGTACCGCCCTATTGCTGACAGGATCCGTGGCGGTGGCGGGTGAGAAGATTGCGCTGGTCGAACACCCGGTCAACGAGACGACCATTCATACGGCCAAACCGGGAACAGATGCGGTTGGAGACATCCTGAGCTTTGCCAATCCGGTCTTCGACGCCGCGAACAAGACGCAGGTAGCGAGTGATCAGGGTTTCTGCGTGCGGACCGTGGTAGGCAAGAGCTGGGAATGCATGTGGACCATGATGCTCAAGGACGGGACAATCACCGTAGAAGGCGCGTTCCACGACACGGGCGATTCGATCTTCGCGGTCACGGGTGGGACGGGGGGGTACGAAGGAGCGAAGGGCCACATGAAGCTCCACGCTCGCAGCGGCGGCCCGGAGGCTTACGACTTCACCTACGAATTGCTGTAGCCTGTCGAGTGCGATCCATGAGGCGGCGCCATTGGGGTCGATCCACTTGATGAAGTCCGCGAGGGTACCCTCTTCGCGTTACAGGAACTCGCAGGATGGGAGACCGAGAAGATGGTGCGACGTTACGCGCACCTGGCCGCAGAACATCTGGCGGTTTACGCCGGCAACACGGAAAGTCATGGGTAGAGTCGACGACTGGCGCGGTGGTGGTAGATACCTCTCAACTGTTGCCGCCCCTTTCGTTTGGCGGTGTCGCAATCGAGGCATCATTGACTCCGTCTCCAGTCGCCGCTCATCG
>Ga0210394_10005629_pt1 | contig 13973 bp, 10 predicted proteins | sample IncBWC12MmetaG_FD_160121 | JGI IMG/M metagenome (GOLD analysis project Ga0210394, IMG submission 160121) | Forest soil microbial communities from Barre Woods Harvard Forest LTER site, Petersham, Massachusetts, United States - Inc-BW-C-12-M | ecosystem: Environmental > Terrestrial > Soil >...
GGTGTGGCTGTCGCCGTGATTCTGGCCACGCGCGGCGGATCGAGTTCTCCCAGGGTCGTCGTTGTTACCGGGACTCCCGGTTCTCCCACCATAGGGGGGCCGCAATAAACGATGTCCAAAGCACAGATTGCCGGCGCGCTATTGTCGATCGGTTTGGTTCAGGCGCAATCGTTTGGGGTCTTCGGGGGGGTCTCCGGACCGGTCCAGGGTTTCACATTCGATCCACCGGCGAGGCATATTCGCGCCGTGATTGGAGCTTTGGGTTCGGCATCGTTAGGACCGGTGCTCATGTCGCCGGTCGATACCGCATTCGTGGCGCCGGGTCAGAACTACGCCATCGCCATCCGGCGTGGACAGGTCCTGTTTGTTTCGGGTTTGGGCTCGCCGCAAGTGTCCGTGGCCGAGCTTGCCGGATCTTCGGTTCCTGATGCAGTCGTTTGGTCCGACGATGCCTCGGTCGCGGTTCTTTCCTCGCAGGCGGGTGGGTGGATTCAGATTTACGCCGGATTTCCCGGATCGATCAACGCCGGAACACCGATCAGCACGACGGCCCTCGGAGGAACGCTATCAGCGGTTGCCGCTGACGCGCGCGGCCAGCGCGTTGCGATTGGGATCTCGGGGGACCAGGGTGGGGTTTTTGAGCTCGCTGGCGGCCAGAGCTTTTCTCAGGTCCTGGGAATGGCGAAACCGATCGCGCTCGCCTATGCCGCGGACGACGGGGTACTGTACGCGCTCGATGGGTCGACGAACCAGGTTTCAGAAATCAGCCCTACGGCGCAGACTTGGAATCTCGATGCCAAGGATGCGGTGGCGATCCGGCCGGCTCTGGACGCGGCGAATCACAAGGTGCTGTACGTGGCTGGCCGAAGCAGCCGGTCGCTTCTGGTCTACGATCGCTCCACTCATCAGCTCAGCTCAATCGTCCCGCTGTCTTTCGATCCTTCGATCATCGATCCCTTCGGACCGAACGGCTTCCTGCTGACGCGCCGATCCGTGGGCACGGATCCGTTGTGGTCCTTCACGAACAGCGCCCAGCCCGCGGTCTATTTTGTGCCCGCAGCGCCCGTTTCTGAAGCGCGCCGGGAGGTCGTTCAGAAATGATCTCGCGTAAGTTCGGCCTGGCGGGTGTTCTGTTCGCGATCGCCACAACCGCCGCGGCCCAGATTCCATTTCAGTTGCTGGTCTCGCAATCGAATAATGCCATCACCGTCCAGAACGGCGCCAGCCTGACCTTCGTCGCGGCGGTTGGACAATCGGCGACCGCTAAGCTCACGGCGACCTATACCGGTACCGGTCAGGTCGTGATTTCTCAGATCCCGAATGTTTTTGGTTCCTCCGCGTTTACAGCGACCCTGCCTGCTAAACTTCCGATCGTGCTGAATCCGGGCGCGAGCGTCACGGTAACGATCAATTTTTCGCCGACCAGTGCAACGGCCAGTTCGTCGCAGATGAATCTGCCCTACGTAGAAACCGTGTCGACGACAACGGGGACAACGACCTCGACCACATCGACTGCGAACGTGATCACTCTGGGGCTTCAGGGTACCGCGCCGTCGTTTGCCTTGAGCTACGTCCTGCAAACGGACCAGAATGTGGTTCCGATCCAATCCGGCGGGCTGATCCCGTTCGCGCCGACCCTGGTTGGCGCCACAGCACAGGCAGCGCTCAACGTAACCAATACCGGCAGTGGCCCGGGCACGGTGACCGGAATTTCAATTTCGGGAAGCGCGTTCAAGATCTCGGGCAAGCCGCTGCTTCCTTCCACGGTTAATTCGGGTCAGACGCTCCAGGTGCTGGTACTCTACACGCCGACCGCCGTCGGTACCGACACAGGACTGATCACGATCACTTTCGATAGCGGCTCACCGGTGACCGTCAATTTGAGCGGCAGCGGCACTGCATCGAGCTTCACCTATTCGATTCTCAGCACGACTCCGCCGACGGCCATCTCTCCAGGTGGAACAATTTCTCTCCCGAACACGCAGGTCGGACAGAGCAGCACCATAACGATTCGCGTTCTCAATTCCGGAAATGCGAACGGAACCGTCAGTTCGGTCAACATCGCTGGGCAGGGTTTTTCGCTGAGCACTCTCGTGCTTCCGAATGTGCTCGCGCCCAACGCCAGCCTGACGTTCAATATAACGTTCACGCCCACGCAACCGGGCGCGCAAACGGGAACTCTGATCGTCAACTCCGATACGTTCTCACTCAGCGGCACCGGACTGGGGGCGCTGCTGGTGTATTCCTACGTTGCCGGTGGATCGACCATTACTTTGGGCGCCGGGAATAACTCCGTCGTCTTCAGCCCCGTAATGGTCAGCCAGTCCGAGCAATTGATCTTTGATGTGAAAAACGCCGGGACGCTGCCCGCGACGATTTCAAACATCGGCGTCGGGAGCGGGCCTTATGTTGTCTCCGGACTACCGCCGTTGCCGGTTACGCTCGCGCCGAACGCCGATTTTCAGATCACGATTAAGTTCACTCCCACGACCGTGGGACCTGCGAACGGAACGCTACTGCTCGATGCCACTACCATCGCGCTGATTGGATCCGGAACCGCGCCTCCGCCGCTTCCTGCCTACACCATCGCCGGACCCAGTGGAAATACCGCTCCCATGACTCAGCCGACGGTCGGATTGACGTTGGCGAGCGCTTATCCCGTGGCGATTACGGGCGTCCTCACCATGAGCATTGCAGGCGCGCTCCCAGCGGACCCGGCGGTTCAGTTTGCAACCGGCGGCAGGACGGTCGCGTTCACGATCCCCGCCAATCAGACCAGCGCCGTTTTCGGAACGCAGGGCACCCAACTCGGATTGCAGACGGGTACGGTCGCTAGCACGATCACGTTGACGCCTTCATTCGCGACTCAGGCCGGCAACGTGGACCTGACACCCGCGGCACCCTCTTCGCTGCAGTTTACCGTCGCTCCGGCCGTTCCCTCACTGATCGCGATGCAGCTCGGCAGCCTTTCCGCGACCGGCTTCACCATCCAGGTGACCGGCTTCTCCACTCCGCGATCGCTCAAATCGATGGCTGTGCAGTTTACCACTGCACCCGGATTCTCGATGCCGACAACTCAGTTCACCATCGACGTGAGCCAGGTTTCTACGGTATGGTACGACAGCACCGCGTCGCAGGCGTTCGGCAGCCTGTTCACCATCTCCGTTCCGTTCACCTTCCAGGGAACCGTACCTGCCGGCCAATCCATATTGAAGGCGATTACCTCGGTTTCTGTCACGATGAGCAATGCGTTGGGTGCTTCGAACTCGCTGCAGGCTGCGGTTCCGTAGCTTGCATAAAGCCCAGAATCGGAAATTGTCTCACGATCATCGGGTAGATCTCGCGATAGCACAAAACACCCAAGTAAGTTCCCAGCACGTTCGTGAACAGATCGGTGGTGCCTGAATCCCGCGTCGGCAGGAAGATCTGCAGAACTTCGATGGTCAGGCTGACCAGGAAGCCCAGAACAACCGTCAGCAGCACGGCCCGCCCGGTCGGGCGCGCCGCCCGGATCCATGCATAAAAGCAGAAACCGACCGGAAGAAAACCAACAATGTTTTTTAAATTTCCGCTCCAATAGCTTCGCGAAAAATCGAATTCTTTCCAAAACGGCTCCAGCGCGATCTTGTCGACAACCCTATATCTAGTTGGAATATCAAGATCCACGCCGCCTGGGACATGATTGTGAATTACGCTTCCCGTTTTTTCGTGGAACAAATAAAGCGCGATATTACGCTCCTCTGGCGCGATTTCCGGGGCGCCATTGCCGGTCCAGCTTCGGTAGTGACGGAGCACCTGTGCGGCGTTCAGCTCCCGATCGTAGATCGCGAGGCCTCGGATCTGTCCGCGAAAGCTATCCGGTTGTCCCGGCCTGTCGCCCAGAATCGGGCGGCCCGCGAAAGCCTCGGGCGGAATCGAGAAGCGCGGCGCCGTCATGATCAGCACCCCGTCCCGGTACACGCTGGTCCCGGCCTGCCCGGAAGTGACCGTGATGAAGACCGCCTTCTTCTGCTGTAGCGCTGGAGCCAGGGCCTCTCCGACATAGAAGTGGGTCTTTGAGGATCCACTTTCGATCTGCAACTCGAGGTCGGTCAAGGACTGGTTCAACGTGAACAGAACGCTTTTCTGCGGTTGATAAAGCGCCAGAAGCGTGGCGGACCCTAGCCAATGATCGGGTTGCACCCAGATCTCGATGCTATCGCCTTCTGTTTGCGAACCGGCGAGTTCGCCTGAGCCCAGGACGGTGCCATATCTACCAAACTCGATCCCGTCGGATGATTGCATCCACCTGACTTGGTTCGGTGGATCGTGAAAGGGCCACAGGCCCAACGAGAGAATGATGCACAGCACGACGACGCATAAGGCGCCCAGAAGCGCGGATTTCATTGGTTTGGAAGCGCCGATTCTCAGGGTTCGTTCAACGACAGAATACCCGTCCGGGAACGAGTCCGCGCCCGCTCTTGAGCGGCCGACCGCCCCATCAGCCGTTTAAGCAGCGAAGGCCGCCACATGGCCCAGCTATCCTGAGCGCCTTCAGGTTCTGTCAACTCGCCGGGTTCACGCGCGGGCTCAAGCAACGACTGATCGCTTGGACCCATCAGCGGTCTCGCTCCGGCAAACGAGGGCGAGCTTCGCGCGATGGTCGGCGTCGGCAGATAAAGTTCTTCGCACGCGTCGCGAACCGTCTGCACGTCCACGCCGCGGCTGGTCTCCGAGAAGGCAATGAGCAGGGCGTTTTCGCAAATGACGTTGATCAATCGCGGATTGCCGCCGGACCAGGTGGAGATCGCATGGAAAGCGGCGGCGCTGAACGGCGTAGGCTCTTGTCCCCCGGCTTTGCCCCAGCGAAAACGAATGTACTCTTCCACGGCTTGCCGGTCGAGCCGGCGAAGCGATAAGCGGACGGCGATTCTTTGCTTCAGTTGCCAGAGCTGCGGAAGGTTCAACTGATCGTTGAGCTGATTCTGCCCCACCAGCACAATCTGCAACAGCTTGCGGTCGCTGGTCTCAAAATTTCCCAGCAGGCGCACCTCTTCGAGCAGTTCCGGGCTTAGCTGATGGGCTTCGTCGACAATCAACGCCATCACTCTGCCCTCGGCGTCGGACCGCAGCAGCAAGTGCTCCAGCATTTTGAGTCGCTGCGCTTTGCTCTGCGGAACGTCCCTGAACCCGAAGTTGAGCATCGCCATCTCGAGAAACTCAGGCCCCGTCAGGGTCGGCGCAAAGATGACGCTCGACTCGGCGTTCGATTCCGCCAGAAGCTGCGACAACGCGCGCAAGGCGGTCGTTTTTCCTAACCCCGCTTCCGCCGTCAGTGCCAGATATCCCTTGCGCTCGAGGATCCCGAAGGCCAGGCCGCTGATCGCGTCCGCGTGTTGCGCGGTCAGATGGATACAGTCCGGATCGGGTACCAGCGAAAACGGAGCCTTCGTGAGTGAAAAGAAACTCTCGTACATATAGGCGTGGACACCGCATCCCGCGGGCGGTCTTCTTAAGTATAGAGCCGATTATCCCATCTTCGAGGGCGCCGCGCGCACATGTCGCCAGAGTGGCATGGCGAGGAGGCCCGCCGCGATCAATACAAACGTGCACGGCTCCGGCGTCTGATTGGCCTGAAATTCGAGGTTGTCGATAGAGAAATTAAAAGTGCGGCCCGGATCGTAGTTCGGATGATAGGACACGTCCCCGCGCACGATCGGGCTCGACTCTTCGAGTCCCGCGAATCCTTCCAGACCCATAGATGTGGAGATGCCGTTGAAGTTCAGCGATTCGAGAAGCTGGTTATTGGCGCCGTACGCGTCCAGTTCGAGATATGCATTGGAGCTGCTGCCGTAATCGAAGCCGACCATCGTGACGGGTACGGAAAACAGGATCTGAAAAGGCGCCGCCGGCGAGTCGCCAAGCAGCCCGCCCTGTTCGACGAACAAGGCATTCGAAGGCGAAGCGAGAGGGAAGTACGGGACCAGATTAGTGTCCGCGGTGTCCTGACCGGGGAAACTGGGATTGTTGAACGTCACGCCTCGCGCGCCGTATTGGTTGGTCACCGACGGGCCGCAGAGATTGCAGTTCCCACCAGTCAGATCGTCAAAATTGATGACGGTCGCGTTGCTGCCAAAGTTGGACGTGGTGATTGTCCCGCCGCAAAGGGGCACGCTCAGGGACAACGCCCCGAGCCACGTGATGAATTGGCGCTTACCTTTTGACACAGAGGGAGATACGAAGCCTTTCTATTGTCATTCTCTTGGAGCGGCCTGGGTGAGTCAGTAGGACAGAACGATTAGCCCGTCCTGGAACTGGGCAGAGCTTTCCGGTTTGTGTGCACCCTCGGTGAAATGCCTCAAATAGTACTGTAAACATTACAGGGAGTATAAGAAGTACCGGCTTTTCCTAGGACTTCGGCCCGACGTCGAAGTCCGCTAAGCCATTTTAAAATATAGACATAGTCAGCTTTTCGAGTATGGGCGCTTAATTGCAGGGAACCGCTTCTCAACTACCGGTAAGGATTTCTTGCTGCAGCGCTTTGGTTTTCCTAGGCGAAGCTCGCGGCGGTTCATTACTAATACCCTAGTCGGTACTAGATAGCTTTTGCTTGGTAATAGATAGCTTATTACCCTTGGGTAGCATTCAGGAGGGAAAGGGAGTGGCCGATACAGTGACTAGAGCGCAATGGCAATGATTAAATCGAAAATGCCGAAGGGACTTATCCAGTTTTTTCTGTTTTTAATCTTCGCCGGTTTCGTTAGTGGTCAAAGCGCTTCTCTCGTCCTGTCGCCCGGTTCTGGTAATCCTGGTAGCGTCGTCACCTTGAACCTGTCGTTGACCGCGGCGCTCACGCCGCCCTCCTCGGTCCAGTGGACGGTGACCTATTCGACGACGGATTTCAGCGCTCTGACCGTCTCCGCCGGCGCGGCAGCCACTGCGGCGGGAAAATCGGTCAGTTGCAACAACGTGGCCGGAGTCTCGACCTGTGTGATCTCGGGGATGAACTCTAATACGATCGCCAATGGAGTCGTGGCGACGATGGCCCTCACCATTTCCAGTTCGACCACGCACACCTCGTCGGCGGTTCTATTCTCCACCGCCAAGGGCGTTTCCTCGGGTGGCTCGACCGTTTCAACCACGGCGACCGGCAGCACGGTGACCATAACGCAGGTTTCTACGACCGTTACAGGCATTTCGTGCACCCCGGACTCGGTCATTCCGCCGGCTCCGTCCACATGCCTGGTTACCATCAGCGTTGCGGCGCCCGCTGGAGGGACCGCGGTTTCGCTGAGCTCCAATAGTCCAAACGCGATCGTTCCACCAGTACTGGCCATTCCGACGGGTTTCTTGAGCGCCAGCTTCCCGGTCGCGACCTCGACCGTCGGTTCGGACACTACGGCGCAATTGCAGGCATCGATCGGCGGCAGTTCCGCTTCCTATGGCTTGTCGCTCGTTGCTGCTTCGCCCACCGGCGTGACTCCGGATGCGACCGTGTCTCAGAATTCGGCAGCGGCTGCGACCAGTATCATGTCCCCGTCGCTGACCACCAAGTTTGCGAATGAATTGGTGCTGGCATTCGTCTCGGGCGGCACGGCTTCCGGCACGGTGACGGTAAGCTCCGTCAGCGGGGCGGGTCTCGTCTGGGTGCTCGCTCAGAGAACGAACACGCAGAAAGGCACTGCTGAGGTCTGGCGGACCTTCGCCCCGGCGGTGCTGAGCAATGTAACCGTCACAGCGACCTTCTCGACCAGCGTCTATTCGTCTATTACAGTGATGAGCTTCGCGGGCGTGGATCCGACCGGATCCAGCGGTTCGGGAGCGATCGGCGCCACGGCCAGCGCCAGCGCGGCGACCGGCGCGCCCACAGCGTCGCTGACCACTACACGCGACGGCTCGCTGGTATTGGGGGTCGGCACCGATCCGACCAACGCGAGCGCGCGAACCCCGGGCAACCTGCAAAACCCCGTCTGGCAGGACCTCTCGCCGAACAATAATACGTTCTGGGTCCAAACCCGGCTGAATACCACGCCGACCAGCGGTACCGCGGTCACGATCAACGATCTTTCTCCGGCTTCGGATGCGTATAACTTGAGCGCGGTCGAGATTCTTCCCCCAAGCTATTGCAATCCAACCATGGTTCCCACCACGCGTTCGTTTCCAGTAGGCGGCGGCTCCACGACATCGCTGGTCGCAACCGGACCTGGGTGCAACTGGACGGCAACCACGACCTCGCCAACCTGGATCACGTTAAATGGGAATTCCGGGACGGGCAATGGTTCATTCACGCTCACCACGGCGGCGAATCTGACCGGCCAGGCGCGCATGGGAGCGGTCAGCGTTGGAAGCCAATCGTTTAAGGCCATGGAGGGCGGCTCGATGCCCATCTTCAACGATGTCCCGCTGGGAACGCAGTACTTCGATTACATTGCACTGATGTACGCGTTGGGGGTCACTGCGGGCTGTCAGGCGAGCCCGCTGATCTACTGCCCGACTTCGCCGGTTACCCGCGCCGAGATGGCGGTTTTCTTGATATCCGCGCTGGAGGGTATCAACCACGCAGCGGGGGGATTGCCTCCGGTGTATACGACGACTCCGTACTTTACCGACGTCCCCGTCACCAATCAGTTTTTCCCGTTCGTCCAGAGGCTGGCCGACCTGGGAATTACGAATGGATGTACAACCACGACGTTCTGCCCGGATCAGTCAATTAACCAGGGTCAAATGGCAAAATTCGCGATCATCGGCTGGATGCAGTACAACAATCTGACCTCATTTACCTTTACCGAGACTCCCTACTTTACCGATGTGCCATCCACAGACACCTTCTTTTCCTACATCCAAAAGATGATGGACATGGGATTCTGGACCGGCTGCGGCGGCGGACTTTATTGCGAGACCAGCAGCGTAACCCGCGGGCAGATGGCGCCGCTGGTCCTGCGCAGCGTGGTCGGCGCGCCGTAGCGGCCATGCGATCGAGGGCGCGGGCTGCGGTTATAATGAACCTGACCCATGAATCCGCTGCCGGCACATCTTCACGACGCGGTTCGAGTTAACTGGCACATCACCTCTTGGTGCAACTACAGTTGTGAATACTGCCCCGTGGTGGTGTTCCATCAGCGCTCGAAAACGGGTCAGGCACAGCCCCATGCCTTCGACTACTATCCCGTCTCTGAGTGGCTGAGGAAGTTTCGCGAGCTTCCTTTCCGGCAGATTCATCTGACCGTCAGCGGTGGGGAACCGTTCCTGGACCGCCAGAACTTTCACGCGTTGCTCGGCGGATTCTCCGCCATGGAAAACCTTCACTTGACCGTGATTACCAACGGCTTCTGGGATCCGGCGCACTATGCCGATGTCGATAAATCGCGAATGTCACTGGTGGTTACGTTTCACCCGCGCGAGACCCCGCTAGAGAGCTTTCTGAACAATCTGAGGCGGATTCGAAGTTCCGGTTTCCGGATCGGAATGATCAATTTCGTTCTGGCGCCGGAAAACATGGATGCGATGGAGGAAACCTTGTGGCGCCTCGAAGGCGAGGGTTTTTTCGTGAACGTCTCGTCGATGATGCCCGCCGGCGTCTACTCGTCACGGTCTCAGCGCACAGAGCTGGAACTGGATCTGATCGAGCGCTACAACACGCCCTGCGACAACTATTTCAAACTCGTCCAGCCCCGGACCAGAGGCAGCCTGTGCTTCTATCCGGCGATGACATACTACCTGCTTTTCGATGGATCCATTCAGGTTGCCTGCATGGATGGCACCGCTCAAAACCTGTTCACGGATGGAATTCCAGCTCTTCCGCGGGAAGCCGTCCCTTGCCCTTACGAGTGCTGCATCGGGTGCTCCGACATGTACCGCGGCCTGGTGAGTCATCCGAGAGTCGAGACCCCGCTCGCCTTTTTCGACAACGACCAGTACGTCGCGGAGGTTCGCAAATCCCGCGATGAGCACCACTTAGCGAGCGACCGCTCCCGTTTTTCGGTGCGCGCGATGCTCCAGCATGCCGAGCCCGGAGAGCTCGTGTCAATCGAACTCCCGCCCCAGCCGCTTCCTGAAGAACCCCTGTTTGGCTTCAACGATCATCCGAAAATCGTCGCGCGCAGCCGCGACCGGATTTCGATCTCCGGCTGGGCAGCCAGTCGCAAGGAGGGCGCGCCGGTTCAGGAAATCCGGATCAAAGTCGATGGGCGGGACGTCGGGGTTATTCGGGATTTTTTTGATCGTCCGGATGTGGCTAAATCTTACGGCCGGCTGGATTTCTTGAAGTCCGGATGGCGGGGAATGGTATATCTTCCAACGCTTTCGCATGGGGAATATGAACTGATTCCTCATGCCTTTGACGCGCGGGGAAATTATGCGGCGCTGGCCGCATCCCATATTTCGATTGTGGATTGAACTATGGCCTTGATGTAACGTTAAAATCAATCTCGTTGGAGGCGTCTCCATTGGCGTTTCGCACGCGGACTTTGATTGCCCCCACGTGGGAAATAATGTCGTCCGGCACCACCGCGGAGAGCAATCCGGAGTTCCCATATGTAGTCTTGAGATCGAGTCCCTTGAAGAGCACGATCGCGCCGGGCTGAAAATGAATGCCCTCGACTGCGATCGCGGATTGACCGTTGGGCTGGATCTGGAACTTAACGCCCGCTACGGTTGAGTCCGGATAGACTTTATCGATTCGAACGTGGCCGGACTCCTTGATCGCGGCAATCGGAAGGCCCGGCAGGCCAAGCACCCCTGTGCCATCCGGCGACAGCCTCAACACCGGGACTCCAACCGGACGCGGAACTTCCTCCATCGCGACCGTTCGGACCCGGCCTTGCGTCAGCGCTCCGAGCTGCTCGGTTGTTCGATACGTTTCGCTGTCTCTGGGTACGCGAACGATCCAATCGTGATCCAGTCCATATCGAATGCTCAAAAAGCGGCCGTCGGACTCAAAAGGGCTCAGAAACGGCGCGCCCTCGATAACGACGCCCTGAAACGGCCGCAGTGCCCCGGCGTTTTTACCGAGCGTCGCCACAATGTTGCGGTTCACCTGCGCTGCGCTCCCATACCACTCGGCGATACTTCGCCGCCCCGGCTGCCCGATGGCTACGCACAACAGGGCGATCAGTGCCACTGCCCACCTGACCGCGACGCGGTCGCTCACGTTCCAGAGCAGGATCAGCGCAGCGCCGATTTGCCACACCACCCAATTGAAAACGTAATAGAACGCCGTGTGCTGTGGAAGAAAGCAGTATGGAAGCACGAACAACAGGATGAGAACCTGCACTAATGCAAGCCGGATCCAGCGCACAGGCGCCGGGGCGATCAGATTCCAGATGAGCATGGAAGCTTGCAGAGCCGTCGCGAGAGTGGCGACGGGGCTCATGAACAGATACGAGACGCCGGTGTGATAGACGCTCAGCGGGCTGAGATCGCGCTTGTAAGTACCCGCGCTCCCTTCCGTGAATGGACTGTGCCCGGATCGATTATAGAGTGCAAGCAAGGCGCCCAACAGCATCACGCCCGCGGTCAGCACGAACCATCGAACGTAGTGGGCGCTTCCCTGACTCGAGGTCCACTTCGCCTCACAAGCAAGATACAAGGCCAGGAGGATCGTCGGCAGGATGAAGTCCTCTTTCGACCAGAAGCTCAGCGCGGCGAGCCCCCAAACTGCCGCCATGACCGGTGCGCGCAGGAGCGATTGGTCCTCGAACCGCTCGCGTTCGTTCGCCATCAGCGACATCGCGGCCAATGCAAAAACACCCGACAGAAGACTCGTAATGAGGCCGGTGTATTTTGAGTATTCGACGACGCACTCCAGGCTCAGCGCTGCTAGAGCGACGAGAATCCCAAACAAAAAAGGCATGCGGCGAGCGGCAAGCAACTTGCGCGATACCGTCAGCGCCAGGAACACATATAGCACCACCATCGCCTGGAGGCCGAGGTAATACGCCGGCAAACCCGCCATGCTGAGTGCGGTCCAGACCAGCTCGGAAACGGGCCGCGGCGGGAAGCCGCTAGCCCAGGATGTTCGAAGCGAGCTCGCATCCCAGGACAGAAGCGAAAAGTCGTCGCGCTGTACGGGAAACCCGATCAGTGAGTTTCCGGGACAAAGTACAAGCACAATCAAGATGTAGGCAGCGACGACTCCAGCGAGTTCGGCCCATGAAAACCGCGCGGAAGTCGATTCCATACTGGACCGCTCTGATCCCCTTTCTCCTGCCGATTGCTAGACAGTATAACAACCGGCTGATCATCACGAGCGGGCGAAAACCACGTACTGCCCGCCTAAAGGGATCGCTTTGAGCGCCGATTCCAAGCCGCCGAACCGGCGGTACAACCGCTCCGGACAGTAAAGAAAATACCGCTGAGCGTCGACCCGGAATCCGCCGCCGCGCAGAAGCCGGCGTACCTCCGAGGCACGCAGCAGAATGGTGCCCGCATCCACTTGCGTGCGGCTGACAATTAATAGCGTCACCGGATTGTATGGATTGTGTTCGATGACTGCGAACCAGCCGCCAGGTTTCAGCACGCGACGAACTTCCCGAGTGAGGCTGGGACGAAGATCCGGAGCGACGTGGTGATACACACAGACCGCAGTGATTACGTCGAACCGGGCGTCGTCGAACGGAAGCCTTTGGGGATCGTGCTGCACACGGGTTTCAATTCCTCTTGCGCTTAGCCCTCCGGCCGCAAGCATGCCGGACGAGGGGTCGCAGCCGCAGACCTGCTCGAAATCTTCACGCAACAATGTTAAGAGTTCGCCCTTACCGCAACCTATGTCGAGAAAGGAAAGCTTGCGCGTGTCGACCTGCCGGCGGCGGAAGAAGTCGCGAATCAAATCGCGCTTGCGAACATGGAAAAACTCGGGCGCGCCTCTGGTGAAACGGTCGCGAAGAGGGTCCTTCAGCAACTCCTCGTAGGAGCCGGAGAGGGCGTCGAACTCGACAGGCTGCCTGGGCGGCGGGCCGCCGGGCTTCGACTCACTCACACTGGTCCCCGGCAGCTCGCCTGGCTTGCCTGATATTGAATGTTCGGGAAACCAGATAAAGCGGGCGTACTTTTGACTGCTCATAAATCTTGCCTATGTACTGCCCTAGAATACCGACGCAGATCAGAAGGGCGCATCCGATAATGCAGGTTAAGATCATGAGCGACGTCCAGCCCGGCACTGTATACCAGCCGAGCGTGACGGCAAGCACGGCGCGAATCCCTTCTTCGATTCCAAGCAGACCAACTAAGAAACCAAGTACAAGGCTCGCCTGTAGCGGCAGAATGGAAAACGAGGTGGCGGCGGTCCAGGCAAGAAGCAACATTTTGCGCAAGGGATATTTCGTTTGCCCGCCGGCGCGGGGTGCGCGCTCATACTTCACGGCGCACTGGGGATAACCCACCCATGCGACCATGCCCCGCAGAAACCGGTGAGTTTCACGCATGCGCTGTAAGCCGCTCAGGCACTCCCGGGATATGAGACGGAAGTCGCCGGTGTCGAGCGGGAGATCCCGGTAGACCATGGTGCGCATCAGCCGGTAGAATATCCAGGCCGTGAAACGCTTAAGAACCGACTCGCCGCGGCGCTTCTCCCTCTGGCCATAGACGACATCGTAGCCTTCGCAATACCGCTCGATCATCTGATGAACCACGGAGAGGGGATCCTGTAGATCGGCGTCCATCAGCACGATCGCGTCGCCGCGCGCATAATCGAGGCCCGCGGTCACTGCGGCCTGATGGCCGAAGTTTCGCGACAGGTGAATGATTTTGACGCGGCCATCGAGGGCTGCCCACCCGGCAATCATGGGAAGGGTTCGATCGGAGCTGCCGTCATTGATCAAAAGAATCTCTGTTTCGCACTGTACTTCCGTCAGGAACTTATCAATCTCCGCGCGAAGAGAGTCCACCACACTCTCCTCGTTATACATTGGTATCACGAGCGAAAGAGTCGCTGGGTACGAACGGCGCTCCAATAAGTGGTAAGTGGCTTCCATAGCTGATCTCCCTCCGCAACTGCT
>Ga0210394_10005630_pt1 | contig 13973 bp, 4 predicted proteins | sample IncBWC12MmetaG_FD_160121 | JGI IMG/M metagenome (GOLD analysis project Ga0210394, IMG submission 160121) | Forest soil microbial communities from Barre Woods Harvard Forest LTER site, Petersham, Massachusetts, United States - Inc-BW-C-12-M | ecosystem: Environmental > Terrestrial > Soil >...
TGAGCACCGTCACGTTTTCCTGCGCCAGCAAGTTGTAGAAATCCTGCGGAGAGCGCGTTACCCAATAAGGAACCACCACCAGGCGTCCGCCTGTCAGCAAGCTGCCCCAAATCTCCCATACCGAGAAATCAAATGCGTAGGAGTGAAACAGCGTCCACACATCCTGCTCGTTAAAATGGAACCACGCTTCCGTGGCCTTTAAAAGGCGTACGACGTTCGCGTGCGTTACCATGACGCCCTTCGGTTTGCCTGTTGAGCCGGAAGTGTAAATCACGTACGCGAGATTTTCCGGCCGGGCTGCGGACGGAAGGTTTCCCTTCTTCTCGAGATCGATCTCCGGCCAATCTTTATCGACGCAGACGATTTGAGTTTTGTGCTCCGGCAGATTCGCCACCAGGCGCTGCTGTGTGAGCAGCGCGGCCGGCCGCGCATCTTCGAGCATCATCGCCAGACGTTCCTTGGGGTAGGAGGAATCAATCGGCAGATACGCTCCGCCAGACTTGAGAACTGCAAGGAATGCCACGATCATCTCCAAAGAGCGCTCGAAACAGACAGCCACCAGTGAGTCCGGCTTCACACCCTTTGCGCGAAGAGTTCTTGCCAATTGATTCGCGCGCTCGTTGAGCTCGCGATAGCTCATTCGCTCAGTTCCCGAAACCACGGCGACCGCATCGGGAGTTTGCGAAGCGTGCTGTTCAAAAATCTGATGTATCGTCGAATCGACTTTGTATTCGATCGGCGCCGGATTCCACGCGGCCAGGAGCGCAGTTACGTCCGCAGATGTCATCAACGGCAAATCATCCACCGCTTTTTCAGGTTCGGTAGCTGCGGCGAGAAGCAAGGTCGTGTAGTGGCTAAGCCAACGCGCGATCGTGGACCGGTCAAACAGGTCGGTGTTGTAATCGCAATCGATCATCAAACCCCGGCTTGATTCGACCACGTTGAAAAAGATGCCGAAGTTCACGGCCGACTTCGGATTCGGGTCAACGTCCGCTTTCAGGCCTTCGAAGTTCGCGCCAGCGCCGATTCGCTCCAGATTGAACTGCACCTCCATTAGAGGCAGACGGCCCGGATCGAGCGGGATCGCCAGTTTGCGAACCAAAGTGCCGTAGGTATAGGACTGATGATCGTAGGCATCGAGCAAGGTCTTCTTCACGTCGCCAAGCAAGCCGGCAAATGCAAGATCGTCGCGAAACCTCGTGCGCAAAGGCAGGAAGTTAACGCAGTGGCCAATTAGGTTGCCGTCGTCGAGCAAAGACTGCCCTGCCGAGGGAATGCCCACTACGATGTCATTTTGATTCGTCAGGCGATGCAAGAGCGCCTGGAAGCCCGCGAGAAGCGTAACGAAAAGCGTGCAGCCGTTCTTCGAGCCAAGCTGCTTAATACGGTGGTAGCTCTCCACGTCGATGTGAGTGCGGTACGTCGCCCCCGCATAATTCTTCACAGATGGGCGCGGCCGGTCCACCGGCAGATCAAGCGGTGGGGGCACATCCTTGAATTGCCCCAGCCAGTACGCTTCTACTTCTGCACCTTCCGCGGATGCGCGATGCGTCGACTGCATCTGCGCATAGGCGCCAAATCGAACGGCTTCCGGCAATCCGGCCGAACGTCCCCCGGCCTTCGCCGAATACAGCTTCGCCAGTTCATCGAGGAAAACGTTCGTGGACCAGCCGTCGCAAACAATGTGGTGCGACGTGACCAGAAGCAGGTGGTAATCGGGCTCGATTCGAACCAGTTCGGAACGGACCAATGGGCCCTCGGTCAAATCGAACGCAGAGCGCGCATCGGTGGCGATCATGCGCGTGAGTTCCGCATCGCGTGCATCGGGCTGCATTTGCGAGATGTCGCGCAGGGGAATCGGAAGTTTCAATTCCGGAAGAAAATGAAGCGTGGTTCCTTCTGCGTCTACTGTTGCGCGCAGCGATTCGTGCCGTGCGATTACGGTATTTACGGATTCTCGCAAAGTGTCCACCTGCAGGGGACCGTGCAAGTGCACGCTGAAAGATTCGTTGAACGAGCAAGACGCGTCGTCAGCGAGTTTGGCGGCGAGGAAAATTTCCCGCTGAGGCTCGGTCATCAACACGTCGCGAGACGGCTCTTCTGCCGCCGATTCAGAGCTGCGCGCAGCCACGTTGCCGTTCGGCAGATCCAGTGCGCCGCCCGCCTGCATTTCCGCGATGGTCTCCTCGAACGCACCCACGACCAGGTCGATGTCGGCGTCGCTGTGCGCCGTCGTAAGGAAGCACGGAAAACCCTCGAGAAGATGAATGCCCTTTTCGCGCAAGTGGTAGTAGAAGAGGCTTCCGAAGCGGAAATCCGCAGGGAAGCTGAAATAGAAAATACTGGCGAAATGTTCGATGCGCGTCGGAACGCTGTTACGCTCGAGCAAATCGTTCAGGCGCTTCACCATGCCGGAGGTTCGTTCGCTAAGCTGCTCCTGAAGAGCTGGGCCCTCTGCTTTGAAATACTGCATCACGGCTTTTGCGGCGGCCATCGTGAGGGGATGGCGGACGAAAGTCCCCGCGAAAAATGTGACCCCCACCGAAGGATAGGAATCGTCGCCGTATTGCCACATGCCGCCATCGAGCGCGTCCATGTATTTCGAAGTGCCGGCCAGGACGCCGATAGGCATTCCGCCCGCGAGGACTTTTCCGTACGTCGCGAGATCGGCGCGAATACCAAATAGCGCCTGGCAACCGCCGGGATGGACGCGGAATCCGGTAACGACTTCATCGAAAATCAGGCAGGTGTCCGATTCCTGGGTGATTTTGCGGATTTCTTTCAGGAATTCAACCGGCTGCAAGCTCGGGTGGCGGCTCTGCACCGGCTCAACCATTACGGCCGCGAGATCCTTCGCGTTCTGGCGAATCCATTCGAGGGATTCGGCGGTGCCGTACTCGAGGACCACAACGTTTGCCGCTTTCTCGCGCGGAATCCCCGGAGCAACGGGGACGGCTTGCGGCACGCCGCCCTTCCTGAAGCCCTTCACTAGGACTTCGTCGAACATTCCGTGGTAATCGCCAGAGAAGAAGACAATCTTGTTGCGACCGGTCACGGTGCGTGCGACGCGCATCGCGGCGATCACCGCTTCGGAGCCCGTATTGCAGAACGTTGCGCGCTCGTTGCCGGTAAAATCGCATATCATTTTTGCCACTTCACCGGCGAGCAACGTCTGCGGGCCGATTTCGAAACCTTCGTGCAACTGCTTCTCGATGGCCTTTTCAACGAATTCTGGCCGGTGGCCCAGCATGATGGGGCCAAAACCATTCAAGATGTCGATGTACTCGTTCCCGTCAACGTCCCATAGGCGCGAGCCCTGCGAACGAACCGTGACGACGGGGTACACCATTTCTTTCCACTCCGCGCGGAATCCTGCGACGACGCGCGGGTCTGCCAGCACCTGCCGGTATTCCTGCGTGCTCTGCTTCGAGCCCGCCGTTCGTTTCGTATAACGCTCGACGAGTGCGCGGACGTATTCGGCTTGCTTCGGCGTGAGCTCTCCGGAGGAGCCTTTCTGCAGCGGTTTGAACGGCGTGTAGCCCTTCAGTTCCTTCACGCCTTCTTTTTCAGCGGCGGCGGATACTGGCGCCGACTTCGGTGCGCTTTCTGCCGCGAGTGCACCGGCCAGCGAAGCAGGCGCAACCGGCGCGGGCGCAGCTCCGCGAATGGCTTCGAGCTGTTTCGCGAACAACTGGTTCATCGCATCGAGTTGTTCGCGAATGAGGCGATCGATTGGAGATTCAGCCATTGCATTTCCACTCGCAACTCCTGGCGTCGCAGTTTGGGCAGCCAACGCGGAGCCTACGGAAGCGTTAGCCGCCGTTGGAGCAGACGCCGTCAAAATCGGGGCGGGAGAAGGAGCTAGCTCGGACAGTACATCGGAGGGGAGCTTGCTGTCTACATACTCGGCAAGTACGCTCATTGACCCCAGATCGCCAAGAAGCTGGCGAAACGTAATCTTTAATCCGAATTTGGTTTGCAGCGCCTGAGTGACCTGCGTCAGGAAAAGCGAATCGAAACCCAATTCGAGGAACGAGGTTGAGCCGTCGGGATCTCCCAGGTTCATGCCAGATAGATCTTCGAAGACTTCGATCAAGACCGCGCGGATTTTGTTCGCGCGGTTCGCGACGTTGACGTTCACGAGGGATGCCGGGGTCACATGCACGGGTTCTGATCCCTCCACGGGGAGTTGGATCGCGGCTCCGCTTGTTTCCGCCGCCTTTGTCACTGGCGGCGAAGCTGCGTCTATCGCAGCTGCTTCGAGCCAATAGCGCTTGCGTTCCAGCGGGTACGTCGGCAGCGAAATGCGTAACCGGCGCTCTCCCTCATGCAGCGCCAGCCAGTTCGGTAGCACTCCCTCAACCCAGAGAGACCCCAATGCGTTCATCAAGGCAATCGAATCGCCCTCCCCTGAAAATCCATCCGCGAGCGATGAAACAATTCTCTGGTCAGCGGAAAAGTGCTGGCGCGCGAGCGTGCTCAGTACGTTCCCAGGGCCCACCTCCAGCAGAATCGCCTTCGAGTCCTTTCGCAGTTCTTTCACGCCAGCCGAAAATTGCACGGCCTGGCGGGAATGGCGCGCCCAGTAGCCGGGATCGGTGGCTTCCTGCTCTGTAGTCCACGTTCCAGTAACGCCAGACACATACGGAATCTGTGGCGCCTTCGGGCTGATTTTCTCAACGCACTTTGTGAACGGCTTGAGAATCGGATCCATCATCGCCGAGTGGAACGCGTGCGAAGTAACCAGGCGTCGGCTCGCAATTCCTTCGCTCGTTAGCTGCAGTTCGAATTTTTCCAACGCATCAAACGGTCCGGCCACGACGCACAACGACGGCGAGTTCACGGCTGCGAGCGACAGATGTCCGTTCAGACGAGAGCTGAGCTCTCCCTCCGGCAAGCGAACGGAAAGCATTCCGCCCGCGGGAACTTCCTGCATCATCCGGCCGCGCGCAGCGACAAGTGTCAATGCGTCTTCGAGCGAAAAAATCCCGGCGAGGCACGCGGCCACGAATTCGCCCACGCTGTGTCCCAGCATGGCGTGCGGATGGATGCCCCAGCTCATCCAGAGTTGCGCCAGAGCGTATTCGATGGTGAAAATTGCCGGCTGCGCGATGATTGTGTCCGTGACGCGTCGCTTCGCTTCTTCGGAGGCTGTTTCCGCAGGATAGAGTAGAGTGCGGAGGTCGGCGTCAAGATGAGGCCGCAGAATTTCCGCGCAATGATCGACTGCTTCCCGAAACACCCGCTCGGTCTCATAGATTTCACGGCCCATGTTCGGATATTGCGAACCTTGCCCCGGGAAGAGAAAACTCACGTGCGGGTTTTCGCTCGCCTGCAAACACGTTTGCACGCGCTTGCGGTCGCGCTGCGAGAGCGTCGCAACTGCGTCCTTAACGTCTAGCGCAACCACCGCGCGACGGCATGGAAAGGCACGACGGCCCGCCTGAAGAGTCCAGGCCGCGTCGGCCAAACTTGTGTCAGGATGCGTTTTGAGATATTCGGCAAGGTTGTCGGTGGCGTGTTCGAGCGCCCCCTCGGTCCGCGCGGACAGAACCAGCAATTGCTGAGTTCGAGTGGATGGCTCCGAAATTCGCGCTGGCGCCTGCTCGATCACCACGTGTGCGTTCGTCCCGCCAACGCCGAACGCGCTGACGCCCGCTCTTCGAGGTGCTCCGTCGCTCTTCCACTCCGAAAGTTCCGAATTCACGTAAAAAGGACTGCCTTCGAGATCGAACTTCGGATTCGGCTTTTTGAAGTGGAGAGTCGGCGGAAACACTCCATCGCGGACAATATGCGAAGCGTTAATCAGTCCCGTTACGCCCGCGGCGATATCGAGATGGCCTACGTTCGTCTTCGCCGTACCCACCGCGCAGAAATGTTTTCTCGATCCATGCGTGCGAAACGCCTGCGTCAGCGCAGCGAGTTCGATGGGATCGCCGAGCGGCGTTCCGGTTCCGTGCGCTTCGACGTATCCAATCGTTTGCGGATCGATACCCGCAGCTTCCTGGGCCAAAGCAATTACGCGTGCTTGGCCTTCGACGCTCGGAGCCGTGTAGCCGACTTTCGCCGCGCCATCGTTGTTGGCCGCGAATCCCCGAATGACGGCGTAAATCTGGTCGCCGTCGCGGACCGCTTCGTCGAGCCGTTTCAAGAGGACCACAGCCACGCCGCTTCCAAACACGGTGCCTTGCGCGTCGGCGTCGAAGGTGCGGCAATGACCGTCAGGGGAAACCATTCCGCCCTCTTGATAATAAGAGCCGCGCTTTTGCGGGAACGTGATTGAAGCGCCACCTGCCAGCGCCATGTCGCACTGATATGTGAGCAACGATTGGCAAGCCTGGGTGACGACGAGAAGAGAAGTCGAACAGCCCGCCTGCATCGTGAAGGCGGGCCCGCGCAGATTCAATTTGTAGGCGACGCGCGTCGCAAGGAAATCCAGATTGTTCCCCATCATTTCGGGATAATTTCCAACCTGGTAGCCGCTCGTGAACTTGCGGATAAATTCCGGATCAGTGCAAAGCTGAGAAAGAAAGTAGGTGCTCGTGCTGCAGCCCGCGTAAACGCCAATCGGTCCGGGGTAAAGGGCGGGATCATAACCCGCGTCTTCAAACGCCTGCCAGCAGCATTCGAGGAACAGCCGCTGCTGCGGATCCATCAACTCCGCTTCGCGAGGATAGATGCCGAAAAATTCGGCGTCGAAGAGATCAGCATCTTCCAGAATTGAACGCGCGCGGACGTAGTCTGCATCTCGCGAACGCTCCACCGCGTCCGGAATTTCGAGGTCCTCGACGCGAAAATGGGAAATCGATTCGATGCCGGCTAGTTGATTGCGCCAGAATTCTGCGACGCTCTGCGCGCCCGGGAAGCGCCCGGCCATTCCGACAATCGCAACGCCCTCAAGAAGAGGGCTTTGGGTATCGCGCGAACTCAAATCGCACCGCCGGCGCGGCGTCTGCGTTGCCGCGCAAAGGCTTCACGCTGTTTCTGCCCCTGCAGTTGAACTTCGGAGAATGAAGGCCTTGATGGCGTCTGCTCGCCAAGATGCCGGGCCAGCGTACGAATCGTGGTGAATTCGAAAAGATCTGTCACCGGAATTTCAGCCTCAAACGTCTTCTGCAGATTGGAATGCGCAGCGACAATCATCAGTGAATCGCCGCCTAGATCGAAAAAGTTGTCGTCGAGTCCAACGCGCTCAACGCGAAGAATTCGCTGCCACAGTTCTACCAGCGTATGTTCGAGTTCTGTGGACGGTGCTTCGGCGGGCGTGTTGCCGCCGGCCGTAACCTCCCGCGCGGGAAGCGCCGCGCGATCCACTTTGCCATTCGGCGAAAGAGGAAACGAGGCAAGCGAAATGAATTGTGCCGGAATCATATATTGCGGAAGCTTACCCGAAAGAAAAGTTCGCAGATCCGCCGATGAAGGCGCCGCGCCGGATGCAGGTACAAAGTACGCCACAAGCTGTTTCGAGCCGTTTTCTTCAGCATGCGCCACCACGCAAACCTGGCTCACGCCTGGGTTCATCTGCAGAACGGTTTCCACTTCGCCCGGTTCAATCCGATGGCCAAGAATTTTTACCTGATTGTCGATTCGCCCGAGGAATTCGACCACGCCGTCTTCGCGCCACCGCGCCAGGTCGTCGGTTCGGTACATTCGTTCGCCTTCGCGTTCCGCAAACGGGTTAGGCAGGAATTTCTCTGCGGTTGCTCTGGGATCATTCAGATAGCCGCGCGCCACGCCATCGCCGCCCGCGTAAAGCTCTCCCGTTTTCCCGGGACCGAGCGGCCGCATTTCTTCATCGAGGATATAAACCTGCGTATTCGAAATCGGGCGACCAATTGGAACCGTCTCAGGCACGCGCTCGCCGGACCGCATCGTGTGGCAGCACGTGAAGGTGGTGTTTTCGGTGGGACCGTAACCATTGATCAAACGGCAATCAGGCAAATTCTCGAGAACCGTTTGCACGTGACGCGGCGACAGAACGTCACCGCCGGCCAGAAGTTGCCGGATGGGCCGCAAATCTTCCAGCCGCTGTTCGACCATCAAATGGAAGAAACCGGCGGTCAGCCAAAGTGTCGTTACTCCGTGCTTGCGAATCGTTCGCCCTAGATCATCAAGCGACGATGCCTGTGGCGGCATCATTACCAGCCGCCCGCCATTCAGAAGCGGGCCCCAAATCTCAAATGTTGAAGCATCGAACGACACGGGCGCGAACTGCAGAAATACTTCCTTCGGTCCAAACTCGCAAAAATTCGTGTTGCGCACCAGCCGCACGATGGCGCGATTTTCAATCATCACGCCCTTCGGCTGTCCGGTGGACCCCGACGTGTACATCACGTAGGCCAGACTCGCGGGCTTGCTCGCAGGCGATGGATTGGCATCGGTGCCATTCGGAGATGACACGGCGATCTCATCCACGCACAATGTGGTTACATTGCGACCCGCCGGCACCGAGGACACGAGTGATTTCTGCGTGAGCATCACCGGTGTGTGCGTGTCTTCGAGCATGAAATCAAAACGTTCCTTAGGATAGGAAGGATCAAGCGGCACATACGCGCCGCCTGCTTTGAGAACACCGACCAACGCGACGGCGAGTTCGAGCGAGCGCTCGACGCAGCATCCCACCATCGTTTCGGCCCGCACGCCCAGGCTTCGCAACTTGTGCGCGACGCGATTGGCGCGCGCGTTTAATTCCGCATACGTAAGCTGCTGATCGCCAAATACAACGGCCACGGCGTTCGGCACTGCTGCGACAACTTCTTCAAAAATTTGCGCGATCGTTTTCTCCCGGGGATAGTCTGTGCGCGTCTCGTTCCATTTCTGCACAGAGGCCGGCACTATGGCTGCGGAATCTTCCGGAGTCGCCAATTTCGCCGATTTGTAAGACTCGAGTGCCATTGCCACGCCTCCCGCGTTTACGGCAGGAGGATCTCCTTTTCGCCGAAGAGCCGTTCTGCGGTGATGCCGCGCGACCTGCAGGTCTCAATCAGGCGATCTGACTGAATGATGGGATTGGATTTTTCAGTATACTTGATGCTCATCACGTAGTTGAGCCACGGCTCCTGCCCCATCGCGTACACGTAAACCTCTTTGCAGTGCAGCTGTTCGACGATCGCAAGCGCTCGCTCGTAGTTCGACCCGGCCAGCCGGCGCGAATGGTCTTTCGGGCGCTCCAGGCGCTGCGTGAGCAGTGGGCCATAAATCCAGGAAACCGGCGCTCCGTCGCACTCCATGCCGACAAAAAAAGCGTCCACGTCCCCGATATCGCGATGTATGTGCTCGTAAAGTTTCGGGGCGATGTTGCAGGAATCGGCCGCAAACAGCAGTTTGTGATTATCCACCCGCAGCAGATATGCCGATTTCGTCAAAACGTTCAGATCTCCATGCTCGCCGAGAAACGGCACTGCGGTTATCGAGCCGCGATCGAACGGAATTTCTTCCATCTCTGACAGTTCGATAACATTGCGGAAGCCGCATTGTTTCAGCAAGAGTTTCAACGATGGGTCTTGCAACGATCCACCGCCGTTTCGCGGCACCACGATATTCCGGATTCGATGACGCAGTTGCAGCAAAGTCTCGAACAGGATGTGGTCCTGATGATCGTGCGTAATTAGCGCGTAGTCGATTACTTCCGGAAGGTCATCGTACGTGTAGCGAGAGACGTCGCTCTCGTACGTGTAGCTGAGCACCGGGTCCATCAGAATGCTTACATTTTTTGTTTCAAGCAAAATACAGGCGTGGCCGAAATAGCGCCAGCGCGCGCCCTCACCTTGATATTTCTCGTAGCGGCGCGGCGTTTCCGTGGTTAGAAAAGATTTGAAGCGCTCGGCGTCCTCCCCGGTCAAACCCAGCGTGTCGCGGATTGCTTCAAACGAAGCTGGCTGCTTCTTCATTCGGAAAAGCGCATCCAGTTGCTCGCTCGCGAAGGGCATTCGCAGCTGCACGGAATCGCCTTTTTCCAGCCGTGGCGTGCTGAGTACAAACGGCCGATCGTCGCCCTTGATTTCCGACAGCATCACACTCTGCGACGACACGTCGTAGAAAGGACTTTTGTAAAGGAGCGGCTCAATCAACCGAAACGAGGGGTTATTGTTCAAATCGTAGACCAGCTCGACATAGCCCTGCAGGCACTCGGGAACTTCTGCGTACAGCGATTCGAGGCTGTAACCCGACGCCTTTTCCCGCAAAATCGCGTCGAGCTGTTCGATGGCGCGAGACAGAGTCACCAGGCAGCTGCGCTGGCGCACCGTGTTATCGCGCAGCTGCTTAACTTCAGCCACCCGGTTTCCGCCCAGGTCCATGAATGGACCACCAAGAAGTGCCGGATTTTTCACCGCGGACTCGTGCGTTTCTGGTGAGTCGATATACGAATCCATAATCCGCAGGTGCCGCTCGGTCAGGTTCCTCGCCGCGGTCGCAGGAGGGATCAGGTGGGCCCACGCATACCAGCCATCCACAAGTGGTTCCACCATTACGTTGGATTTCAAATACTTGGCGCCGTTATTCATAAGTGTCCGCCGCAAACCACTGCCAAGTCTGCAGCCGGACCTCGCTTCGACACAAGTAGCATATGATAATGATCGGGCAAACTCATCTCACAATAGAATGCGTGCAACTGACCGGCCACTTGGCCCAGTCCGTAAGTAATTCTACGTAAACCATTTACATACAAACAACCGCTGGCCCTCGAATGGAAATTCCAACGCCCCAATGGAAAGACTTTTCTCATAGTGCTCTGGTAACTCCATACTTATCAATCCCGCCATTTCCGCGGTATTGATCGCAGATAAGGCGCAGATAATAGGGGGTGTTTGCGCCATTGCTGAAATCCCCCGGTGAGGCAAAGACGCTGCTTCGTGCCATCCGGCCAACTCTGTCCTTCAACGCGGCGTAGTGAAATAGTACATCCGGTCCACCCGACAGCGAGTTTAGTTTGTATTGCGACTAGTGTATAGAGAGTGGGCATCCGGTCCAGTCCGGCAGGGAAAATGCCAACTCTCGATAATTGGACGGTACCCCCCAAGCACCCCGCCCTATCCAGCGGCGTGGTTCACGTCTGGCGCGCTTCTCTCGAATGTGAACCACCCGTTCTTCGCCGCCTCGAGACGACTCTGTGCTCCACCGAAACGGCACGCGCTGCGCGATTTCACTTCCTCCGCGACCGGAACCATTTCATCGCAGGTCGAGGCATTCTCCGAGCATTGTTGGGAGCCTACTTGAGCACACCTGCGGATAGCCTGAGATTCAATTTCGGGCCACAAGACAAGCCGTCTCTTGAGGCACAAGATCTCGGTCCCCGCGTGAATTTCAATCTCTCTCACTCTCACGGACTGGCCGTCTACGCATTCGCGCTCGGCCGGGAGGTTGGAGTCGATGTGGAACTGATCAGGCCCGAGTTCACCGGTAATGATATTGCGGAACGCTATTTTTCCTCGCGTGAACTGGCGGAATTGCGTGCTCTTTCGCAAGATTTGCGGGCCGAGGGATTTTTCAATTGCTGGACGCGCAAAGAAGCTTACGTAAAAGCGAGAGGTGAGGGACTACAGATTCCTCTCAAAGATTTCGACGTATCGCTCACGCCCGGAGAACCGCCCGTACTTGAGAGCGGCGATATTTCGCGGTGGAGCCTGCGCTCTTTCGAGCCTGCCCCGGGCTATGTGGCTGCGGTCGTTGTGGAAGGAAAGGATTGGCAACTGCGCAAATGGGAATGGCTGCCATAGGTAAGACATCGGGATTAGGTGTGGATCTATGCTGAGGGAGGCCGATTTGCCAAAACAAAGCCCGATTCGGATTGGCACGCCTTTGCTGCTCAGCAAGATATTGTGCGTCGGATCGGAGCTTGCACTGACAACGGCACGCGACGCGCGAGGGAAATGAATCGCTCGTTGTGACAACGCCGTTCCGGTCGGTGACACTTTAGGCACTAGTAGTACTAAATCCCCAATTATTTTGGCCTTCCCCCTCAAATCATGATGACATTTCCTGTGACAATGTTTATCGTATAGCACCTCCCAGGGTCTGTAGTTTTGTAAGCGCAGGGTAACGCCGGGTTCATACCAGGAGTGAAGAAGAATGTGCAATATGGCGACGCCGAGCGCGCATCGGAAATTACCTGACCCGATCGGCACTTTTCACACGTCGATTCTTTTCTTGCGTCGCCTGACTCTTCTTGTCTTTCTAGTTTGCGTTGCTGCATCGATCTCTCCCGCACAGAGTGTCTTGACGCAACACAACGACAATAGCCGCACGGGACAGAACACCAATGAAACGATCCTCACGACTTCGAATGTAAAGGTCGGTCAGTTTGGAAAATTGTTCAGCCTGCCCGTGGACGGTCAAGTCTACGCGCAACCGCTTTATGTTCCGGGCGTCTCGATCAACGGAGCCACTCACAACGTACTAATCGTTGCGACCGAAGCAGACAGTGTCTACGCATTCGACGCAGATTCGAATGCAGCGCCTCTCTGGAAGGCGAGCCTTGTGGATGGGGCGCACGGCGCCGGCTCAGGCGAAACGCCTTTGAATTCGTCGACCACCATCGGTTGCAGTGACTTGCAGCCGTCGATCGGCATCACCGCTACCCCGGTGATCGATTCAAGCTCAAACACCATCTACGTGGAAGCAAAGTCGACGAATGGTTCAAGCTTCTTTCACCGTCTGCATGCTCTTGCTCTGGCAACCGGTGCTGAGAAATCGCCAGGTCCAGCCCTAATCACAGCAACGGTGAATGGCACGGGAGACGGCAGCAACGCCGGGAAATTGACGTTCGATTCATTGCATCAACAGGCGCGGCCGGGTCTGCTTCTGGTGAACGGCGCGATCTATGTTGCCTTCGCTTCCCACTGCGATATTGGCCCGTACCACGGATGGATATTCGCCTACGATGAGGCGACGCTTACCCAGAAGAGCCACTTCGTCACGACACCGAACGGCGGCTTAGGTGGGTTCTGGATGTCCGGCTCGGGAATAGCGGCGGATGCAAGCGGGAACATTTACATTGCCAGCGGCAACGGCGACTTCGATACCACGCATGTACCGGCGACCGAGTTAGGCGATACCCTACTGAAATTGGGCACCACGAATGCGAATCTGACTCTTCTCGATTATTTCACTCCGTTCGATCAACAGCATCTTAGTGACAATGACGTCGACCTGGGATCGGGTGGCGTCTTGCTGCTTCCCGACCAGCCAGGCGCGCATCCGCACATCATGGTCGCAGCGGGTAAAGAGGGAACGATTTACGTCGTCGACCGCGACCAGATGACGACGAATAACTCGCACTACTGCTCATCCGGCTGCAGCAACGACCCCGAGATCGTCGAAGAGTCCGGTTCGGGGGCCATCGCCAGCGTGTATAGCATGCCGGCGTACTGGAACAACACGTTGTATTACATGGGCCAGAACAGCAATTTGACATCAATCCCGATCGCTAACGGTAAACCGGATTTCACCCATGTCACCGTTAGTCCGCTTGGATTTGGATTTCCGGGCGCGACCCCTTCGATCTCGTCGAACGGCACTGTGGTGGGCACCGCCATTCTCTGGGCCATCGATTCGTCGCAATATGGATCCCCCGGCCCGGGTCCGGGTCCGGCAGTGCTTCACGCACTGGATGCTGCGAATACGTCAACCGAGCTATGGAACAGCAGCCAGGCTGCAAACAATCGCGATCGGGCCGGTAACGCGGTCAAATTCTCTGTTCCTGCAATCGTCAACGGGAAGGTATACGTCGGCACTTCCACAGAGGTGGATGTGTACGGTTTGTTGAGCGGGCCGCAACCGGCCGCGACGCCGACGTTCAGCCCGGCAGGAGGGACGTATAGCACGACGCAGAATGTGACGCTCAGCGATACGACCAGCGGCGCTAGCATCTACTACACCACGAACGGCAATACACCGACGACTTCTTCCACGCTCTACAACAATGTGGCCATCCCGGTGACTTCGTCTGAAACCATTAAGGCCATCGCGGTTGC
>Ga0210394_10005631_pt1 | contig 13973 bp, 14 predicted proteins | sample IncBWC12MmetaG_FD_160121 | JGI IMG/M metagenome (GOLD analysis project Ga0210394, IMG submission 160121) | Forest soil microbial communities from Barre Woods Harvard Forest LTER site, Petersham, Massachusetts, United States - Inc-BW-C-12-M | ecosystem: Environmental > Terrestrial > Soil >...
CCCCATGCGCGCACGATCGACCGGTAGTTGGGCGCCTGGCCGGGCGCAAGCTCTGCGGGTGCGGTCGTCTCGGGCGCCGCTTGGCTGGCCTGCGCCGCATCGGCGTGCTGCGCCTGCGGACTCTTGCTCTGCAGAAAGTCGAGGATGCCGGCGCGCGTGGGCGAGTAGGCCGCCAGCCCGACGATCAGCACGCCCACCATGGCGGCGGCCGCCGGCAGTCTATTGCGTGATCCAAGTTTCATCTCGTTCTCCTGATTTTCGACGGTTGCATATAGTTACGCTCTCTACAAGTGCTGACACTTGTGTCGACAGCGCAACCCATCACTCGTGCGAAAATTAGACGCGCGCAATTAGGACCGGGTGAAGCGACGGTTAAGCGGGGGTTAAACGGCCCCCGCATGCTCGACACGCGGTCCGACACGCGTTAGCCAACGCAGCACATGGAGGTACGCGATGGACCGCTTCTACAAGATCATTCTGGCCGCCGCCGTTGCGATCGGTTGCCTGACGGCGGCTGGCACAGCCAGCGCACACTGGCACGGGACGGTGGGGGTGTGGATTGGGCCGGGTCCGTATTGGTGGGGCGCGCCGTATTACCCTTACTACTATCCGCCGGTCGTGGTGGCCGACCCGGTTTACATGCAGCCGAATCCGGTGGTCCAGGTGCCGGCGCCGCAGACCTATTGGTACTTCTGCCGCCAGGCCAACATGTACTACCCGTACGTGTCGCAGTGCCCCGGCGGCTGGGAACAGGTCACGCCGCAGCCGCCAGGCCCGACCGCAGCTCCCGCTGCGCCGCATTGATGGATCAGCGAGGCAGGGCGCCCGCGCGCTCAGCGCGGGCGACGATCGGCGACCGGATCGAACGCCACATCCGCTGAATCCGGGCGCCGGGCTATCTGGGCGGCCGCGCGCTCCAGCGCGCGCCGGACCGCGGGGACGAGCCGTCGCAACCGGTTCTTGGGCACAAAGTCCCAGGCTCCGACCTCGACCATCACCGAGGCTTTGACCTCTCCAATCGTGCCGGAGACCAGGATCAGCGGCAGATCCGGATAGTGGTGAAGAAAGCGCCTGAGGGTGTCCGTGAAGTAGATGCCCGGCACCGCGTAGTCGGACAGCACCAGATCCCAGCGCATCCGATCGAGCGCCGCGTTCAGCGCGTCGTTGGTGTCGACTCGCTCGCAGTGGCCGATCAGGCCGGCGACTCTGAGCGCCCGCTCGATCAGGACGAAGTCGGACTCCGTGTCCTCGATGCACAGTACGTTCAGGGGGCCGATGTCCATACGCAGTCGCGGTTAGATTGCCTGGTCGGATTCGGTAACCAGCTGAAGCTCGGACGGAGGTACCGCCCGCCCGAAATAGTAACCCTGGAGCAGGTCGGCGCCCATTTCCCGCAGCGCGTGCGCTTGTGATGCCTGTTCGACGCCTTCGGCAACGGTTCGCAGGCTCATCGCACGAGCCAGCGTCACGATCGCCTGCACGATCGCGCGGGCTTCCGCGTCAGCCGATATCTCCTCCACGAACGGCTGCGCGATCTTCAATGTGTTGATCGGGTAGCGCTTCAGGTAACTAAGGGACGAATACCCGATACCAAAGTCATCGACTGCGAGTCGCACCCCCAATTTGCGCAGATCGTGCAACAACCTCATCGTCGCATCGGTCGGCTCGACCAGAAGGCTCTCCGTCAGCTCAAGCTCCAGAAAGTTCCCAGCCAGCTCGGCACCATCCAGTGATTCCTTCACGGTCTGCAGCAGGTTTTCCTGGCCGAATTGTCGGGCTGACAGATTGACCGCAACCGATCCGCGAAATCCCTGCGCGTGCCAGCGGCTGCATTGCACGCAGGCCTGCCTGAGCACCCACTCGCCGACCGGCACGATCAGCCCCGTTTCCTCGGCCACGTTCAGGAACGCGCCCGGACACAGCAAGCCGCGCTCCGGATGGGCCCAGCGCAGCAGCGCCTCGTACGCGCCGACCTTGCTCGTGTGGCTGTCGACCTGAGGCTGATAGAACAGCTGCAACTGGCGTTGGGTCAGCGCCTCCCTCAGATCGGATTCGATGCGGAAGCGCTCGCGCGCCTTCGCATCCATTTCGGGCGAAAAGAAACGGTAGGTCGATCGGCCGGCCGCCTTCGCGTGGTACATCGCATGGTCGGCGTTGATCAGCAGCGCCGGGGCTTCGCGGCCATCCTTCGGATACAGACTGACGCCGATGCTGGCCGACATTCGAATCCGGTTGCCTTCGATGTGGATCGGATCGGCGATCGCTTCGGTGATTCCCGATACGACCCGGACCACACCTTCGATGCCGCCCACCTCGGGCAGCAGCACGACGAACTCGTCACCGCTCAGGCGCGCCACCGTGTCGCTGGCACGCACGTTGTTGACGAGGCGCCGCGAGATCTCGATCAGGACCCGGTCGCCGACGGCGTGTCCGAGCGAATCGTTGATGTGCTTGAAATGGTCCAGGTCGACGAACACCACTGCGACGCGCCGGTCGGTGCGCTGCGCCCGAGCGATCGCCTGCTGCAACCGGTCGGCCAGCAACACCCGATTCGGAAGATCCGTCAACGGGTCGTGCTGCGCCATGTGCTCGATGCGCGCCTGCGACGCCTTGCGCTCGCTGATATCCGTCAGCACGCCCACGTAATGCGTGACCCTGCCATCAGAACCGCGCACTGCGGCAATGTTGAACCAGGCAGGATAGGTCTGGCCGTCCTGCCGGCGATTCACCACCTCGCCATGCCAGTTCCCGTGTGCGACGAGCCAGCCGCGCATCCTCGCGTAGAAGCTGCCGTCAAGTTCCTCCGCACCCACCACGCCCAAATCCCGTCCGAGAACCTCTGCCGGCTCATGACCGGTGATTTGCGTGAACGCGCGGTTCACCGAGATGATCCGAAGGTCGCTGTCAGTGACCAGGATGCCCTCGAGCGTGTTCTCGAATGCAACCGCCGCCAGCCGCATTTGCTCTTCGGCTTCGCGCTGCGCGTTCTGCTGCGCGACCTCGCGCAAGCTGCGCCGTATCGCAGGCACCAGCCGCGCCAACCTGTCTTTCAGCACGAAGTCCCACACCCCTTGCTTGAGCAATTCGACCGCAGCCTCTTCGCCGATGCTCCCGGACATCAGGATGACCGGCAGGCCCGGAGCGTCAGCCTGGATTCTCGCCAGGCTGTCCCGGATTTCCAGACCGGGAACGTGGTAGTCCACCAGCGCTAAATCGACGCGATCCCGGACTAAAGCTCCGGCGAGTTCTTCCGAGTTGCTCACGCGGACGCAATCGGCTTGCAGCCCGTCCTGCCGCAAATGGCGCGTGATCAAGCGGAAATCCGAGTCGGTGTCCTCGACAACCAGGATTTTCAGGCAGTCACCCACGCTGGCTCCCAATCAAACCGGCTCGTTGGTCGCAACCCAATAAACACCCAGCCGTGCCACGGTCTGGGCGAACTCCGCGAAGTCGAGCGGCTTGCGCACGAAGCTGTTGCATCCGCCCTGATAGCTGCGAAGCCGGTCGCGCTCCTCGTCCGAAGAGGTCAGCATCACGATCGGCACGAGGTTGGTGCGCGGATCGGCGCGCACCCGATTCAGCACGTCCAGTCCGCTGACTCGGGGCAGGTTGATGTCCAGCAGGATCACCGCCGGCACATCGGCGCCGGCGCGCCCCGAGAATTCGCCTTCGGCAAACAGGTAATCGAGCGCCTGCTGTCCATCACGCACGACCTCCACTTGATTGGCCAAATTCACTTTGCGCAACGCCCGCAAAATCAGCAACTCGTCCTGCTGATTGTCCTCGACCAGAAGCATCGTTCTTGGCGTCATGGATCATCCCCACGAAGTCATCGCCCGAAAAAGGCAGCGAGAAGCTGAAATCGGCCCCTTGTCCCGGCGACGAGATGGCCCGGATCTGGCCACCGTGCCGACTCACAATGCGTTGCACCGTCGCCAACCCGATCCCGATGCCGGGGAATTCGTCCTGGCGATGCAGGCGCTGGAATGGCTGAAACAGCTTTTCCGAATGCGCCATGTTGAATCCGATGCCGTTGTCGGCGACATGGAACATCCGCTCGCCTTGCTGATCGCTCGAATACACCCGAATCGTCGGCGCGGGCGTGCGCACCGTGTACTTCCAGGCGTTGCCGAGCAGGTTGCGCATCACGATCTCCAGCATGCGCGCGTCGCCCCGCGCCGCCAGGCCCCGCTCGATCCGACAGGACACGGCCCGCGAAGGCTCGGAGCGACCCAGCTCGGCCAGGATCTGCTCGGCCATGGCCGACAGGTCGACCCGGTCGCGGCGCAATTCTCCCCGGACGCTGCGCGACAGCTGCAGCAGGCCGTCGATCAGCTCACCCAGGTGCTCGCTGCCCCGAATGATCTGGTTCAGGTAGACGCGAGCCTCACCGTCGACGCGCTCGCCATAGTCCTCGATCAGGGCTTGGCTGAAACCCTCCATCGCACGCAGCGGTGCTCGCAGATCGTGCGCGACCGTGTAGCCGAAGCTCTCCAGCTCACGGTTGGCCGCCTGCAGCTCCGCCGTCCGCTCCTGAACCCGCTGCTCCAGCTGCGCGTTCAGCCGCAGGATTTCATCCTCGGTGCGCAGGCGCTCCGTCATGTCGCGCAGGATCACCGTGTACAGCTTGTGGCCGGCCGCGTCCGCCTGCGAAATCGCCGCCTCGACCGGGAACTCCGATCCGTCGCGGCGCAGTCCATAAATGCGGCCAAGCTGGCCCATCTTGCGCCGGGTGACCTGGGTGCGGCCGAATCCATCGATGTGCCCGGCATGCGTGGCCCGGAATCGCTGCGGTATCAGCCGTTCGAGCGGCTGCCCGACCACTTCGATCGAGCTATATCCGAACATCGCTTCGGCCGCGGCATTGAACAACGTGACGAATTGGCGGTCGTCGACGGCGATCACGGCGTCCATTGCCGAACCGATCAGGCCCGCCAGCCGTTGCTCTTTTTCCAGCAATGACGCGTTGGTGCGGGCCAACTCGTCGCTGCGCTGGCGCATCGACTCCCCCAGTCGGGCGTGATCGCTTCTGAGCTCGGCCTCCACCCTGCGCGCCCTGTCGAATGCGCGCCCGATCACGACCAGCGCGATCGCAAGCAAGACCACCGCAAGCGCGCCGCCGCTCACCAGCACGGCCGCCGCCTGCTCGCCGCGCTCGCGTCCGAGCGCTTCGCGCTCGCGCAGCAGCGCGCGCTCGGCCGCCTCGAAACTCTCGGCAGCCTGCTGAACCGGGTCCTTGCTCAGTGGGCCCGGGTCGATCGCAATCGCCGAAGAAATGGCGGCCGGGCCGTGGATCCGCCTTAATTCCGTCAGCTCGGACAGCTTCTTAAGCCTTTCGGCCAGCAGTGGTTCAAGCGCATCGATGCGCCGTTGCTGATCGGGGTTGTCGGAGGTCAGCGCACGCAGCGTGCGCAATCCTTCGCCGGCCTCGCGCACGTCGCGTTGGAAAGGCTCGACGAACGCCTGATCCCCGGTGATCACGAAGCCGCGCTGCGCCGCCGCAGCATCGGCCAGGGATGTCATCATCGTGCGCAGTGATTTGAGGACCACACGGCTGTGTTCCGCCCAAGCCGCTTGCACCAGAAGTTGGTGGATGCCGAAATACGAGACGGCGCCCAGCACAAGAAGCGCTGCCAGACCTCCCGCAAATACGGCTCGGATCTTCCGCTCGATCGGTAGCAGCCCTGCCGTGCTCCCGACCTTGTGCGCCAGATTCATTCCATAGCAACCTTGCAGTACTGCGCATCCCGGCGCAACGGCAAAGAGAGTGGCGGCTTGCACGCAGACCGAGGCGCTAAGCCCGTTTTGCGCGGGGCACAGTCTATCAACGCGACCGTCCGATATGACATGTTTATGTGCCAAACCACACGGGCGTCAAGGGTTCGCCAACGGCATACGGGATGCTGCATATCAGTTAACTCGCATACCGGTTTCACCCCATTGAATACCTTCGAATCCGCGCCCGACAATCCGGCGCTGCAACCAGGAGGCACACCATTCACAACGAGTTGACACGGGGCATGCCAATCAAGTTGAGCACAAGTCCCCGCGGGCGGGTCGTCGGGCTTCGACCATCGCTGCTGTGGGTGGCGACTCTGGGCCTATCGGCGCTCGTCGCGTTGGGTGGCTGCGCCAGCGCGCCGTCGTCGCCCGCGTCCGATGCCCCGCATCCCGACTACGCGGCGGTGGTGGCCGACCCGATTCGCGCGGCCGACGATCGTCTTGCCGACGAGCGCCGCAAGCCGGTGGAACTGCTGCGCTTCACGCAGGTACAGCGCGGCATGAACGTGATGGATGTTGCGGCCGGCGGCGGCTATACGACGCAGTTGCTCGCGCTGGCGGTCGGCCCGAGCGGGACGGTCTGGGCTCAAACGTCCAAGATTCGCCCTGGTCTGGAGAAGCGACTGGCAGCGCACCCGCAGGCGAACATTCATGTGCTGGTGCGCGGATTCGAGGATCCGTACCCGTCCGATGCGCCGCGCCTCGACCTGATCACGTTCGTGTTGAACTACCACGACATCGCCTACGATGATGCGGTCGATCGCGATCGCATGAACCGCGCACTGTTCGATGCGTTGAAGCCGGGAGGGCATCTGGTGCTGATCGACCACGCGGCTCAACCGGGTTCGGGCCTGCGCGACACTCGCACACTGCACCGGATTGACCAGGCGCTGGCCCAGCAGGAATTTGAGCGTGCCGGCTTCGTGCTGCAGCAGGAATCCGATTTCCTGCGCAATCCCGTCGATCCACGCCAGCAGGCTTTCTTCGACATGAAGACCCCAACCGACCGCTTCGCGTTGCGCTTCGTGCGGCCGAACCCATAGCAGGAAGCGGCGGTGCTCGCGCCCGTCTTTCAGCGCGGGGCTGCGGTCTCGTCGAGTGTCAAATCGACCATCAAGTCGTTGGCGAGCGCTTCCAGCGCCTGGCGCAGTTGGGCTGTGGCAACGTCTGCCGGCACGCGCAACTGCGCGTAGGCGCGCACCAGACTTTCACCGGACATCGAGCCGCTGACACCGTCGGTGACCAGTTCCTCGATGCTGACGCCGCGGCTGGCCAGCGCATGTGAGATATCGCGCACAATGCCCGGGCGGTCCTGGCCGACCAGCTCCAGCTTCATCCGTCGACCCGGCGCGCCGCCTGGTCCCTCGGCGCCACGGGTAACGACGATTTGCAGACCCTGCGCCTCCAGCTCGCGGAATGCACGGATCAGCGACTCGGCGTTCGATTCCGGAACGTGCAGGTGCACGATGCCGGCGAATTGCCCGGCCAGATTCGCCATGCGCGACTCGAGCCAGTTGCCTCCGAACGCGGTGACCGGGTCCGAGATCAGGTTGACCAGGCCGGGGCGGTCTTCCCCGACAATCGTCAATATCAGCGAGGCTTGCATCGGGCTTGGAAGCTTAAGTGCGTACGATCGTACTGGGATTGAAGTCCCTGAGTCCAGCCGCGCCGGACAAGAGCAGATACCGTAACACGTTGAAACTTACCTTGGCGGGAACTCGGCGTAGGCTGTGGGTGACTAATCGATGGAGCGTCGAACGCGGCGCATCGGGTGCCGCGTACCCGCCAGGAGATCACCGTGAAGATCACTCTGGCATTGCTTACGACAACGCTGGCGGCCTGTGCGCTGGCGCTTGCCCCTCGATCCGCAGGCGCGTTCGGCAACGGCGGCGGTCATTCGGGCGGCCATGGTGGCGGCTCCGTGGGCCACTCGGGAGGCCAATCGGGAGGCCATTCGGGCTGGGCCCCGCGGGGCGGTGGCGGCTGGGGCGGTGGCGGCTGGCACCATCACGACGGAGGCCACTTCTATGGAGGCTGGAGCCTCGGCTTTTGGGGGCCGTACTGGGATCCATGGCCCTGGGGCTGGGACTACCCGTCTTACTACGCGCCGTACTACGCGCCGTCGTATCCGACCTACACCGCACCCAATGCACCGACGCCGCCCGCCTACTGGTACTACTGCCCGTCGGCCAGGACGTACTACCCCTATGTGTCTCAATGTCCTGAGTCTTGGGTGCCGGTCACTCCCGGCGCCTCGCAATGAAGCCCTGAGCTCGTCCCTGCGATAGCGGTCGGCTGCACGATTCGCGGCGTTCGGCGGCAGGAATGGTTACGATTCCGCCTTCCTGCTTCTGACGTTGTACGGTGCAATGAGTTGGTTCAAGGACCTGCTTCGTAATCCGCCCGCCAAATCCGCTGCGCAGCCTGCCGTGCGGTCCAATCCGTCCGGCAGCGAGGCCGTGCCGGCCACTGTGGATCCGGATGCCGCCCGCGCAGCCATCGCCGAATCGAGCGACGAGGAGCAGCGGCGGCGCTGGACCGACGAATTGGGGCGAGCGTTGGCGGCCATGCACAAGCCTCCGCTGACGGACGACGCGCCCACCGTCTGGGCCGCGGCGTTGACCCACGTCAGCGACAAGGCGCTGGCATTGGCGTGGCTGCCGAGCCTGGAAATGCCGACACTGCTGGGAGAAGTCGCGGTGCACGCGCGCTTCGCAGAAGTGCGCCTGGCTGCGGTCCAGCGAATCGCGGAGCCCGAAGTCCTGGAGTGGGTGGCGCGACTGAGCCGAGGCAAGGACAAAGGGGTCTTTCGCCACTGCTACGACATGCTGCGACAGCGGCGCCACGATTCCGAGCGCGCACGGCGCGCGCTGAAGCTGCGGGAAGCGTTGCAGGAGTTGGTGGCCCGCGTACCGTTGTCGGTGACCGGCTTGCTCGACCTGCAGCACGAGTTGCAGTTGCTGGAGGACGGAGGCGAGCCATTGTCCGAGTGCCGGGGTCTGCTGGAGCAGGCGAACGCGCGCCTGGGGAGCGAAGCGGAGGCTCGTCGCAGCCTGCAGGCCTGTCGCGACGAGGCACAGTCGCTGGCGGCTCATTGCTCCGGTGCGTCCTCACCCGGCGCAGAGCAACTCGCGCAGTGGCGCGAGCGTTTCTCGACTTTGACGCACGCTCACGGCGCGCTTCCCGATTGGCTCTCTGACAAGACGGCGTCGCATTCGCTGGCAACGTCGCTGCGGCAGATCGATGCGCGCCTGGCGGCGCTGGATGCGGAGCAAACCCGGATCCGGGCTTGCGAGCAATTCCTGTCGGCGCTGGAAGATGGGTCGCCGCAGGCCGGTATGCCCGAGTCCTGGGAGGCGCTGCCCAAGCCCGAGCGTGCGGAAGTGCGTGAACGCCTTTATGCGCGCTGGCATGCGCTGCACAGGGCACCGGAAGCTGCGCCGGCCCCGCCTCCTGCTCCTGAGTCTCGGGCTCAGCCCCAGTTTGACCTGACCGCCGTTCGTACCCTGCTGGACGCAATGGAGCGCGCGCTCGACGAAGGGCACCTGACCGAGGCGGACGCCTCGGCCAAGAAAATCAAAGCCACGCTGGGTGGCGCCGCCTTGCGTGGAACCTTATCGGGCAGGCTGCATCGCGCACAAACCCGCCTGGGCGATTTGAGCGGTTGGGCCAAATGGAGCGCAGAACAGCAGCGCGAGCACCTGATCGCGGCCGCCGAGGAGCTCCTGGCCGGCAATCATGCAATCGATCACCTTGCGAGCGCGGTACCGGCACTGCGTGAGGAATGGAAGCGCCTCAGCGGTCAGGCCCCCGCTCCGCACGGGGAGTGGGAACGCTTCGACGCAGCCCTCACAAAGGCTTACCGGCCGGTGGCCGAGCAGCGCGCCGAAGAGGCGGCCCGTCGCACGCAGGCGCGATCCGACAAGGAGGCGCTGTGTGCCGAGTGGGAGGCCTTTGCCGGAGCGATCGACTGGGAACGGCCCGACTGTTCCGCGATCGAATCGCAGCGTGGCCGACTGCTGGGGCGCTGGCGCGGTGCGCCGCTGGCGGGGTTTCGAGATGAGCGCTTGTTGCGAAAGCGCTTCGAGGCGCTGCTCGCCGACATCGATCAGCGGCTTAGCGGCGTGCGCAGCGCTGAGGTTCAGCGACGCGATCAGCTGATCGCCGCGGCAGAGGCCCTGCGCGAAGCGCCAGACCTGCGCGCCGCGATGGCCGAAGCCAAAGCCTTGCAGGAACGCTGGCGCGCCGAGGCCCCGTCGCTGCGCCTCGCGCGCGGAGAGGAGCAGAAGCTGTGGCGGCGCTTCCGGGCAGCGTGCGACGCGGTTTTCGCGCGCCGCGACGCGCAGCGTGCCGAACAGGCCGCACAGCGCGACCAGCGGGCGCAGTCGCGCGTGCGGCTGCTGGACGGTTTGGCAACGGCGCTCGAGTCGACCGACGCCAACCAGGTCAAGCGGTCGCTGGCGCAGTTTCGCTCCGATTGGGAAGCCGCCAAGGCCGGCGCCGATTCCAGCGATGCGCTGGAGTCGCGCGCGCGACAGCTGCAGCAGCAGGCGCAGCGACGGATCGAGGCACTGCAAAAGGACGCCTATCGGGTGCGACTGGAAGCGCTGGCCCAGCAGGCTGCTCCGATCGACGGTGCTGACCCCGGGGCCCTGGCCGCGGGGCGCCAGACGCGCGAATCGTTGTTGATCGATCTGGAGATCGCACTTGACTTGCCGACGCCCGAACAGTTCGTGCCGGACAGGCGGCAACGCCAGTTGGAGCGGTTGCGCAGCCGCTTCCAGGGTGACCACCAGCAGCGGCCCCAGGCTGAGGAGCTGTTGGCCAAGTGGCACGCGACCGGCGCGCTGCCCGACGAGGCAATGGATCGCAGAGTGGCGGCGGTGGTGCGTCGACTGCTGGAGCAGGCGCGGTCGGCTGGAAAATAGATCAGACGCCCAGCAGCCGGTTCAGCAGCATCAGCAGACTCGCTTCCTTGGTTTCCTCGTTAAGCCCACCGACCAGGATCGAGTCGTAAAGCTCACGCAGCCGATGCAAGCTGCCTCGAACGCCGCCGCTCGGCGTGCGTCCGCCCAGCAAATCACGCAGCACGTGTACTTCGCGTTGCAGTGCCGCCGCGATCTTCGGGTCGCGCTCCGAGTAGCGCTCGGCAAGACGCTGGACCGCCGCTTCGACTTCGCGCACGGCCTCCAGATCGAGGTCTTGGTCGGGGTGCGGCTCCTGCCGATTGCTGCCCATCTGCTCGCCCCCCGCCAACCGATTGTTCGAACTGTCGCCATGCGCGGATCTGATCGCGGCTACGGTAGCGCATTGTGGTGGAAAATACACGCATGACAGGCGGGATGCTTGCTGCGCCGCGTCTGCACGAAGGAACGTCTTGATCGTCGTATGTCTCGACCTGGAAGGCGTCCTCGCCCCGGAAATGTGGGTCGAGTTCGCCATGCACGTGGGCATCGATGAGCTGAAGCTCACGACGCGCGACGAGCCAGATTACGACAAGCTGATGCGGCACCGGCTGCAGCTGCTGGAGCGCAACCGGTTGCGCCTGCCCGATATTCAGCGTGTGATCGAGGGCCTCGGCCCGCTGCCGGGTGCGCGCGAATTTCTCGCCTCGTTGCGGGCGCGCTATCAGGCCGTGATCCTCTCCGATACCTACTATGAGTTCGCGCTGCCGCTGATGCGTCAGCTCGATTGGCCCACGCTGTTCTGCCATCGCCTCGACACGGACGCTGCCGGCCGCATCGTCGGCTATCGGCTGCGAATGCTGGACCAGAAGCGCGCCGCGGTAGCCGCCTTGCGCGGCCTGAATTTCTCGACGATTGCGGTCGGCGACTCTTACAACGACACTTCGATGCTGCAAGAGGCTCAGGCTGGCATTTTCTTTCGCCCGCCACCCGACATCGCTGGCCAGTTCCCGCAGTTTCCGGTCGCGTCGAATTACGTCGAGCTCAACGCTGAAATCGAGGAAGCCGCCGCCCGATTCTGAACGGGTCGCGCGTGCCGCAATCAAGTGATGCGACGGTGGCGGGTTTGCCCGGCGTAGCGCGTCCTTAGTTACAGAGGGCAGCCGCTCCAGCGCTGGCCTGACCGAGTACCCACCGGAGAGATGCCATGAGGAAGCGCAGTCCGTTTGCCGGATTCGAGGGCGTCGTGCTGGGCGCCATGTCGATTGTTGCGCTGATCATCGCCACGGTGATCACGATGTCGTTCGACATCGGCGCGCCGAGCGATACGGGCAGTCCGCCGTCGCAGGTCGCGGAGGGCTAGGCGCGGGCCCTCGCAAGCGGTCACAGACCGGCGGGCCCGAGCTGCAGCCTCTGCTGCACCTCTTTGCCGTTCGACGGGCGCTCACTGGGCGGATAGAAGTACTGCGGGAACCATTTCAGCTTGATCACCATCATCGCGACGTCTTTGACCTTCGCGTCGGGCCGTTGAATCTGCTTCTGATAGAACGCAAAACGATTGCCGTCGTCGAACAGCGTGTTGTCCGAAAACGGGAAAGAAAACGGCGTGAGCTGGAAATCGTAGGAATCACGTGCCACCGTGGAGCCAGGCTGGTTTCTGAAGACCTGCAGGTCGATGCTGTCGACATCCCAGTTCGGTTGCGAGAACGACACCGTGAGCGCGTCCTTGCAATTCGGCGCGGTCACGACGGGCAGCGAGTCGCTCGGCTGGCCCAGGCGATAGAAGACGACGCTTTTATCCGCTCCTTTTCGCATCTCGTTCACGTCCGCTTCCGGGTATCCACTGGCAAACACCCAGAAGGTCACGTCGGCCGATGCATTCGGCCCGCACGACTGGGCAGGATCCTCACCGAGGGAACTGATCTGCCGGTCGATGATCCGATGCGCCACCGAGCGAAGGTCCTGTCGCGCCGCTTCGATCGTCTCCGGGCCCAATGTCGCACCCGCCGAGGCCAAGCGGTCGGTGGCGCTCTGCATCAGCGGGCCGAATTCGAAGTGCTCGTGAAAATTGAGCGCCAGCAACTTGACCAGCAACGCGTATTGAAGCGGATCGGGCAACTGCGTTCCATCCCTGGCAGGGCCGACGATCGGACCGACGAGCTGGCCGAACATCGTGGCTCTCAGGTTGGTATCGGATTGCTCGCGCTGACTGATCAGAGACTGCAGCGACGAGCGCGCCGTAAAAGTGCTTGCCAGATAGGCCGCAAGGATGGCGCTCAGCGGCACCGTCAGCTTGACCAGAGCGTCGAGAACGAACTGGATTCGGCTGGCCAACGGCGAGCTGCGCGCGCCACCCGTCGCCTCGTCGCTTGTGCGGGTTCGAGTTGCCATCTGCCTTTGTCCTCAGCGTTGACCTTCGGAAGGAAAATCCGGGCAGATGATGTTCTGAACCACGGGGCCCTTCAGCGCGAAGATGGTTGCGGTCGACGTGGGACATCGGACCGTATACCGCCCCGGCTCCAGGAACACACTGAAACGCTGGCCTGCCTGCACGACGACTCGCGCCACGACCTGGTCATTGCGCACCAGTTCGAGCGCCTTCCCGGCTGGGACCCCCAGCACCTCACCCTGAACCAACCCGGCCTGTGTCGACGTCGATACCGCCAGCGTGACGAACGTCAGGCATCGCGCGCATTGCGCGCTGATGCTACGGGTCGGGTGGCGCATCGGGACGACCTGCCCCTGACTGCTCGCCAGCGGGCTCGAATTGGGCGAAGAACTGGCCGGTTCCATTCGATGACCCGGCGTCGAGATAGAGCGCGGTCAGCTTCAAGCCACCCGCCGCGTGCAGCCGAGGCCCTTCGATCATCGCGCGCCAGCTTTCGCCGCCCAGCAGTCGATGCGCCAGTGTGATGTACAGGCGTGACAGCATACGGTCGCGCAGCATCGTCTCCAGCACGAGCGGCCCGGCCAGCAGGAACACACTGCGAAAGCCCCTTTGCCCAAGCGCCTCGACCAGCGGCCTGCCTTGGACCGTCGAGCCTTCTCCGGCGACGAAGACGCCGCTGATATCGCGCTCGAGCTGGCTGCGCCGCGCCGGATCGGTTTGCCGTCCGGTTGCGACGAAAACTCGCTGCTGATGCCGCCTGACCGAGTCAGGGATCGGGAAATTCAGGCTGGCGCTGGCGACGCAGATCGCGGGCTGCGCTGGCAGGCCGTTCGCCAGCCGCCATCCGGCGAGGTCCTGATGGCCGGGCACCGTCCCCACCTGCAGAATGTCGTCCAACC
>Ga0210394_10005632_pt1 | contig 13973 bp, 13 predicted proteins | sample IncBWC12MmetaG_FD_160121 | JGI IMG/M metagenome (GOLD analysis project Ga0210394, IMG submission 160121) | Forest soil microbial communities from Barre Woods Harvard Forest LTER site, Petersham, Massachusetts, United States - Inc-BW-C-12-M | ecosystem: Environmental > Terrestrial > Soil >...
GTAGGTCCCGCCTTCGGGCACGATCTCCGCGAAGAAACGCTGGAGTTCGAGCGATTCCGGCGTGGTGTTTGCGGCGGGCCGGGTCTGGACAGGCGTACGATGGAAGATGGTGCCGAAAAGTCCGCCGTGGCGGCCGGCGGCGGTCAAAATCGAGTCGATCAGGAAACACGTGGTGGTCTTGCCGTTGGTGCCGGTGACAGCGACCAGTTGCAAGCGATCAGTGGGCCGTCCGTAAACATTTGCAGCAATCACTGCCAGCGATTTGCGGGCGCTGGCGACGCGCACCCAAGATACTTCGGGCGGGAGCGCGGGAGGTGCAGTTGGAAGAAGCGCTTCCCATGCCGGACCCGGCGGAGGCGGCAGCTCGCTCACGATGACGCGCGCGCCGCGACTGATAGCGTCGGCAACGAAGCGATTTCCATCGGTGGTTTCCCCGCGAATGGCCACAAACAGAGAGCCGGGCAAAGCTTCGCTGCTGCGGTAAACCACGGACGACACTTCCAAATCGCCGTTGACCGGGACGTCAACGGCTCCAGCGGCGGCGAGTAAATCATTCAGTTTCATCCCTGTACGTTTGTTCCGACCGGGCTGCAAGTAGAGCCTGGACCCGTCCAGTATAGGTGGTTCCTGCGGGGCGCTCAATTTCGGCGGATGCACCACCTGCGCGGTCACCCGCCGATACCCACCGAACCAAGCCGCCTGCGTGCAGCGCGCGACGAGCGTGTCTCCGCTGAAGAAGGTTGCAGCACCGAGCGGGCGAAGCGCACGGTCACGTTGCCTCCGCGCGGAACGGCCGTGCCTGCCCGAGGCTCCTGCTCCATAACGACCCCTGTGCCCACAAGAACAGGATTCATGCCCAAGCGCTGGCAGATCTCGGTGACTTCACGCACCGTCTTTCCTGCGAGCTCGGGGACCGCGATGGCGTCACCTTCCGCTAGGGCCACACTCGGAGGCGGCACACGAGGATTCGCGGGAGACGCGGGCGCAGGCGCTTCGAGCGAATCGGTGGCAGAAGGACTGAAGTCGGCCAGATCAGACAGGCCTACGGCAGGAGGCGCATTTCGCTTCGCGCGCAACTGTTTTGGCGGCAGCGGAATATCCTGCGGCACGTTCAGATAGGCCAGGACTTGCTCGGCGACGCGCTTGAAAACCGGCGCCGCCACAGAGCCGCCTTCGTGCGGTCCTACCGGCGAATCCAGCTGCACCAAGATGGTCACGGCAGGATTATTGACCGGGGCAAAGCCGACAAAGGAAGCAATCAGCTGCGTCTGGGAATAGCGGCCCGTGCCGGGATCCAGCTTCTGCGCGGTACCGGTCTTTCCGGCGGAGCTGTGTCCATCGAGCCTCGCCAACTGGCCGGTTCCGTGGAGCACGACACCTTCGAGCATCTGGCGCATGGCCGCGGCGGTACCTTCCCTGATCACGCGGTTTGGAGCGGGCGGCGGGGCGAGCGGCGGGACTTGCGGCCGCAAGTCGAGCACAATTTGCGGCTTGTACAGCAGACCGCCGTTGGCAATGGCCGACATCGCGGAAATCAGCTGCACCGGGGTGACGCCGACCTCCTGTCCCATGGAAATTGCGCCAATGGAGATGGGAGTCCAGTTCTCCAGGCGACGAAGCAAACCGCGGCTTTCGCCGGGCAGCTCGATGCCCGAAGGGCTGCCGAAGCCGTAGGCGCGAATGTAGTCGTAAAGCTTGGGCGCGCCGACGCGCATGCCGATCTTGATCGCGCCGACGTCGCTGGAGTGCGCGAGAATTTCGGCGACGGTCAAATTGCCGAAGGGGTGGTGGTCGCGGATGCGATGATTGCCGATATAGATCGCGCCCATCTCACAATCGACGACCTCGTCGGGCGTGGTGAGTCCCTGATCGATGGCCGCGGACAGCGTCACCACCTTGAACACGGAACCGGGCTCATACAGCGCGCTGACGGCGCGATTCATTCGCGCCTCGGCGGGGCTGTCGGCGACGGCATTTGGATTGAACGTGGGCCAATTGGCCATGGCCAAAATCTGGCCGTTCGACGGATTTTGTACGACAACGGAACCGGCAGGGGCGTGCGTTTGCTGGATGGCTGCGGCCAATTCCTTTTCGGCAATGAACTGGATATTTTCGTCGATGGTCAGCACGACGCTGGAACCGGTGTCCGGCTTCGCGTCGCTGCCGTCATACCAGCGCCGGCGAGCGTCGGTGAAGATGAGCATACGGCCGGGCCGGCTGCGGATGTGGTCTTCGAGCGAGTACTCGATGCCGCCGAGTCCCTTGTCGTCAATATCCACATAACCGAGCAACGCGGCGGCGAGCTGGCGTTTGGGATAGAAGCGTTCGTCTTCTTTCTGAAAGTAGACGCCTTTTAGGTTCAGCGCGGCGATGCGGGCGGCGGTGTCCGGCGGAAGCTTGCGCGCGACCCACACGAAGGAACTCGACGAAGCCAGACGCGCTTCGATTTCTTCCGGCGTGACCTTTAGCACGGGTCCGAGCAAACGGCTGACCATGTGCGCATCCGTGATTTCGGACGGGATGGCAAAGCACGAATCCACCAGGGCGCTCATGGCCAGGGTGTGCAGGTTGCGGTCGAGGACTTCGGCTCGCTTGGGACTGATTTCAACGATACGCTGCTGCTGGTGCTCGGCGCGGGCCAGGAAATCGCTATAGCGAAACAGCTGAAGGTAAGCCAAGCGGCCCAGAGCCGCGCCCGACCACAGTGCCAGCAGCGCGGCCAATATGAGCGACCGGGTCAAGGGACGGCGCAGGTCCATTCCGGTACCGGAAACTCCATTTCATGCAATCGCGAATCTTCTTCTTCGCGGGCTGCAAGTACAGCCCGCACCCGTGCAGGCGAGTTTGCGCCGCCGCCTAAGTACTAGCGGTCGCGGGTTGAGTCCGCAGGCTGCATCTCCGCCAAAATCGGTTCGCTGGGCGCCTCAAACGGTTGCAACTGGCCGGCAGCCGGGGCCATCAGGCCCAACTGTTGGCGGGCAATCTCATCAATGCGCGCGGGCGATCGAAGGCTCGCTGATTCCAGCGTGAGCTGCCGGTGAAGCTCGGCCGCCTGCGCCTGCTGAGATTTGAGCGATTCAATCTGGTAGCTCAACTGGATGCACTGAAAATGCTGCCAGGCGTAGAGAAAAATCACCAATGTCAACAGGCCGCCGAGGCCCAGATGGCGCAGCATCTCGCGCCCACTGCCGGGCGCGGCGAAACGCACCAGTCGAGAATTGTCAATCCGTTTGGAGACGATGTGAAATTGGCTCATGCCGCAAGTCCCGCCGGTTCCGCGATTTTTTCCGCGACGCGCATTTTCGCGCTGCGCGCACGCGGGTTGGCATCGATCTCGGCCTGCGACGGCACGATCACCTTGCGGGTGAGGACTTTCAAGACGCCTTGCTGCTCCCAGCGGCGGAAACTTTGCTTGACCAGCCGATCTTCCAGGGAGTGATAGGACAGCACCACCCAACGGCCTTCGGAATTCAACGTAGCAGGGACCCGCTCTAGAAACTGCCCGAGTGCCTCCATCTCTCGATTCACCGCAATCCGCAGCGCCAGAAACGTTTTTGTCGCGGGATGCAGTCTCTGCCTTCCCCTTGAAGGACGGGACCCTGCTACAACCGTTGCCAGGTGTTCGGTATCGCGAATCGGCCGCGCGCGAACGATAGCCCTGGCGATTCTTCTGGAATCGTGCTCTTCGCCCAGGCGATAGAGCAGATCGGCGAGTTCTTTTTCGGCGGTCGAATTCACGATGTCTGCCGCCGTAGTCGTCGCCTGCAAATCCATGCGCATATCCAGCGGTCCTGCGACGCGAAAGGAAAATCCGCGCTGGCCCTCGCCAAGCTGCAGACTGGAAACGCCGAGATCCGCCAGCACGCCGTCAAGGGGCGGCCAACGCATCTCCCCGGCCAGTTCCTGCACTCTTGAGAACTCCCCGTGCACCAGCGTCACCTTCCCTTGAAATTCCCGCAGCCTCTGCCGCGCTATTTCCAGCGCCTGCTCATCACGGTCCAGGCCGATCAATCTGCCGGTCGTGAGCCGCCGAACAATCTCCAGAGCGTGCCCGCCCAGCCCGACCGTCGCGTCCAGGTACGTCCCTTCGGGCTTTACTCGCAGCCAGTGCACGGCCTCTTCGGCCAGCACGGGCGTGTGCCCGGCGCTCAACGCTAAATGCCCAGCCCGTCCAGCGTGTTCTCGTCTTCCTGGGTAATGGGGTTCCTGTTCAAGCTTTCCAGCAGGCGCGCATGATTCCAGACGTCCAGATAAGTGAGGTTGCCCATCACGTCCACTTCCCCTCTCATCTGGGCGGTCTCGCGCAGAATCGGCTGGATCAGGATGCGTCCCTGACCGTCCAGCTCCACCGCCTGCCCGTAGTAATTAGCGCGCATCAAAAATTTCTGCTTGGTCCGGTTGTGCGACGACAGCTTGGCCAGCTTCTCCTCAATCTCGTTCCAGAACTTCATCGGATAGATGCGAACGTAGTCGCCGTTCTCGCTGGTCACAAAGAAGCGGTTCCCAAGCTCCCGCAGCGATTCCAGAAAAGCGGCCGGAATCTTGAGCCGGCCCTTCTCGTCTACCGTTGCCAGATGATTGCCACGAAGCATCCCGGGAAGCCTTTAGCGAGGCTCGGAAGTCGCCATCGCTTTTGCCATTCCTAATCACTTATAGCCACTTTAACCCACATTTGACCACCGATAGTAGCCAGGCACGAATTTTTGTCAACAGAAAAATCAGCTATTTATGAAGAATTTCACTGTGGAAATCGGTTGGAGGGCGACGAATCGTCTCGACCACTATTCATTGTGGATTGGCCAGCCTGGCGCGGATATACGGCGTTGCCGTGGAGCTAACATTCGAGGCGAAGGGCAGGCGAAAATAGATGCTCGCGGGCTAGTTGACTCCGAGATTCGCCAAATCGCGTAGCATTTGACGCTCGTCCGGATTCAGATTCCCCAGGAACGCTTCGTCAGTCAGCTTCGTGCTGCGCTGCGTGCTATCCATGCCGCGAAGCTCTCGAAGCTTGTCCACGATGACCTGGCGGCGGCGCGGCGGCAGGCTCTGCCATCGGGGCAGAAGGGATTCGCGCACCTCGCGGCGCTGATCGGGGGGCAACTGCTGCAAGATCCGCTGCCGATCGAGCAAAGCCTGGCGCTGCTCAGGCGGCAAGCTATCCCAGGCTTTGAGCCGTTGGCGGATCAGGGCCTGCTGGTCGGAGGGCAGGCCGCGGAAACGCTCGTTATTTTTCAGGAATTGGTCCCGTTCGGCGGGACCCATCTCCTGAAGTTGATTCATCCACTCGGGTGGCACCTCGGCGGCGGCTCTCGGCGCCTCTCTGGGACGGACTTCCGGCAGGGGACGAATCGGCGCCGGTGGGCGAACGACGCGGCGGCGCTGGCCCGGAAAGGAGATTCGCTGAGCGCGGGCGTGCAGGCCCGTGGCGCACCAGAGCGCCGCAGCCATAACGCCGACGTTCACGATTCGCCGAAACATGCCTGATTCTTTCCTGCCTTCCTTTACTTACGTTCCCGGCTGCGTCTTTTCCAAGTTCACGGCCGGCTGCATGGGCAATTCAGAGAGCGCGTCAAAATTTGTCAGCACGTCATAATCTTCGAGGACGGGCAAATCGGAGATCATGCGAAACTCAGCATCTCCCGTAGTCACCACCGGCGGCGGGGCCTGCGCGCCAGGCCCCAGCGACGTCAACCAGATCGAAAATGCCAGAAGCGCGGTCATGCCGATGGCCAGGCGCGGCGAAGGCAGGATGAGCCAATTCCAGAAGCGGGCGCGCTGCGGCTCCTGAGCGATGCGCGCGTGCACGGCAGCGTCGAAACCGGGAGAAGGGCGAAGCGCAGGCACTTCATCCAAGACTCCCCACATCGCCTGGAACTGCCGGGCACGCTCGCGGCAAGCGCCGCAACCGGCCAGGTGCTCTTCTATCTGACGGCGGTGGCGCGGGTCAAGCCTGCCGTCCAGATAGGCGATGGAACTGTTTTCCACGATGTTGCAATTCATGGGCTACCTCACTTTTTCCGACTCTTGGCCGACCAGAGGCGCCAGCTTGAAGCGCAGCGTTTCATAGGCGCGAAACAGCAGCGACTTCAGCGCGCTTTCCGAACAATTCAAAATCCCGGCAATCTGGTCGTAATCCATATCCTCGTACTTGTGCAGCAGGACCGCGGCGCGCTGCTTTTCAGGAAGCTCCTCGACTGCCCGCCGGATCAATGCCGCGCGGTCACAGCTCATCAAGTGCTGTTCCGCGCCAGGCCGCCCGTCGGGGATTTCCAGGAACCTGCGATCGCCGTCCTCGGAGAAGCTCTCCTCGTGAATGGACACTTCCGCTTGCCGAAAGCGGCCATCGCGCCGGGCATTGAGCGCCAGGTTGGTGGCGATGCGAAAGATCCAGGTGGTGAACTTGGCGCTGGGCGCGTATTGGGATCGGGCGCGATAAACGCGGAGAAATACCTCTTGAGCCAGATCTTCGGCCATCGCCGAATCACTGACCATACGCCCGAGGTAATTGACCAGTGGAGCCCTGTACCTGTGGAGCAAAAGCTCGAAGGACGCTTCGTCCCCGGCCTTTACGTCCAGCATCAGTTGGACGTCGGACCTGGTCATAGCCTCCACACTGTATCCAACCCGGAATAAGAGCGAAAGTTGCGGCCCTGAAGGGATGCTACACTCGGCTGTGCGAAAGGGTCAAGGCGGTCCATGACGAAGAGAATCGGCGCGAAGGTCGTGCGGGCAATCGCGGAGCTGGCGGCGCTGGCGCTGCTGGCAGCGATTGGCATATGTGGTTCGTCTTTCGCCCAGGATCGGGTCCCCGTCGTTGTCACCGAACACGGTGACAACTCCCCTGCCCAGAGAGACAAGCCCTACATCATCCTGGTCTCGCTCGACGGGTTCCGGTACGACTACGCGCAACGCTATGGCGGCAGAAATCTGCTGGCCCTGGGCAATCGAGGCGCCAGCGTGCCCCAGGGCATGATCCCATCCTTTCCTTCGGTCACTTTTCCCAATCACTACACCATCGTCACAGGGCTCTACCCGGAAAATCACGGCATCGTCGGCAACAGCTTCTACGACCCGGCGATGCGGCTGCGGTTCGTCTACACCGACCGCAGGACCAGCGCCGACGGCAGTTGGTACGGCGGCGTGCCGCTGTGGGTGCTGGCCGAACGCCAGGGTATGCGCACGGCCTGCTTTTTCTGGCCTGGCTCGGAAGGCGCGATCGGCGGCGTGCGGCCGACCTACAATGTACTGTTCGATCCGCGCGTCCCCAACGACATACGCGTCGACCAGGCGGTGGAGTGGCTGCGACTGCCGCCGGAGAAGCGGCCGCACTTTATCACTCTGTACTTCGGGGACGTGGATACCACCGGACACGCCAGCGGCACGAATGGCCCTGATACTGTGGAGGCCGTGCGCCAACTTGACGGCGTCATCGCGCGTCTGGTGGCAGCGGTGGCGCTGGTACATTTGCCGGTGGATATTGTGGTCGTGTCGGACCACGGCATGATCAATACGCAAGGGCCGTGGATCAACCTGCAACAATTCGCCGATCTTTCCGGTTTCGAGACCGTCGGCTCGATGCTGTACGCGCCGAATGAAGCAGCGGCTGCGCGCATCTATACAAAGCTGAAGGGCGCGAGCAACAAATTCGCCGTGTATCGCAGAAGCGAAGTCCCGGCACATCTTCATTTCAGCGGCAACGCGCGCATCGGCGATCCGGTGGTCGTGCCGACCGGGCCCTATCTGATTCGCGCCATCGGCTCGAACGATCCCAAGGAAGTCCCGCCGAAAGGAATGCACGGCTACGATCCGTCGACGATGCCGGAGATGAAAGGCATCTTTTACGCCGCCGGCCCGGACATTCGCCCGGGCGCGAAGCTGCAGCCATTTGAGAACGTGAATATCTATCCGCTATTGGCCAAGATTCTGGGACTGAACATTGGTCAGATCGACGGCAACTTGAGCGTTCTGCAACCGGTGTTGCGCACGTTCACAGGAGTGTCGTCGACGACGACACAGCCGCTGCCGCAACTGCACCGCCCCGGCGCGCTGGTGCCGCCGCAGCCTCAGAGATAAACGCGCTATTGCGGCGGAGCGGCTTCCACAATCTCGCGGACAATATCCTTGGCGCGGCGCGCGTCGTCGGGACGAACGTAAACCTTTCGCTCCAAGACTGCTTGCGAAGTGCGGTCCTCGGGTTCTTCTCCCGGCTCAATCCGCGAGGCAATCCCGTTTTCGCGGAGCGAAGCCTCGATCATTTTGGCGACCTCCGGATCCGCGCCCGACCAGACTTCGGCGGTGGCGTCGTCCGGATGCCAATTCTCGGGGAGGAACCTAGGATCATCAGATGAATCAAGTCCACTCGCATCGGGAAGCTCCAACCCCCCGGAATCAACCAACTCCTGCCACGCCTCAGCAGAAAGCTTTGCGTCCCGTATCTCCTCTTCGGCTCTCGCCCGATCTGCCGGCGCAACGCACACCTCGAAGCCTGCCGAACTATAGCGATACGGATTGTAATCGTCGCGTCGAAACGCGCGGATGGGAATATTCTTTTGCCCCATGGCTGAGCACACTTCCGCAAATATCCTGTGGTCCTCGCCCCACCAGACCGGCATAAATTTGGCCTCATCGGTTGCGCCCGGCAACTCGGCCACGAGAGCCGATTGGCAATCCGGGCAGAGCGTGATGCCCTTCACGTATTCGGCGCGGCACACCGGGCAGAACATAGCGGCCTGGAGTTTACTGCCGAAGCGATGGCATCCGCTAGATATGAAAGAGACGGTGCATGATGAGGAGCAGCGCGACACCGAGGAACACTACGACGGATATGCGCGCGCCTGGCTCGTGGTTCACTTCCGGCATCAGGTCGGACGCGGCGACGTATAGCGTCACGCCGGCGGACAGCGGCAACGTGTAGGCCAGCGACCCCTTGAGCAGCCACATCAGCAAGACGCCGCCCAGCGTTGCAGCTCCCAGCAGAGCGGACCCCATGAGCGCGGTTTGACGGCTCTTCCCTGCGGCCAGCAGCAGCGAAGCCACGGTAAATCCTTCCGGCAACTTGTGCAGCAGAATCGCCAGGAAGATCACCAGGCCCAGCCAGCTCGACACCAGAAAGCCCGAGGCGATGGCCACGCCATCGAAAAAAGTATGAATCAGCAGACCGGCAAGGGCTGACGCACCGGCGTGCTGGTGGCGCATCTCGGCGTGATGCGTCTCTTCGCCGAAATGGAAATGCGGCGCCAGCGTGTGTTCGAACAGATGAACGAGGAAATAGCCGGCCAAGACGAAAAGGAGAGCGTCTTCTCCCGACAGCCGGATGGCCTCGGGCACCATCTCGATGAGCGAGGTCGCCAGCATGAATCCGGCGCCCAGCGCCAGGAAATAGGTCAGCGAACGGCGGGGCCACTCTCGGCGGACAACGAAAAGTCCGCCCAGGACGTTGCCCAGCGCCGCGGCCAGTCCCAGGCCCAGCGCCAGCCACATTCGCGCATTGGCGTCCCATTCCATATCGCGCTCGTTCAACCGCTGTGGCGAAACAGGATGACGTCGCCCTCTTGCACCACGTACTCCTTCCCTTCCAGCCGCACCTGCCCCTTTTCGCGCGCAGCGGGGATGCTGCCGGCGGCCAGCAAATCTTCGCAGCGCACCACTTCCGCGCGGATGAAGCCGCGCTCGATGTCGGTGTGAATCGCGCCGGCGGCTTTCTGGGCGTTCATGCCGCAGCGGATGGTCCAGGCGCGCACCTCCGGCTCGCCCGCGGTGAAAAAAGAGATGAGCCCGAGAAGCTCGTAGGTCGCGCGGATCAGGCGATGCAGGCCGGGCTCTTTCAGACCGTAGGCGGAGAGCAATTCCACCGCGGCGGCGTCTTCCAGTTCGGCAAGCTCGGCTTCGATGCGTCCGCAGATAGCGACGACGGCGCTCTGCGGCTTGCCCGATAGCTTCTCCAGGCCGTGGCGCTGGACAGCAGAATCGAGCTGCGGCGCTTCGTCGTCGCCCAGATTCAGCACGTAGAGCATGGGCCGCGCGGAGAGGAACATGAAGCCGGCCAGCATTTTCTTTTCGTCCGGCGTGAATTGTAGCTCACGCAGCGGTCTTTCGGCCTGGATGGCTGTCTGGCAGCGCAAAAGCAGCGCGTGCTCCAGCTCCAGATGCTGCTCTTTCTTTTTCTTCAGGTCTTTTTCCACGCGCTCGATGCGCCGCTCGATCTGTTCTAGGTCGGAGAGCATCAATTCGAGATCGAGCGAGACGGCGTCGCGCAGCGGGTCCACGCTGCCCGCGGGATGCGGCACGGCGGGATCGTCGAATACGCGCAACACGTGCGCCAGCGCATCGACTTCGCGCAGCGGCGCGAGCACGCTGGCGTCACGCGCGCGATCGCGGGACATGCCGCCGACGTCGACGTATTCCACGGTGGCGTAAGTGATCTTCTTCGGATGATAGATCTCGGCAAGCTGTGCCAGGCGCGGCTCGGGCACTTTCGCCACGCCGACGTGAGTCGCCGCGCGGGCCGCTTTCTCGTCGAGATGCGCGCGCGTCAGGATGCGGAAGAGCGTGGTCTTTCCCGATTGCGGTAAGCCGATTATGCCTGTTTGCATGGACTGGGCATCGTATCAAACGCGGGCTGCAAGTACAGCCCGCACCCGGCACAAAATCAGGGCGCGGGCGGCGTGCGGCTGTTCAGCAGCAGCGCGAGGATACCGGCGACCAGCACGCCGACTTCGAGGCGGACCGAGATAGCATGCAGGCGATCGAACGAGGCGCGCAGGGCATCGCCGGCAGGCAAAGCTTCGAGCGGACCGTTCGCTTGCGCGCGCAACGCTTCCATGTTGCCGGTCACCCAGAACTGCGAGATGAACGTCAGCACGATCATGGCAAAGACCAGCACCGGCGCGGGACGCAGCAGCGCGGCCGGAGTGCGCGCTCCCACCGCGGTGACGATCAAATAGATCGCGCCGCAGACCATGCCGGCGAGGTGCAGACGGCCCAGCGTCACGCTGACCAGGCTGCCGGCTTGCTGGCTCGAAAACTGGGCGAACGCCGTCGGCGCCATGATGGCGCTGAAAAATAGAATGGCCCCGACCCAGGCGCCCAGCGTGAAAATCTGCAGGAAGCGAACGAGTGTGCTCATGATGAGCTCGGAGTATAGCAGTCTTGCCGCGGCGATTGGCGTGGCGGCGCGGGAGCGAGCCTTTGCAGCGAGCAGGTGCGGGCGGTCTGGCTTTGCGCATCGATCACGAAGCCTTTGTTGCCGCACAAGTTGCAATCTAAGGGGGTGAGCGGAAGATTGCAGCGCTGGAACATAATGTTATTCGCGCATCACCGTGCCGAAGCTCGGCACCGATAGAATGTCTATTACATGTCTACGACAACGATATCGGAGACCCGTTTATCCTCTTCCCTGGTATCGGAAGGTAAAGAAGCAGGGCCACCTACACCGGCGCCGAACGCCATCCTTGTGGGCCTAGTCATTCTCCTAAGTTGTTTCTTGCGTCTTCACGGTCTGACCGCCAAGCCCTTTTGGCTCGATGAGGCCATCAGCGTGAATATTGCCAGAATGCCTTGGTCGGACCTCGCCGCCACTCTGTGGCATCGCGAAGCCAACATGGCGTTCTATTACGTCATCTTGCACTTATGGCTTTCTCTGGGGCACAGCGAGGCTTTCATCCGCGCTCTATCGGTGCTTTTCTCCGTTGCGACGATTCCTGTGATATATGCGCTTGCGGCACGCCTTTTCAACGGCACTACAGGTCTCTTAGCCGCATTCCTTCTGTCAATCAATGCGTTCCACATTCGCTACGCTCAGGAAGCACGTGGGTATGCCTTGGTCATGTTTTGCGCCACCCTCGCTACTTGGCTGCTGGTACGGAATCTCCAGGAGCCACAGTCTTGCTCTTGGAGTGTATACGCCGCAGTTTGTGCCCTGACCGTGTATTGCCATTTCTACGGAATGTTGGTGATTGTAGCTCATGGTGTGGCGCTGGTCTTATTGGGACGCACGAATGCTTCTTGGAAAGGTCTTCTACGCAGCCTGCTGTGGTTCTCGCTTCTGATGATTCCGATTGCACTATTCATTTGGCGGATAGGCACAGAGCCGGTGAGTTGGGTTCAGCCGCTCACGTTTCCAATGGTGTTAAACCTCGGCTTTGATTTTTCTGGCAACTACGGACGGTATCTACTAGCGCTGGATGTATTTGCCGTTGGCATTGCCGTTCTAGGGGCAGTCCGTGCTTGGGATGTTCGCAGTCGAGTCGTGGACATCTGGGAATACACTCTTGTGTTCTTGTGGCTTCTGGTCCCCCTATCGGTCGTCATCTCAGCCTCCCTGGTCAAACCACTCTTCGTAACCCGCTATTTGAGTCCGTGCATGCCTGCTCTAATTGTTCTAGTCGCTGCGGGAATCGCCAGACTACGGCCTCCCTTCCTTGCTGGCGTCCTATTCGCTGCGATCGTTGGAGGCTCGATGGCAGGAACCATTTCTTATTATCACGCCGATTTTGATGTTGTTCGGGGAGATTGGCGGGCGGCATCTCGTTTTGTTCTCGCTCAGACCCAACCTGGTGACACTGTCTTCTTCTACCAATCCTATGGCAACGCGCCTTTTGAATTTTACAGGTGGCAGGAAAGTCCCTCTTCGGCTTGGCCAAAAAGCCTCAACCCTCAGAAGGATTCGGATTGGTCTGACCCTGCATTCGTTGGCATTTCAGGGACAGACCTTCGGTCTTTGCCCGCAGGAAATCGGGTCTGGCTTGTGTGGTTTATGCTTGCGAAGCCGGATGGAACCCCGGACACGACCGGCTATATTGTTCGTGATTGGTTTGCCAAGGGCCGGCATCGAATCGCGGCGCAGATGTTCACGGGGGTTAGCGTTGCGCTTTATGGCAGCAGCCCGGACCCACCCAGCAAAGGCACTCATTGAGCTGGACCATACCCATTACCACAAGTCCCGATAAACGGTGTGGTCTCAATGGGTCGATGCAACACTTGCTTGAAGTCCTCTTGTAGCAGTTTATGAGGCTGATTTCGTTCGTTCGTCGTTTGGCATCGTCGCGCCACAGGACGGGCACTCGAACGTTGGTCTCAATCAACAAGGGACCTGCCCTCAAGGTTTAGGAATCATGCAACGACTGTCCCGCCTTCCAACCGCTCCATCAGTCGGCTTTCAGCGTCGCAGAAAGCCCTACTCGTCTTCCTGGGTCATAAACACCATCTTTGAAGAGAACATCCAGCTTAGATGGTGTTACGTCGGCCGGTTGAGCCAACAGGGGTTATCGGAAAGTGGCCTACGTAACCCGCGAGCGGCCCGACACAGGTTGGGCACACGAACCCAAGACTGTACGGCCCCGCAGCAAACATTGCTGGCAAAATGATGTGGAACGGCGGGAGTGGTGGGCGATAAAGGACTTGAACCTTTGACCTCTCCCGTGTGAGGGGAGCGCTCTAACCAACTGAGCTAATCGCCCGGATGTTTTTTCAGGCTGGGCTGCAACTACAGCCCAGACCCGTTGTTGTAACAGATGCCGAGGAGAAGCGTCAACCTGCGCTCTCTTCACTACCACTGAGGAATTCTAGACATGACCACGGCGACGGGAGCCTTGATCGACCAGCTGGAGCAGTCGATCGCCCGGGTGATTCGCGGCAAGGACGAAGCCATCCGCCATGCCCTGATCGCTCTGCTGGCGCGCGGCCACCTGCTAATCGAAGACGTTCCCGGCGTGGGCAAGACCGCGCTGGCGCAGGCGCTGGCCAATTCGTTCCACTGCGCCTTCCAGCGCGTTCAGTTCACCTCGGACATGCTTCCCAGCGACGTGCTCGGCATTAGCGTCTTCAATCCCGCCGAGCAGCAGTTTGAGTTCAAGCCCGGCCCGATCTTCACCAACATCGTGCTGGCCGACGAGATCAATCGCACCACGCCGAAAACGCAGTCGGCACTGCTGGAAGCGATGAACGAGGCGCAAGTCACCGTGGACAACCAGACC
>Ga0210394_10005633_pt1 | contig 13971 bp, 17 predicted proteins | sample IncBWC12MmetaG_FD_160121 | JGI IMG/M metagenome (GOLD analysis project Ga0210394, IMG submission 160121) | Forest soil microbial communities from Barre Woods Harvard Forest LTER site, Petersham, Massachusetts, United States - Inc-BW-C-12-M | ecosystem: Environmental > Terrestrial > Soil >...
TGCCACGGAAGAGACAACCGCGGCGTTCGCGCGTGCGGCAGGTAACTCATCGCGCATGCTACACACTTGCCCGTAAGAACTGAGCACTTCACCTCTGGTACAACTAGATTGCCCCCAAGAGGCGGGGCCTATAGAAGGACCGAGGCCCCGAAGAGACGAGAGAGAAATGAAGGACGCCCCCGAGAACCGGGCAAGATCCAAAACGCCGGAGGCTGGTGACGCCCAGAAGGACAACCGGCGCGGCCCACGGGTGCGCCTGGAAGTTTCCGTGCTTGTTTATTCCTGGGGCGGAAACGGGCAGCCATTTTACGACGATGCCAAAACCATCGAAGTAAGTGCCTATGGCGGAATCCTCGCCACGCCGAGGAACGTGGACGTCGGCCAATCGATACTTCTCATTCATCCCAGTAGTGGGGAGAAGATGGCATGCCAGGTTCGATCTGTGGAACCAGGCGAGTCCGGCATGTATCGCGCAGCCTTTGTGTTTGAAACGAAGTCACCAACGTTCTGGGGCATAGCGCTTCCTGCCGATGACGGCAAGCCTCAGGCCCCGATTGTGGCGCGGGCGCGAGTGGAAGCGCCCAAATCTCCCAAGCCGGCTGAACATGTCGAGGCTCCCCCTGCCGCCAAACCCGCCCCCCGGGGCACGTTCGAGAACAGCTCACCTCGCGTCGAGCGCCGCACCGAACTGCGTCACAAGATCATCGCGCTCGTCGAAGTCACGGAAGCGGAGTCCGGCAAATGCGTCAAGGCGCGCATTCCCAGCCTGAGCCGATCGGGTTGCTACGTGAAGCTCGATAGCCCATTCGCCGTCGGAGCGCTTCTGGAACTATCGGTCACTAAAGACGACCAATCGTTTCAGGCACAAGCGCGCGTGGCCTACAGTTTGCCGGGCAGAGGCATGGGACTAGCATTTACGGTCATCGCTCCCGAACAGCTTGAGATTCTGGATAAGTGGATCGCCACAAACCGGGAGGCCGCATGGATGGCTTCGAATCGGCGTCGCAGCCACCGCATCATGTTGAACGTCCCGGTGAAAATCGCGGGAAGTAACAGCCTCGGGGCAAAATTCGCGGAAGAAACGAGTACCGAATCGGTCAGCGCGCACGGTGCTTTGCTTCTGCTAGCGACGCCGCTGACGAGGGGGCAACTCGTCATGCTTACGAACCAGCGCACAAGGGCTACACTCGAATGTTCGGTAGTCTACCTCGGCCAAAGCCAGGGGCACCGCCGGGAAGTGGGACTGTCCTTCACGCAGCCGAACCGCATGTTCTGGCAGGTCGCCTTTCCGCCGTGGGATTGGTCCTCGCGCCACCCGGACGCCAGAGGGACCTAGCCCGGAAAACAACGCACTCTCGGAATGCCTGAAAAGGGGATCTAGAGGGTTAGAGACCCTTCAAGAAGCCAAAAGCAAGAGCGACACGTAACTTCGGATCGCTCATTTCGTACTTGGCAAGCACCTCCCGTTCCGCCCTCAACCAGTCTTCGAGCGCCCTACCGTGGACCCTGCCGCGCTGGAGGTAGAGCTGATACGCGCGCGACTCAATTTCTTCCCGCGTGGTACTTGTTTCCCGGCGGCCTTGCCGGTCCGTCGCCACTTTGGCCGTTGCCGGGAGCGAGCCCTGCAGCGACGCCACCAAGCGAAGCAACCGCTCAAACCGCTCTTCGTCCCAGGAATCCCTTTCGGAATTGAATGCTCGCACTGAATGAGTCGCCATAGCCCGCCTCGCCTTAAGGACTACTCCAAATACAGAGTGAAGGCGCCAGGCTAGAAAATCAAACTCATTAAATCTATCGAGGGAATCGAAAATCCAGCGCGGCGGCGGTCGATGAGTTTGCGGCCTGGACATCTCGGGCAAGAGCATCAGCGTCGAGCACGCCCGCGTTCGGGGCGCGCTGCGTTCCATTTCGCATTTGTATGCGAAGCCGGCCGAGTGTAATTTATGGGTTGTTCCGCGGACGAATCTCGAAAATTGACTTACCCGGAGGTGGACATGCCCAAAGGATATTGGATCTGTTTGTATCGGTCGGTCGCCAACCCCGCCGGCGTTACCGACTACGCCAAATTGGCCGGCCCGGCAATCCAGGCGGGCGGAGGGCGCTTTCTGGCGCGAGGTGGTCCCGCGAAGACCTTTGAAGCGGGAAAGGAACAACGCATCGCCCTGATCGAGTTCGATAGCGTTCAGCAGGCCATCAGCACGTATCAGAGTGAGGCTTATCAAGCGGCGTTGAAAGTGCTCGACGGCGCGGCGGAGCGGGACGTGCGCTTCATAGAGGGTACCTAGTCCGCGGAACCCCTATCTGGGCCGCATCGGGGTCTTTGCGACAGGTTTGTCAGTTGCGCGGGGCCTCGGCTATTATGGTTTGCTCCCTTGCGTGGGCGTGTGGCGATGTTTCGCGCAATCGGACACAACCGACCCTGACGATCTGAGGAGGCATGATGGCCATCGCTGTAGGACAACCGGCTCCGGAGTTCACCCTGAAAGACCAGAACCAGAAGGAAGTGAAACTCTCCGATTACCGCGGGAAGAACGTCGTCTTGATTTTTTATCCGCTCGACTGGAGCCCGGTCTGCACCAACGAGCATGCCTGCTTCGTCAACGACTTGAAGCAGTTCGAGCAATTGAACGCGCAGGTCCTGGGGCTCAGCGTCGACAGCGTCTGGTCGCACAAGGCGTTTGCCGAAAAGATGGGCATCCACTACCCGCTCCTTGCCGACTTCAACCCGCGCGGGGCTGCCGCGGACAAATTCGGCTTGTACCTTGCGGACAAGGGCATCACGGGCCGCGCCATCGCCATCGTGGACAAGGGCGGGAAGATCGCCTGGCTCAAAAACTACGACATACCCGTTGTGCCGGACATGAAGGAAGTGTCGCAGGCGCTCGCGCAGGTGAAGTAACCGCGGGGCAGCTGTAGCGCGGGACCAGAAAAACCATAGACCGCCAGAAAGTCTCGCGGCGGGCTAACGAGTCGTGGTCCAGACTTGGTACACCACCACACCCACCATGAACAGCAAGTAGATGCGAAGCCCCCAAAAAAGGAACGCTTCGCTGCGCTTGAGTTGCCTTCGCGGGTAATGTTGGGCTCTGGCTGCCGACAGCTGATCGACTTCGAGCGACTGCATCACCAATTCGGAGTTCTCGGCGCTGGCGCGATTCGGGTTCGGTTCCAGCCGTTCTGCCATCTTATTTCCCTCCGATCAGCGCAAACAGGTTGGGCGAGACGACGCTGATTCCATACAGTATTCCCGCGCCGACAAGCACGAGCACGACGATCGCCGCCAAGGCGTTCGCCCACCGCGAGCTGGCCTGGTCGCCCATAATCTCGCGATCGTTGACCAGCATGTAGAGAAAGATCAGAGCGGGCGGCATGGCCAGCACGGCGATGACGTTGACGACGAGCACGACGAAAACCAACGGCAGCCCCGGAATGAGCACGAGTCCCGACGCAGCAGCGGCTTCGAGCAAGAGCACGGAATAGAAAGCCTTACCCTGGCTCATCGGAAGGTTAAGACTGTGCGGCCTCCTCGCGACCTCCCCGAAGGCATACGCCGAAGAGATCGAGATCGTGATGCAGGCCACCATTCCGGCCTCGAAGATGCCAAGGGCAAACAGGGCTGCTCCCGCATGGCCGATGAAGGGCTGCAGGGCCTGAGCAAACTGAGCCGCCTCGAAGTTGGCGGCACTCATGTGATGCGTAAAGAGCGGGGCCGTGGCGACGACGGTCGCGACGGCTGCCGTCGAGGCCAGCAGGGCTCCCAAAGCCGTATCGATACGGCCAAACTTGATGTCACGAGTGGTTAGTCCCTTGTCTGCCGTAGCGCTCTGCTGGAAGAAAAGCATCCACGGAGTCACCGTGGCGCCGATGTCGGCCAATAAGATCAAGAGCGCGTCTTGCTTGGGGCCACCGGGGAACGGCTTCCAGCTCACCACTGCGTGTCCAATGAGGTCCCATCGGGGATGAGCCAGCAGAGCGACGGGAACGAATATCAGGTTGAACATGGCCGCCGCGAGCGTGATTCTCTCCCAAGTCCAATAGCGATGGGTTGTGAGAGCGACGCACAGCACAGCCAGCGTGCCTAGCACCGCAATCCAGGGCGGAACGCCGAAAAAACCAAGTCCGGCGCGAATGGCGATGAATTCGGTAATGAGAGTCAGGAAATTCCCGATCATCAGGTCGATCATGGAAAAACGGCCCCAGAACGGCCCGAATCTGTCAAAGATCAGCTCGGCGTGCCCGCGGTGGGTGACTGCGCCGAGGCGCACCGTCATCTCCTGGACGACGAGTGCCATCGCGAATGTCAGGATGATGAAGGGGATAAAGAAACCGATGCCGTAACGTGCTCCGGTCGCGGCATACGAGAGCATGCTCGGGCCGTCGTTCTCGCCCAACATCACCAAGATCCCCGGCCCGATCAGGAGCCACAACAATCGCAGATTGGCGAAGGAGCCCTTCTTGACGCGGGCCAGCGAGACGCGCTTGCGATCCCGGGCGCGATCGATGTCTTCGTGCGTGATCTCCGGTCCGGGAACGCGGGCCAGGGGCGGGGCGGGTCGCACCGCATCCTGCTCTGGGACGAGCGGCTTTGCCAAATGCCTTACTCTCCTCGGCGGTCGCAGTTCAAAATCAACTTATTAACCGATATAAACTTAACAGATAAACTACACTTAATAACGGGCGCGGTCAATGCCGCAGTACTCGCGGAGTTCCCGGCAGGAACCGGATCGCGTCCCGGAACTGCCGCCAGCGCCGGTGTTGTGTTAGCGTGGCGAGTTCAACCCAGGGAGGGACCATGTCCGAACCGGAATCGCCGCAAGTGCAAATCAAGGCCGACGAAAAGGAGCTTCTCGGGCAATACAGCAATCTCGTCATGATCCATCACAATCCCGAGGAGTTCACGCTGCACTTCATCTACTTGTTTACGAATGGCACGCACGGCAAGCTCGCCTCGAGCGTGATCCTTAGCCCCGGCCACGCCAAGCGGCTGTGGCGCGCGCTTGCGGAAAATATTTCGCGATTCGAAACTCAATTCGGGCCGATTCGGGAAACGCCCGCTCCCGCGCCGCCGACCAACGTCGGGTTCGTGCAGTAAGCGCCATGCGCGCTGACGGCGGTACCCGCGGAAGCCGTCAGAGCTGTAGCCTGTACACGGGTACAGTGGCGTCGCCGAAACAGAAGCGCGACGGCGCCTGCCGAGCCCTCCCGGGCGGATGCTAGAGTAGAGCCGATGCAAGCTGCCTGCTCCCATTGCGGTACGCCGCACGCACTCAATGACGCGCAGATCGGGCGTTACCCTCGCGTGCAATTCCAGTGCGCGCGCTGCGGCAAGAGCACGATCGTAAAGACGCGCGGCGCCGACAGCACTCAGGTCGTTTCGCCGTTGCCGCAGTTCGCGCGGAGTGGAGGCGGCCCCACTCCCGCCACGCTGCTCGGACTGGACTCGAGCGGCTTGTTCCTGCCGCCCAATAAAGCCATTTCTCTCTCGGTTATTTCGGGCCCGGCGAGAGGCCAGGTGTATTCGTTTGAGAAACCGCTGGTTGTTTTGGGGCGCGCCGGTGCGGACTTCACAATTCCGGACCCCAACATCTCTCGCTGGCACTGCGCGGTCGAGGTAAAGGGCGACGTGGTGAGCCTGCGGGACCTCGATTCGACCAATGGGACGTTCGTGGGCCAGGAACGCATCCGCGCCGCTGAGTTGCGCCACCTTTCCGAATTTCGCATGGGTTTGTGCGTTGTGCTCGTGACGATTACGCCGAAGCTCGCCGTGCGCCACTGAACCGCGCGCCGGCGGTTTTGTGCTACTGTAGCGCGGGGCCGGGGCATGCCGCCCATCAGCGCGATCCTCATCACTTACAACGAAGAGACCGATTTGCCGCGAGCGCTAGCGTCGCTCGCGGGCGTGGCCGACGACATCGTCGTGGCCGATTCGGGCAGCACCGACCGAACCTGCCAGATCGCCAAGGAATCCGGCGCGCGCGTCGTGTACCGGCCGTTCGATAGATTCGACGAGCAAAAAAATTTCGTCGCCTCGCAGGCTGCCCATGACTGGGTGCTCGCGCTCGACGCCGACGAGGCGCTGAGCCCCGAGCTGCACGCTTCCCTCGCCGCCTGGAAACAGCAGGAACCCGCTTGCGTCGCGTATGAGATGGCCACCAGAGCGAACTACCTGGGAGGGTGGATCCGGCACTCCGGCTGGTATCCCGACCGCCGCATCCGGTTCTACCGGCGCGACCGCGCGCGCTGGGTGGGCGCGCTGCACGAGGGAGTACGCGCGGATGGACCGGTTGGCCGCCTTAGGGGCGACCTGCTGCATTACACGATGAGCTCGCTTGCCGAGCATTACGCGAAGATCGACGTCTATACGACGCGCGCCGCCGAGGATCTTTACGAGCGCGGACGGCGCCGCTGGCGCGCCGACATGTGGTTCGCGGCGCCTTGGACCCTACTGCAAAGATTCCTGATCCAACTCGGATTCCTCGACGGCCATCGCGGCGCGATCATCGCCTGGACCTCGGCGCGCTACGTCTGGATGAAGTACCGCAAGCTGGGAGTTCTGGTGCGTGGGGGAAAACTGGAGCAGCGCGCGCGGCCGCAGGCCAAGGGCGCCTGAACGTGCGCGTGCTTGTCGTGGACCTCGATCGCGCCTGGCGCGGCGGTCAAAACCAGGCGCTGCTGTTGCTCCGCGGGCTTCGGGCGCGCGGGCACGCCGCGGAACTGCTCTCCGTGCGCGGCGCGCCGCTGGCCGCGCGCGCCCAAGCCGCGGGCGTGCCGGTTCACGTCGTGCCGCAGAGCTCACGCCGCTGGAGAGCGGCGTGGCTGCTGCGGGGGCTCGTCGGCGAGAAGCGCTTCGACATCGTCCACGCCAACGAGGCGCATGCACTTACCGCCGCTTGGCTGGGGCGAGCCCATCGCCGCGTGCCGCTCGCAGCGGCGCGCCGGGTGGCGTTTCCGCTTTCGCGCGGCCGCTTCTCGCTCGCAAGGTATCGCGCCGCAGCATGTATCGTCGCGGTCTCGCATTTCGTGGCGCAAAGCGTAGTGGAGTCGGGACTGCCTGCAAGCGTCGTAGAAGTGGTCCACGACGGCGTCGAGATTCCCTACCCGCTGTCACTCGAGTCGAGACTCCGCGCGCGCGAACGCTGGGGTGTGGCAGGGGACGCGCCCTTGCTGGGATGCGTCGGCTACTTGTTGCCGGAAAAAGGCCAAGAGTTCCTGGTGCGTGCCATGCCCGCGGTTCGCGCGAGCTTGCCCTCTTCCCGGCTCCTTCTGGTCGGCGACGGTCTCGACCGTGCAAAGCTCGAGCGGCTCGCTGACGAACTTGGCATCCGCGAAGTGGTACAGTTCGCCGGCCACGTTGAAGATATTTCCGACGTGTATCGTGCGCTGGATGCGTTTGTATTTCCATCGCTCGCTGAACCGCTGGGCTCCTCGCTGCTCGCGGCGATGGCCTGGGGACTTCCGGTGGTCGCGCTGGCGCGGGGCGGCGTGAAGGAAATCGTCGAGGATGGCCGGGACGGCCTGTTGCTGGAGGATGCCGCGCCGCAATCGCTCGCCGCCGCGGTGGTACGCTTGCTCACAGAGCATAACTTTGCGCGCGGCTTGGGAGAGGCGGGGCGGGAAACGATCGTGGCGCGGTTCTCCGCCGACCGCATGGTGGAAAGCACGCTCGCTATTTTCGAGCGCTTGACCGCAACCGGCGCGCCGGGTTAATCCGGCGTGATGCGGAGCATGTGCATCGCGTCGCGCAAAATATATCCGGGAAACTTCCGCTGCACGAAGTCCTGCATCCATTTCAGGGTGGGGTATTGGTTGCGGCCGTCAAACCACTTTGAATCATCGAGCAGGATGATGTGGCCCGGCACGAAGTGATCGGCAATGGCCTGCAGTTCCTCGCGCACCGGGGTCTCCCATTCGAAGTTGTGCGCGTCCAGCCAAAACAGGCTGGGCTGGCGGATATTCTCAAGCAGAAGTGGAAGCTCGGCGGCGCTGTTGCCGTGGATCATGTGGACCTTGGGGTTTTTCGCGAACCTGCTCCGCGCGCGCTCGTACGACGAATCGTCCATCTCGATCGAATAAATTTCGCCCATCAGGGGAAGCATCGCGCGGATCATCTGCCCCATGTTGGTGCCGGTTTCGATCATCGTCCGCATCCTGTAGCGGCGCGCGTACTCTTGAACGGTGCGCTGCTTCAGCAGGTGGGGGACGCGGCGCATGGGGCTGCCACGGAGACGCCAGTAGTAGTAGTCGGGCAGTGCGGCCAGCCCCTTGTATACATCCCAAGCTGGCGTGGCACGGAACGAGCTCCAAATCTTGCCCATAGGAATCGGCGGTATTCTCGAGCGGTTGGCTTCGAAAGTTCCCTGCTTTAGTCAAAAGCGCCGGAGGCGTTCACGAAGTTACCACAAACCGTGCCAAGCGTAAATTCCGGTTGAACCGGCGGAGCCCCCAAAAAAGGAAGGCGCCGGCTTTCCCTCTGCCAGGGATAGCCGGCGCCGAGTCCTAAATACGATTGCGCCAGTTTTGCCTTCGCCTGTTCCTCCTATCCGTGCAGGTTATTTTCCTCAATCCGGAAGACACAACAACATGACCCTCCGGTTCCAGGAACCCAGGTCACAAACACGCAGCGATGCGGGTGAGTGACAAGACTCGGCTTTCGCGCCGCTTCATTCCATACAGCGCGCGGTCGGCCGCGTCCAAAAGTTGTTCGATCGTCTCGCCGTCTTGCGGGAACACCGCCGCGCCCACGCTCACGCTGACTTTGGGCCATTCGGCGTCGGCCAGCAGGCGTTCGCAGATGCGGTCACCGACGCTCTTGGCCGCGTCCCCTCCCGCTTCGGGAAGCACGAGAGCAAACTCATCTCCGCCGTAGCGCGCCGCCGTGTCGATGCCGCGGCTGTGTACGCGCAGCACGTTCCCCAGCCGGCAGATGGCGCGCGAGCCGACCAAGTGGCCGTGGCGGTCGTTGATCGCTTTCAACCCGTCGAGGTCCATCAGAAGCACGGCGAAGGAACGGCCGGTACGGCGCGAGCGCTGTATTTCGGCCTCGAGCACGCTGATCAGCTTGCGGTAGTTGCCCAGGCCGGTCAGCGAGTCGCTGACGGCCAGGTGGCGCACCTGATCGAACAGCCGGGCGTTGTCCAGCAGCGCGCCGCCCAGCACCAGGGCGTAACTGGTGACCTTCAATATTTGCGCCAGCATGAATGGCGCGTCAAAACTCCGCACGGATTGGGAGATGACGAGGTGGCAGGCCACGTTCATCCACAGCGCCGCAAGCAGCACACGGTCAAAGACCGAGGAAACCACCCGCAAACGCCGGCCGAAGCCGAGCGCCGCCAGCAAGAACAAGGCGGCGGGGAGCAGATCCCAGGGCCGCGAAAAGCGAGCCGCCGGATAGACCGCCGGTTGAATCAGCGACCCGAAATAGGCTGCACTGGTCAGGTAGGCCACGCCGCCCACCACGATGAAAGCCACGGCTATTTCCCGGCCCGGCTCGCGAGAGTGCGGCACGCGCCGCTCTACTACCAGCGCCGCGAGCAACAGAACCGCCAGCAAAGTTCGGCCCACCATCCAGGCCATCGGCACGCGAGACGCATCGGGTCCGACGGATAGCTGGCCGTAAAAGCTGAAGACGGCGAGCGTTTCGATTATTCCGGCGAGTACGAACCCGAGAGCCAGCATCAGCGTGAGGCGGTCATGCGTTCCGCGGAAACGCACCAGGGCATTTGCCGCGTATGTGAACGACAACAAGCTGCCAACCGTCTGGAGATAGGAAAAGAGAAGAAACTCAGAAGTAAAGCTTAGGTGCCGTAGCCAGGACGCGAGCACCAACAGAGCAGTGAACGCCAACACAGCCAGCGGAAGCCGAAGGCAAGACATATACCGGCCGATTTTCTGTGTGATAAGCATCGCGTTCCCGACTCAGATTCGTGCCCCCGAAACGCCGCACAGGAAACGATTAACAGCTCCACATGAGTGCACGTCCCCTGCCTTTGGTTTACTGCGGCGGAAAAACACCTATCCCGTTGTGAATACGGCACTTGGGTAAATGCGGACTAGGGGGTGGGTTCTCTTACGGGCCAAAAGTCCCGCGAAGCTGTGTCAAAACGTTACGGGATGATTCAAGCGCTTCACAGCGCACGGGGTCAAACCTTCGAGGCTGGACGCGCGAAAAATGGCTGCCCGGCGGATTCAGTCCTTGGGTTTCTCTTCCGCCGCCTTGACGGCCGCTTCGGCGCCTTGGAACCCGATCCGGCTGTGGGTTCCGTCGCAAAAGGGCTTGCTGACCGAGCCGCCGCAACGGCAGAGCGAAAAAGCCGGCTTCCCCGTCAAATCGTACTTGTTCCCGTCGGAATCCAGCAGTTCCAGCGTTCCTTCCGGAGCCTCCACGCGGAACGGACCATTCTTGCGGACGGTGATCTTCACCTGTGCCATCTTTTCCTCCTCCCGGCGAGCCCCGGTTCAGTATTTCGGAACGGACGGATCCACTTCGTCCGACCAGGCCAGGATTCCGCCCTTGAGGTTCCAAATCTTGCGGAAGCCGGCCTGGCGCAGAAATTCGACGGCATCGGCCGAACGCTTGCCGCTTCGGCAGTAGGCAACGATTTCGCGCGAGCTATCCAGCTCGCTGACGCGCCGCGGAAGATCGCCGAGGGGAATCAGGTGTCCGTTCAAATGACAAATCTGGTATTCGTGCGGCTCGCGCACATCGAGGATAAACAAATCGTCGCCGTGGTCGAGACGCGCCTTGAGCTCGCGCGGAGTCATTTCAGAAATCCCATTCGTCACCGGGGTGGCCTCCTCGCCGCGAATTCCACAGAATTCTTCGTAGTCGATCAGTTGGTTGATGGTGCGCCGCTCGCCGCAAATCGGGCAGTCGGGATTCTTGCGCAAGCGAAGCTCGCGGAAGCGCATCGCCAGCGCGTCGAACAAAAGCAGCCGGCCCGCCAGCGGTTCCCCCGTGCCGAGGATCAGCTTGATCGTTTCCATCGCTTGAATCGCGCCGACGATTCCGGGTAGCACGCCGAGCACGCCGCCTTCGGCGCAGGACGGCACCAGTCCCGGCGGAGGCGGTTCCGGATATAGGCACCGGTAGCACGGCCCAGCCGGGTAATTGAAGACCGTGGCCTGGCCCTCGAACCGGAAGATTGAGCCATACACGTTGGGCTTGCCCGTCAGAACGCAAGCGTCGTTGACCAGGTAGCGCGTCGGAAAATTGTCCGTGCCGTCCACGATGATGTCGTAATCGCGGAACAGGTCGAGGGCATTCTCGCTCGTGAGGCGCGTGCGATAGGTATCGATGCGAATCTGCGGGTTCAAGCCCGCCAGGCGTTCCTTGGCGGCCTCGATCTTCGGCCTGCCGACGTCGCTGGTCGAAAACGTGATCTGCCGCTGCAGGTTCGTGAAGTCCACGACGTCGAAATCCACGATGCCCAGCCTGCCGACGCCCGCCGCGGCAAGGTACAGGCCCAGAGGCGCTCCCAGGCCTCCGGCGCCGATCATGAGGACCTTGGCGCGGGCCAGCTTGAGTTGTCCCTCCATGCCGACCTCGGGCATGATGAGGTGGCGGCTATAGCGCTGAATCTCTTCTTTGGAAAGCGAGCGCGCGGCATCGGCGGCCGCGAGCGTGCTCGTCACAATCGGCATAACGTCTCCTTCAGCGACGACGCCCGCCGGCGATCGAGGGAACGATGCTGATCGTGTCGCCGTCCTTGATGGGCGTGTTTTCCTTTTCGAGGTAGCGGATGTCCTCGTCGTTCACGTAGATGTTCACGAAGCTGCGTATGCGGCCGTCGTCGGTGTAAAGGTGCTTGTGCAGATCGGCGTAGGTTGCCGTCAGCCTTCGCAGCGCCTCGCCGACCGTGGCCGCGTCTGATTCCACGCTGGCTTGCTTGCCCGTGAAAGGCCGCAGCGCCGTCGGAATTTCCAGCTTGATTGCCATGATGTAACTGACCTCCCATTAGATGCCGAGCGAGTGCGGATTGCATCCGGAAAGCCCGCGCGGCTTCGGGCTCATTTCGCCGGGGGTGCGCCCGCGCGCGCCGCTATCTCCTCCGGCAAGAACTGCGAGCGGTCGTCGGCCAGACGCCACGACGTCAGATCGCGCGGCTCGCCTGCCGCCACGCTCACGATCACGTAGCTATACCACGGCCAGGCCTGGTCCCGGTCGAAATCGCTGGGCCGTGCCGGGTGGTCGGGATGCGAATGATACCACCCAATCAGCTCGAGACCCTGCTGGGCGGCGGCCCGCTCCGCGCCGCGCACGTCCTCCGCGGTAACCGAAAAGCGGTTGCGCGGGGAGTCGTCGCGCCGGTTGATCAGCGGAAACAGCGCGCGAACTTCGCGATTCTCCTCGCGGTCCACGCCCAGCATGGCGCCGCAGGCCTCGTTCGGATACCCGCGCGCGCCATGCTCGCGTATTCCTCTGCCGATCTCTTCGCTCAACAGCAACATCGACACCCTCACCGCGCGGGGCGTTTCTCCCGCCATCGGCCTAGTCTTCGTCCCAGAACCGCTCGCTCAGATACTTTTCCGCGGCGTCGGGGAAAATGGTCACGATCACAGCCCGCTCTCCGGGCGGTAGTGACGCCGCGACCTGCATGCAACCGACCAGGGCCGCGCCCGAACTCGGACTCACCAGCATGCCTTCCTCTCGCGCCAGCCGCTTGACCATGTGATAGGCGTCCTCGGTCCGCACCACCCCGCGCGCATCGGCCACCGTCGGATCGTAAATTTTCGGCACCAGCGCCGTCGCCATGTGCTTCCAACCCTCCAGCCCGTGAAAGGCCGAATCCGGTTGCAGGCTGATGCAGCGAATCGCCGGATTGAGCTCCTTGAGCCGCCGCGCCGTGCCCACAAACGTTCCGCTGGTGCCCAGGCCGGCTACGAAGTGCGTGATTGCCCCGTCCGTCTGCTTCCAAATCTCGGGAGCGGTCGTCTCGTAGTGGGCCTGCCAGTTGGCCGGATTGCTGTACTGATCGGGGTAGAAAAACTTGTCCGGGGACGCGGCGTAAATCTCTCGCGCCCGACCGATCGCTCCGTCCGATCCCGCGTCGGGCGGGGTCAGAACCAACTGGGCTCCGTAGGCGGTTAAGATGCGCTTCCGCTCGGCGCTGGCGTTCGCCGGAAGGCACAGCTTCACCGGATATCCCAGCGCAGCACCCATCATGGCGTAGGCGATGCCGGTGTTGCCGCTCGTGGCGTCGAGAATCGTCTTGCCGGGCTGCAGCGCACCGCTGCGCTTGCCCTCCAGGATCATATTGAGTGCCGCCCGGTCCTTCACCGAGCCGCCCGGATTGAGCCATTCCGCCTTGGCGTAAAATCCCACGCCTGGGTGCTCCCGCCCAACCCGCTCCAGGCGCAACAGCGGGGTGTTGCCGATGCGTTCGAGCACCCCTGCGCCAAGTTGTGCGTTTTCAGTTGTCGTCAGGACTGTGCTCCTTAGGACGCTTGCGGAACTCATGAGGTTCTGTGCTCCTGCCAAGCCGACCCGCTAGGGCGTCCATTGCACCGGCATACGCAGATGCACAAAGGACCCCGAGGTACGCGGACAGACCTCATAGCTTAGCGGAAAGGCCACCGAAAAGGTAGAGTGCGGACGGTGCCTGGCGGAGCGATGAACTGATTGCCTTGTGGAAGGTAGGGACTGAAACTCCACGCTTGTTCGCGCAAAAAATATAGGGCCGGCGCGGCGCGCCGGCCCTGCTCCGAAACAAACGAGAGAGACAGGTGGAGACTGTTTGACTAGCTGATCGGCGTGCTGTTGATGTCCGCCGCACCGGCCGCGTTCGCACGGATCACGCCAGACTGGTCGGTGAAGAATTCCCGTTGTCCGGTCGTGCCCACGGTGGTCGGAACGCCTGTCAGGGTGTAGCCAATGACGTTGCCGGCGCCATCGGTCGCACCGGTCGTGTAGGTGAACGTGTATCCGCTCTTGGTCCCGGCGGCCAGTACTGCGTCAATCAATTCCGCCGAAGT
>Ga0210394_10005634_pt1 | contig 13971 bp, 15 predicted proteins | sample IncBWC12MmetaG_FD_160121 | JGI IMG/M metagenome (GOLD analysis project Ga0210394, IMG submission 160121) | Forest soil microbial communities from Barre Woods Harvard Forest LTER site, Petersham, Massachusetts, United States - Inc-BW-C-12-M | ecosystem: Environmental > Terrestrial > Soil >...
TAGATAATCGATCCGTCGATCAGACCGGTCATGCAGGTATGACAGACTCCAATCCGGCACGACCATCTGACCGGAACATCGCACGCTTCCGCCAGTTCAAGCAAACTTCTGAATCTCGGATCCCAAGCGGCGGTAATCCCGCTGCGCGCAAACGACACCGAAGGCCCAGATCCGGTTGGCCCCTGTGGCAGGTGAGGAGTGTGAACAACCTGCGCCATGCCAGGTGTAATAGACTCGAGAGAACCGAAGATTTCCGTGTGCACATTCTCGCTGGGCACACTCCAGGTTCCCAGCCCATCGCGCATGTTCTGCAAGAACGAAGGTGGGCCACACAGGTAGAAATCACTGCCCTGGGACACCCCAATTCTCTCCAGCAAAGCTGTGTCGATGTGCCCGAGAGCATCGAAGTCTGCCCCGACCTTATCAGTCGCAGCGGGCCTGCTGTAGACGATGTAGCTTCGTCCGCGAGAGAGCTGTTTTAGTAATGAACGCGACTCTTCGGCAAATGGATGCTCGGCGGTATTGCGCGCTCCATAGATCCACCAGACCTCTCGCTGCGATTTTTCAGCCGCGAGTGCGTGCAGCATCGACATCACGGGCGTCGCGCCCACTCCGGCGCTCAGGAGAACCACGGGGCTCTGGCCTGCGCCCAGAGTAAAGCTTCCTCGGGGTGCACTCACGTCCAATAGATCGCCTTCTCGCACACGGTTGCATAGAAATGAACTTCCAATCCCGTTCGATTCGGTCTTGACGCTGATGCGAAAGTGGTCAGCTGCCGGCATGTCAGACAACGAATAGCTGCGAAGTACGGGCGGTTTGCCCGGATCGAGATGCAAGCGCAAAACCACAAATTGTCCCGCCTGGCAGACAGGAAGTTGCCCATCGATCGGCTTCAAAATGAACGAAGTTACGCTAGCGCTCTCCTCATTAATTTTCGCGACTCGCAACTGTCGAAATCCGGGCCACGCTGGCGCTTGCTCCTCGTTGGCGAGTCCCGGATTCCCCACCGTAGTCTTGGTGCTCAGGTCTTGTTGGAGCATTGCTTGGAACGAACCCTGCCAACCCTTGCTGAGCGCAGGAATCCGCAGCGCGCGTTGCAATTGCTCGCGAGACGCTCCTGGCAAATACAAGAGGGCGTCGGTGTCGGCCACTGTGATTTTTTCCGGACCATCGGCGATTTTCACGATGTCGTCGCCCGCCCCAACTTCTCCTTCCTGCAACACGCGAAAGTAAAATCCTGGTCTGTGATGAGCTACGAGCAGGGCTGGCATACGAGGCTCGTTCATGCGGATGCCGACGCGGTAGCACGTCACGCGGGGCTGCGTTACTTCAAATATCGCGCTACCGATGCGGTATTGATCGCCGATGCAAACCTCGTTATCGGGAAGTCCCTCGACGGTGAAGTTTTCTCCGAACTGACCATAGATGAAGTCTTTACGTCCGAGAAAGCTCTCCCAGTAGTCATAGGAGTCCATCTGATAGACAAAAACCGCGCGCTGCTCCCCGCCGTGACCGGCGAGATCGGCTTGTGCATCACCATCGATATCGAGCTTGCGCACCATTCGGCGTCCCGTGACCGGAGATTTCCAGACTGACGTCCGGACCGTTTTGCCGTTCCATGTCACGTCGCGCGGCAGGCCGACACTTACTGCAAGCAATCGGGGCATTCCTTCCTCGTCGAGTTCCAGCGTCAGGTTAGCATCCTTTTATTTCTTACCAGCGACGAGGCGGGGCGGCACCATCCACGTGCAGAATCTCTCCGCTCACATGACCTGCCTGTGCCAGGTAAAGAACCGCATCAACAATATCCTGGACGGTCGCTCTTTTTATAGCCGGCTGCAACGTCGAGTCGTTAGGATCATTGCGATGCATCTGCGTGTCCACTTCGCCCGGAGCCACGGCATTAAAGCGAATGCCATCTCCCGCATACTCGATTGCGAGATTCTGGGTTGCTGAATTCAATCCGCCCTTCGTGATCATTGAAATCGAGCCATTTACGCCGGCGATTGGACGATCAGCAAGTGCCGCAGTGATGCTCACAACGCACCCTGATTTCTGTTTCAGCATCTCTTTCACGGTGAGCTGAGTGATGTAGAAGAATCCGAGCAGATTAGTCGAGACCAGGGCCTCGAAGTCCTCGGTGGTGAAGTCAGCGAAAGGCTTTTTTAGGAAGATGCCAGCGTTATTCACCAGAACATCGACGGTTCCGAAGTTGTGAATTGCTGCCTCGACAGCATTGGCAGCAGTTTCCTGCTTGCCGATATCACCGTCGAGGAGAACCAGGCTGCCTGAAGGAGTCAACTCTCGATTGGCGTGACCAGACGTTCCGACGACGTTATAGCCTTCTCCCAGAAACCCTTCGACCAAACCCGCGCCAATGCCCCCCGATGCTCCAGTTATTATTGCGGTTTTGCCCGACACAAATAACCTTTCGTTTTAAAATCCCTGCACCTACGCGGCGATCTGATCTGCGATGCTGCGCGACACTAGCCGATTTGCCAGTCTTGCCGAGGCCGCAATGGTTACCGCCCGCCAATTCCGGCTTGTCGATGCAGGTGGGCTATCCATTAACTCCGACTCGTCGAGCCAGTCCTCCGCCGAAAGTTCGGCCTCCTCGCGACCAAACAGTTCGGTTACGGCGCGAATGAAGGCAGATAATTCACGCTCTGCAATGTGCATCTGGTCAGCATAAGTCGAGTTGCAAAACTGTTCTTGCGAGTTCATGGAATCCACCTCTACTTTCTCTGTGCTGTCTGCGGCGACATTTCCGGGAACGGCACACCACGCGCAGCCTGCTGGCCGCGGACATTTTCAGAATTCAAACAGCCGCCGCAGCACTCCTTGGCAGTGACGATTCCGATTGAGTTCTGTCGACGCTCCCGATAAGAACAGAAGCTTGGGAGATAAACAATTGGACGAAGGTATTGGCCATACGTGGGTACCAACTCCTGAAGTGTTTGGCAATGGTGGCCGGCCGCGCACAGTTCTTGCTTCCGTCCAGGAAGAGTCGAACTGGGTGCTAATTTCAAGAGCAGGTCAGCAGTTAATCCTGGCGTCGAAGCTCGCGGCGTCCGAGGAGACAGCCAAGGTGAAATGAAAACTTGCTCCGCGAGGATAGTTGTCCGTAGCCCAGAGCCGGCCACCGTGGGCCTCAATGATCGATCGGCTGATACGAAGCCCCATACCGGTGCCGTGTTCCTTGGTGGTAAAGAATGCGTTGAATATCTGGCCGGCTTGATTAGGGGGAAGTCCAATTCCAGTATCTTCGACCGATACCAGGAGCTGTTGGTTGCTATTATTCTGGGTGCCGAGCGTGAGTTGACGCGGGCCATCGATGGCCTTCATTGCGTCGATGCCGTTGATCATCAGGTTCATTAATACCTGCTGCAACTGGACGCGATCTGCCACAATGAGCGGTTGATCGGCTGCGAGCTTTGTCTGGACAGAAACTGAGTGTTGGGTCGCCTCGTTGTGCAGAAGCATCTCCATCTCTCGAATCATCTCGTTGACATCAACGCGCTCCTTTGTTACCACGCCTTTCCTGAAAAACAGCCTCACTCGGTTAATGATTTCCGCTGCCCGGTTTGCATCACGAATTATCAATGAAGCCGCAGCCCGAGCGCCTTCGAGGTCAGGTTGCTCGCGATTGAGCCGGCGCACGCAGGTAGAAGCATTCGTGATGGCGCCACTGATGGGTTGATTAATCTCGTGCGCAAGCGAGGCACAGAGTTCGCCCATGGTAGTTACGCGATTCGCGTGTGCGAGATCTGCCTGCGCTTTACGTAATGCCTCTTCGGCGCGTTTCCGGTCCTCTATGTCTATGCCGGTACCGTACCACTTGACGATCACGCCGTGACCATCCCGCAAAGGTACGTTGCGCACCAGCAACCATTTATAGTCGCGCTGTGCAGTCCAGATGCGCGCTTCAATCTCGACGGGTTCTCCTGAGGCCAATGCCGATCTCCACTTAGCGAGGTACCTAGTGCGATCATCGGGATGAATGATCGATTGCCAACCGGATCCAAGCAATGCGTCGATCGATAGCCCGGTGGATTCGAGCAAACGCTGATTGATGAAGTCTACTGAACCATCCGGCAGAGTGCTCCACACATGAGCGGGAATCGTATTGATTACCCGGCGGAGTCGGTCCTCGCTGCTTTGTAAGCTCTCATAGAGATCCTGCAATCGCCGCGCGGTGTCATTAAATACGCGCCCCAGTTGGGCAAGTTCATCTTCTCCCTGGATGGGAACCCGATGATTGAATTCTCCTCCTGCCAACATCTTTGAAGCTTCGACCAGTTGTTCCAGTGGCCGCGTGATGCTGCGCGTAATGACGAATCCCAAGGTTCCCGCGATCAACAGCGTGAGAACGACCGTGGCCGGCACAACAATAAAGATCCAGTGCTGCACCCGGTAGATATTGGCCGCGGCTTGGGTATGTTCCGTCCTTACCTCCCGGTCGACTCTTTCCACCAAGCCAGAGGTCGACAATTCGAGTGGACGTAACTGGTTGGCAAGCCGCACTTGCAGGGCGTTCCAATCATTCGCTTCAGCTAACTCGATCACCGAGGCGCTCTCCGATTGGAGGTTTGATTGGACGACCGCAAGGGTAGGGAGAATCGTCGGGTCAGAGGAGTTGTCGGAATGCACGGCCAACAGCGCGCTTTTGGCGCGTCGCATATCCTCGGCAAAGGCCTCATTCATCGATTGGGTCTCAGCCTTCAGACGTCCGGAGTTTTTTGCGTTCGCAAGCGACTCAAGTGTGTCGCGAAACTTCGACAGGTCTGAGTGAACACGTAAGACAGCCACCAACTCCTCGTCATATTGATCGAGTCGCTTTGCTTGCGCCTGGACAACGTGGAATTGCCATAGCACGATCGCGTCACCCGCTAACATCAAAACGATGATGAGCGCGAAGCATAGAACAAGGCGTGGGCCAATGTTGAGTCGCAGTCGATTCATCTCAGTGCGAACCTGTTCCCGGGTGAGCCCTGTCATTCCCCATGATACGAGCCAGTTCCGTCTCGAGCGCCGCGGCCGCCGCTGGAGCCGTCGACTCTCGGGTCAGCACAGAATGCAGCGCGCGGGTATAGGCTTTGGAGACCGCCTCATAGTTCGACCCCGCAACCGCCGACGGGCGCGAAACTATCTCACTCCCCCCCGATTCCCCCGGTTTGTACCACCAGGGATAGATTTCCTTCATCAGGGGTGGAACTTCAAAGTACTCTACCTTTCGGCCCGAATTTTCAGCATGAGTCGCTGTGAATTCCGCGTGCTTGCGAAGCAGGAACTGGATGAACTCGACAGCTTCGGCGCGGTGAGCTGAAAAGCGGGATATCCCCAGAGCGTAGCCTCCTATGGTAGCGACGCGCGCGCTCTTTCCAGCAGGGACGCTGGTCACTCCCGCTTGGTCGCGGAACGGCTTATCCTGTGCAAAAATCTCATACACGATGGCGTGGCTGAGCAGAAACGCAGCCTCCCCGGAAACCCAGAATTTATTTTCTGCGTCCGTAGCAGTATAAGAAACCACGCTTGGCGGAGAGATCCAACCGACCCAATGTGCCGCGCGTTCCCACGCCCGGATAGCATTTGCGTTGTCTACGCTGATTTTTCCATCGGACTCGATGATGTGGCCGCCTCCTTCCGCTGCCTGCCATTCCAATCCTTCCATAGTAAGTTGCTCGCTGTCGGTTGCGATCGCTGCGGCAAAGACGAACCCCCAGAAATCTTTCTTCCCTTTTGCGCGCTCTCCCGCCTGAATCCGAGCGGCCATTTTCTCCAGCTCATCCCAGGTTCTGGGTGGCGTTTTGTAGCCGTATTTGGCGAGAAGGTCCGTCCGATAAACCAAAACCTGTATACCAAGCGGCTGATTGGGCATGGCCACAACCTTCCCCTGAAGCCGGTAGATTTCCATGATGTCGGGATCCTCCGAGGAAATCTCTGAGGCAAAGTAAGGTTGCAGGTCGATGAGGTATTCACCCATGGTTCCGACCCAGATCGTGTCAACACCATAAAGGTCAGGGGACGGGGCACCGCTGCGAAGCAAACCCATGGCAAGATCGAGTTTTGAGGCGCTGTCCTCTGGTGTCGGAAGATCGTTGACGCGAATGCCGGTTTCCCGCGTGAATTCCTGCAAATAAGCGTCCGGAATCATCCGATGGTCGCCGGGAACTCCTCGGGCGTCAGAATCGAAAAATGTGATGGTCACAGGCTGCGCCGGCTTACTGCAACCGGAAAAAAGAGACGCGGACAACAGAACTCCCGCCATGCCTAAATGTCGAAAGCGCTGAGATGCAAACCAACGCCGATCGGCGCGCCGCCGCACACGACTCATCGTCTTGATTCGGATGGATAGGGGAAGCAGTTTTCACCGCCTTCGCAACGTTAGGAATAAGCGATAGCGTGCACCCCTCGCGCATCAATCGATATTCCTAGTTTATACGTAGGAATGGTAGCAAAAATCACGAGCGGATGTCGTAACCGCGTCGTACGCCCTGTATGCGTTCGGCAGGCTCCGGCAGGAAACCGATGGACGATGAGCACGAAAACCGATCCCCGTGCAGGGCCAGATCGTGGAGAAAAGCGTTGAGTGCGGGATCCCATCATGAGATGGGACAGTTTTTTGATCTACTCTGCGGAATCCAGACCCGATCTCGGCTGGCTTCCTGGACGGAGCGAAAGGAACAATCCCAATCGAAAACTAACTAAGCGCTGACAAATGCCCGAATCACAGCGCCCAGGACACTCCTCGAATAGAACATCAGAACGCCAGCCACGACGATACTCTGCAGAGTTGCGCATGCTATCCGTCGAGTTTCCGCAAGGCCAACTCTGTAGCGCCCACTTTGTAATTCTTCCGTCACCGTTCTTGCCTTCTTCTCTGACATATAATCCGCTTCCTGTCGGATCCAATCGACAACGCGATTAGGCCAGAAGCTTGGAGGACAATCCATTGGACGATGGTATCGATCGATACCTTCGCATCAGTCGGGGTCGAAGATTGCGGTTCGTGAGGGCTGGGCAGCGTCAAGCCAAGTGAATTGCCGGATTCGCAGGCCGGAGCTTGGGCGCCATCCTCACCAGGTCGGCGAGGGAATTCGCTTTCATTTTTTGCATCACCTGCCCGCGGTGTGCCTTCACCGTGATTTCGCTGATACCGAGCTCGCCGCCAACCTGTTTATTCAGCAGCCCAGAGACGACTAACGCCATCACCTGTCGTTCTCGGGAAGTAAGTGAGGCATAGCGGTCCCGAAGTTCCTGAATCTCCGCGTTCTGAGCGAGGGCGAGACTGCTTCGCTGGATCGCGTTTCGGATCGCGATGACCAGAGCGTCGTTATTGACAGGCTTGGTTAAAAATTCGAGAGCGCCGGCCTTCATGGCCTGCACCGATTGCGGCACATCGCCATAACCGGTGATGAAAATAATCGGCATGTCGACGTGTTGCACCCCAAGCTGTTTCTGTAATTCAAGACCGTTCAGACCCGGAAGTGAAAGGTCAAGCACAAGACAGCTCGGGACACATTTTCTCGGATGGTCGAGGAATTCCTGTGCGGACGCGAATGTCTCCGCCTTCCACTGGTGATCCCGGACCAACAGTTCCAGCGACTCCCGCATGGACACGTCATCGTCAACAATGAACACGATCGGGATGGGACTCGACACTGGTAAGGCCCCTGTTCCACAGCTAAGCGTGCGCGCCACGGTCATTGTATCCCCCTGATAGCTTCGGTGAACCCTCAGATGTCTTGTAGTGCGGTCTTGATGGCCGCGAGCAGAGCCGCGTCACTGAATGGCTTGAGCAGAAACCCCGCTGCACCCTGCTCGAACACTCGAGCACGAACCGCCTCATCCTTTTGACCGGTGATGAATATTGTGGGGATCTGTTCTCCACGACGCTTTAGCTCCTGGTGAAGTTCCGGTCCACTCATGCCCGGCATCGCGATGTCGAGGATCAAACAGCTAGTCTCATCGACAGTACCGGATGAGAGAAACTCTTCTGCTGACGAAAAAGCTCGAGCTGCAAAGCCGAACTCCTCAATGAGGTCGGGCAGCGAGTCACGCATGGACTCGTCATCATCAACTACGGATAGCAGGGGAAGCTCGTTCTCGCTCCCGTCCTTAAGGGACTTCATAGGGGAATAATGCGGCATCCAAATGAACGCCGTCCATTGTACTTTGGTATTGCCTTTGTCCGCCCGTGAGTATGGCAGCCATATTGCGCAGCGCCTATCGGCGGCTCAGCCACATTGATAAGGGTGTCGGTGCCGCTAAACCCTCGCTATCGACGCGCTCAGAGGCGGGCTTGGAGGTCGCGATGGCAGATACGATGGTATCGATTGATACCATCGTCCAATAGATTTCGCCCTCGACCTGTGGCGTAATTGCGCTTGTGCATGGGCCGACACGGCGTCGGCCCTCTACCCAAATATTGAAAGAAAGGACGACAACGATATGCCAGAAGCAACCTGGAAGCCCCACGAGAAACACGGACAGCTGACGACGCAAAGCGACTTGCCCGACAGCGTCTACGCGTTCCCGAAGCAGCGTAAAGAACCACTGACCGACGCGCAACATGTGCGTAACGCGGTCGCGCGGTTCGACCAAGTCATCGACGTCTCCGATGCCGACCGTGCTTTGGCGTTCGCGAACATCGAGAAAGCGGCAAGCTACTACAACGTCAACCTGGCGGAAACGTCATGGCACGACCTGGGCGTTCATCCTCAGAAGAATAGAAGAGAGGCTGCCGCCAAAGGCGCCGCGACGCGCGAACGCCGAGTGCAGGGCTAAGAATCCGCTGGTCAGAGATTCGGCCGACAGAAGGAAAGGAGTACACGAAAGCCGACTCAGGCGGCCGATCATGTTCTCGAACCTGCTATGCAAGCGGTTGACCAGTTAAACGCATCGAGAGGTGGGGAGCAACTCGTTTGTGCAACCCACTTCGCCTCACTTCGAATTGAAGAATTGTGTAGATATCTGTGATGGTGGTGAAAGTTATGCTGAGGAAATCTATTCGATCTGATTGGCGATGTGATAGTTGCGGCGAACTCGTATCAGGTCTAGAGGCAGGCTGGGTGGAGTGGCTTGCGGCAGAGGACGCTAAGGGAAAATCGAAAGTAAGCGGTTTGCGATTAGTGCACCGTCGCAACGCGAGCCCAAGATGGCGGGAGCCACACGGATGCCAGTACAATCCGCGAGACGAATTCAGAAAGAACCGGGGCATCGTGGAAGGATTAGCGCTTGACCGGTTCGCGGGTGCCGACGGACTTATGTTACTGCTTTCGATGATCGCGGAACGTGAACTTCCGGCGCAAGAACTGATCGAACTCGCCAAGCGAGTGCAGATTCCGGGCTACGAAGCCGTGCATGAACTGGTTCACGAGGCCACTAACGAAGGAGTGATCGCGCCTTCTATCTCGTCAGGCTTTTACTTGCAGTGTGAAATCTGGGACGTGCTGAACTGGGCGAAAGACCGAACTCCGGCGAAGACACGACACGTCGAGCGCCAGAATCGGTGCTTCGTTTCTCACTGAATTGTTTCGCCGTGTCTGCCCCGACGGCTTGGCAGTTTCTAACTTTGAGTCCTTGACGTTGGATACGCTCATCCAAGTCTTTTAGTGATTGTTTGCGCACCGTAGTTTGCGCACCATAAAGGAGACGAATCATGAAAGCAATCGTTGTCCACCAATATGGCGGCCCTGAAGTGCTGAAGTTCGAAGACTATCCCGACCCAGTGCCCGGTCCGGGCGATGTGCTGGTGCGAGTCGCGGCCACGAGCGTAAATCCGATCGACTACAAGCGGCGTGCCGGATTAACCAAAGACTTCTATCCCATGACTTTTCCGGGCCTGATAGGAGTCGACATTGCGGGGACTGTGGCCAAGCTTGGGCCGGAAGTAGAAGGCTTTTCCGTCGGCGATCAGGTGTTCGCTATGGCGGACAATACTTACGCCCAACTTTGCGTTGTGAAGGCCGCGGTTCTGGCGAAAGTTCCCAAGGGGCTCGATTTAATCCAGGCAGCGGCGCTGCCGCTGGTAACGGTCACCGGCAACCAGCTCCTTTCAGCTACGGAGATCAAAGCGGGCCAGACGGTTCTCGTCGTAGGCGCTGCTGGAAATGTCGGGCGTTCGGCGGTATTCACTGCGAAGCAACGCGGGGCGACTGTGATCGCGGGGGTTTTGAAGACGCAGGTCGATGAGGCGAAGACTGTGGGCGCGGATCAGGTGGTCGCAACCGACGACGACAACGCGATTGCGAATCTTCCGCCGCTCGATGCCGTGGCGGATGCGGTCGGCGGAAGAACCGCCGAGAAGCTGATCGCCAAGGTCAAGCCGGGAGGAGTGTATGCGTCGGTTGTCGGGCTGCCGCAGAACGCCGCGAAGTACCCGTCCGTGAAGGTGGTGCATGTATTCTCGAAATTCGACAGGAAAACGCTCGAGTTCATGGCCGAAGCGGTGCGAGATGGCAAGCTGGTAATTCCGATTAGCCAGGAACTGCCCCTCAGCGAAGCGGCCGAGGCTCAAGCAGCGGCAGAAAAGGGCGGCAGCGGAAAGATCTTACTGGTGGCTTGAACTCGTTGCTGGACATGCAACGTCAAAAGGAAAAACGAGATGAAGAAAGATAACCGCGGAATTAATCCCGCTTCGAAGCCGAGCGGGGACGGATGCGTGGAATGCCTGGCGTCGGCGAAAGGTTGGTGGTTTCATCTCCGTCGGTGCGCGGAGTGCGGGCACATCGGATGCTGTGACACTTCTCCGAGTCAGCATGCATCGAAGCACGCGGCAGCGACAGGGCATCCGATCATTGCGAGCTTTGAGCCGGGTGAGGATTGGTTCTACGATTACGAGACGCAGGGGATGATCAAGGGCTCAGAATTGCTTCCGCCGCATTCGCATCCAAAAAATCAGCCCGTTCCCGGACCGGCCGGAAGGGTGCCAGCCAACTGGGAATCGCTCCTACACTAGCTGCTCAGGGTAGCCAGCGGGAAACACTTCGTTGTGAATTGGCCCGCGTTTGAGACGAAGCGCGGGCGCGGCACCGTCCGAGGTTGATTTCGATCCTGCTGGCGCGATTGCGTCACAGGTTGGAGTTGATTGCGGTTACGACACGCTGTTAGGCGGCTTTGATCATGTGCCGCTTGGCCAAGGCCTCGATTTCAGGCTCAGTCACGGCTGAAAGGTCTGCGTTTTCGGTAGCGATGACCCGTTGAGAAATCTCGGGATGATGAGTCTTTAAGTACTCTTTCAAGAACTCGGCCGCGTTGCTTGTTCCAGTGGCGTGACCGATGAGGACGATCTCATTCGCCGGAGTGAGATCTTTCGCGACCTCCTCATAGAACGAATCTTCTTCGGGCACGCGCTCGCCCCGGTAGTGCGCTTCTTTTCGATGAATCAGATGATGATGGAAATTGAAAGGATCGTAGGGCCGCACCGTGTGTTCGTCTGCCGGACGACTTCCACCGAGATCCTGGTAAACATGGGCGGCGTGGTGGTCGATGACGACTATCATACGGCCGGGCTGGGCGGGTGCTTCTGTGGGCGCCCCACGTCCGGCGTCTTTTAAGAACTTACGCAGCCGGGAAACTTCTTCTGTACCAAGATCATGGGTGTGCGGCTTCTTGAAAAAGGTGCGTTGACCGCCGACGAGGAACACGAATTCATCGTCTTTATGCGGTTGGACTTCACCCAGATGCTCGATCAGTTGGACGGCCTCGCTCCAACTTAGGTTGTGGGGCAGTTTGCCGTTGAGAAGATTCTGATACATCGATTCGAGGTGTTTGCTCATCGCAACAGTATAGTATTGCGCCGCCATAAAGCGGAATACTGTTGGAGTTTTCCGTGGCGTCGGGTCCGCTCTCACAAGATTTTCAAGGGCAGCCGGCACAAAGATGCAACCGATACTATCGTCCAATTGTTCAAACCCCAACCTTCTGCTCTGATGGCGTGGTGCGACAGTTCAATCAGAATCTGCGTGTCCCACATTTTTGAAGACAGCTTTGTAGTCTTTCGGAGGAAAATTATGTCAAGCAACGTAGCAGAAACCGCCATCGAAGCACCGGTCACCTCAAATCCTCTTGATGTCATCCCAGACGAAATACCATTCGATGTGCCCTACGGGCGTCCGATATCGCTATACCGAGCCCAGGCGGTTATTCACGCCGCGGTGGAAGAGGCCAGGAAGCGGAATTGGAAGATGAACGTAGCGGTAGTCGATTCCGGCGGTAATTTAGTTGCCTTTCAACGAATGGACGGCGCGATGCTGGCCTCTATTCAGATTGCAGAACATAAGGCGCGAGCTGCCGTAACCTTCCGACGCCCAACCAAGGTCTTCGAGGACGGCATCAATCTCATGCATCTCAACTATCTGCTCGCGTTCGATGGAATCATCGCGTCTCGAGGCGGCATTCCCCTGATCGAACAGGGCGACATTATCGGCGCAATCGGTTGTTCGGGTGGCACGGATTCCCAGGACGAAGTCGTGAGCAAGGCAGGCGCGGCAGTAATTAATGAACCCCCGGAAAGAAACAAATGATACAGATCTCGCTGTCGCGATCGTCTTCCAGCTTCGGATGAATCGGCTTTCGAGCGCCTTTAAGGCGGGGGGGAGGAAACGGCCATGAAAGCAGCGAGGATCCATAGCTTCGGGCCGCCCGACGTCGTGGTGGTCGAGGATGCGCCGAAGCCGTCGCCGGGCCCAAATGAAGTTCTGGTGCGCGTGATGGCCGCGGGCGTGGCTCCCTGGGACGCGATCATCCGCGAAGGCAAGAGCAAGGTTAGCCCGCAACCTCCGCTCACCCTCGGTTCGGACTTGTCCGGTGTCGTCGAGAAGGTCGGTTCCGGCGTTACCGGCTTCGCGCCGGCCGACGAAGTCTATGGCGTCACCAATCCGCAGTTCTGTGGCGCACAAGCTGAGTTCGCCGCGGCCGCGGCCGGGATGGTCGCCCGCAAACCGCAATCGCTGAATCACGTAGAAGCAGCATCGGCTCCCGTGATTGCGGTAACTGCGTGGCAGATGCTGTTCCAGTATGCACAGGCGACGCGCGGACAAACGGTAATGATCGTCGGAGCCGCGGGGAACGTCGGGGCCTACGCCGTACAAATGGCCGTCGACGCCGGAATCCACGTCGTTGCCATCGCCCACCTCGACGACGAGAACCTGCTCCTATCAGTGGGTGTGAAATCCATCATCGACTCGAGCCAGCCCGCATTCGAGCGGGACCTCCCACAGGTGGATGCTATCCTCGACACGGTCGGGGGCAGTACGTTGCAACGCTGCGTTGCTGCGTTGAAATCCGGAGGCAAACTCGTCACCTCGGTTTCGACGCAGCCGCTGCCGGCAGGGGCCATTTTCTTCTACGCAGAGGTGACCACCGCGCGCCTGCAGACACTTACAACACTATTTGACGCGGGCAAAATCACAGCGCGCGTGGGCTCGATCCTGCCGCTTTCAGAGGCGCGCCGGGCGCAACGCATGCTCGCGGGCGCGCCACACAAGTCCGGCAAGATCGTCCTGCAGATCGGGTATCCGTAGCAGGTATCGTCTGCGCGGCTTAGTTTGAATCGCGACGAACGTTCATTGAAGACCTTGATTGAAGATCCTTGATTGCAAATCAAAGAGAAACGTTTTCAGCGATCCGTTTTCTCCGTTCGAAGCGAACCTTGTGTATAATCCGCCGATGCAAGGAATACCGTGGAGCACGATTGCGCTTGGCTCGCTGTTGCTCATCTCGGCCCACTCAACAGGAGGACAGGACGTGAAATCTCCGCAACCTGAAAAGTCAAAGCCACCGGTCAAAACGGAACAGCGCGGGCGCGTCATCGGAATCGGCGGCGTCTTCTTCAAATCCGCCAATCGTGATCAGATGCGCGAATGGTATTCGAAACATCTGGGACTCTCTGACACAGGCTCAGGCGCGATGCTGCCGTGGCGTGAACACGATGACCCGCAAAAAGAACACGTTACCGTTTGGACGGTT
>Ga0210394_10005636_pt1 | contig 13967 bp, 13 predicted proteins | sample IncBWC12MmetaG_FD_160121 | JGI IMG/M metagenome (GOLD analysis project Ga0210394, IMG submission 160121) | Forest soil microbial communities from Barre Woods Harvard Forest LTER site, Petersham, Massachusetts, United States - Inc-BW-C-12-M | ecosystem: Environmental > Terrestrial > Soil >...
GGTCACCCCCGTGCCGAGCAAAAGAGGCGCGAGCCAGATGGCGACCAGGTGCTGCACGGTCGTCCCGATCGCCGCGGCGAACACAACCGACATCACCATGCCGGCCACAGTCTGGTAGCCGACGATCACGCCGAGTCGTGCCAGCGTCAGCTGCCGCGGCGTTATCGGGCACGCGAACTCGAATTCGAGGACGCCAAGGGATTCAGCGCGAAAGCCCACGGCCGCCCCGAGATAGGCCAGTAAGGGACCGGAGAGGAGGAGCGCGACGCTCCTCGAGCCATCCTGCTGGGTGGCTGCGACCAGACTGCCAATCGCAATCACGACAAGAGAGCCAATCCAGAAGCCTGCGTGCAGGACGGTCGTCTGCGAGGCGGCCACCCTGATCATGTATTCCAGCTCGTCCGTCAGCCCAGCCCTGGCGCGCGCTGCTGTTCGAACCGGCACCGGGGCGGGCAACATGGAGCTCAGCCGCTGAACGAGGTCATGCGTCTCGGTCGGGGTTGGATTCGCGGTCCACCTGGCTAGCGCCACCAGGGCCGGCCTGACGGTGCTCTGCTCGTCTTCGCTGAGCCCAAGCTCGCTCAGGGTCCGGCCGAGGTTACCTTCGCTCATGATCCCAGGCTCTCAGTGCGCAGCGCATCTCGCAGTCTGCGCAATCCGACGCTGAGCCGCGACTTGACGGTGCCAAGTGGGATGTCGAGCACCGCAGCGATCTCCTCAAGGCTGAGGTCGCTGCCATAGCGAAGAATCAGGGTCATGCGGTACTCCTCGGGCATTCTGGCGACAGCCCTGGCGATGTCGTCGACGAGCGCGCCGGCGATCGCGAGGGCTTCGGGACCGGGTTTTGGATCCTCCAGGGTTTCAAACGGTTGGTCATCACGGAACGGTCTGCGAGATGCTTGGCGCAGGTGGTCCCGCGCCAGATTGGCCGCGACGGCGAACAGCCAGGGCCGGAACGCACGGTCACGGGAATAAGTGGTCTGCCGAAGCAGCCTGATGAACGTTTCTTGAGTGAGGTCTTCCGCCGTCGCCCGATCGCCGGCAAGCATCCGAAAAAAGAAGCCGAGCAGCTGGGCGTGGTAGCGGTAGACGAGGGCCTCGAGGGCAGCACGGTCACCCTCGCCGACCGCTCCCATGATGTCTTCATCACTCCGGTGCACCCGCTATGGATACGTCAACCGGCAGCGGAAGGTTCGCCGCAAAAGATCTGCCTGGCCGCGATCAGCCCGAGTGAGTGCGACCTCAGCTCATCTACGCTGATGGCAAGTAAAGGAGGGGATTCATGGATACCTCGCAGAGCTTGGACTCGCCGGCCGTCAAACTTGCACGCTCGCACCTCGAGGCGTGGACCAACCACGACATGGAGACAGCGCGAGGCAACCTTGCTGAGGACGTTCAGTTCTTCAGCCCGGCAGCGAACCTGGCCGGCATCGACGAGTACATGGAAGGGGCTCGCGGCCTCGTCCAGTTCGCAAAACAGGTGGTGCCGGGCAGCCTGCGCATAATCGCGGCCACCGGGGACGAGCGGAACGCATTGATCATGTACGAGGTACGCACCGAAGGCGGCCCGTTCGGAGCCAGGCTGTTTCCCACGGCGCAGACCTGGGTGCTGGACGACAACCGAAAGATCAAGACCGAGCGGATCGTTTCGATCGTCATTCCGCTGAACACGGTCTGAGCTCGGCGTGGCCGCTTGGCGCGCTCGAGCTGAAGGTCCTGGACCTCGAGCGAGAGTCCGGCTTCTACGAGAGGTTCGGGCTGACCAAGCTGGACGGCGACGACAGCTCTGCGACCTTTGGCGCAGAGGGAAAGCCGCTGCTTCGATTGAAAGCCGCGCCGCCCTGCGCCGCCGTTCCAGGCAGACGGCCGGCCTCTATCACTTCGCGATCCTGCTCCCGGCGGAGGAGGAGCTCGGGGGGTTCTTGCAACGGTCGCTGGAGGAGAGGCTCCCGCTCACGGGAACTTCCGACCACTTCGTCAGCCAGGCGCTGTACTTCGACGACCCCGAAGGCAACGGCATCGAGGTCTATGCGGACAGGCCGCGCAGCGAATGGACCTACCCCGGTGGGCGCCTCAACATCGGTGTCGAACACCTGGATTTCGAGCGCCTGCTGCGCATCGCAGATGCGCCGCGGCCGAAATTCTCAGAGGGAACGGTGCTGGGTCACATGCACCTGAACGTCGGCGACCTGGACCGGAGCCAGGCTTTCTACGAATCGATGGGCATGGCGCTGACGGCTGAGGCCGGAAACGTGATGCGTTTTCTGAGCTGGGACGGATACCACCACCACCTGGGGATCAACCTGCTCGAGGGCCGAGGGGCAGCTTCGGTCGAACCGGACGTGGCCGGCCTTAAGAGCTTCGAGGTGGGCCGTCTCGATGCGCCGGCGACAGACCCCGACGGAATCGAGGTCATTCTGCCGCAGGCTTGACCCCTGCGGCCTGATGCTGGCACCAGGCGTACAGCGCGTCATAGAGCGGCGTCTCGAGCGCGATCTTGCGGTGATCGTCTTCGCCGTGCACCATCGCGAAGCCTTGTGCGATCGCCTTCAGGCCGGCGGCTTCAGGGGTGACCGCGAGGTCCGCAGACACGTCGGCGCCGTGAACAATCGCTGCAAGATGATCAAGTGCAGCGTCCTGCAAGCCGTACTTGAGGATGATCGACTCGAAGCTGCACCGGCCGTCCACGTGGCCAAGTTCGACGCCGCCCACGTCATACGGGATGGCGTCCTCCCTCCCGGCGACCGCCGAGACATCCGCCGCGGGAACATAGAGGAACTCGGCGTCCGGATCGATAAACCGCTTGATCAACCACGGACACGCAATTCGGTCGACGCTTGCATTCTCTCGAGTCACCCACTTCATCGGCATTTCCTCCTTGTTCTTTCACATTGGCATACGGCGGGCCGTTGCTTTATCCTCGGCCAGTGGCAAGCGTCCTCGTCGGGCTGCACCTGGCCACGGAAGCAGCCTTCGCTCTCCTCACCCTCGCGGCGGTGATCGACTGGACCCGTCATCGCGATGCCCGCAGCGGTTACCTGGCCGTTGCGTTTGGTTCGCTGACTGCTTTGATCCTACTGGCCCCGGTGATCGGCCACGCCGGAGCTTTCAACCAGCCGGTGACCGACGGCACGCTCGTGATCTTCCTGCTGTCGGGCTATGCCCTTTTGATGTTCCGCGACGCCTTGATTCCGTTGGGTTCGGCCAAGCGCTGGGTCACCCTCGGAATCGTGGCAATCGCGTTGCTGGCTTTGGCGGCCCAGTTGCCATCTGATCCGCAACCACGACTTGGTCCCTTTCAAACACTCGTCGCCGGCGCTTTCTTGATCACCTGGAGCCTTTGCATCCTGGAGCCAATCTTCCGCATGTGGGTGACATCGATCCAACGCCGTGCCGTCGAGTCGGCCCGGCTGCGTGCCCTGAGCCTCGGCTACGCTGCGCTGTTCGCGGAAATCGCCGTGGCAACCCTGGCCGGCTCCGCCGCTCGCACCTTGTATTTCGTCCTTGTGACGGACCTTGTCACCCTGGCCATAGTGCCGCTGCTTTACGTCAGCTTCTCACCGCCCTCATGGCTTCGACGCATCTGGAGAGAGCCGGAGGAGGATGCATTTCGCAACGCGCTGCATGACCTTTTGACGTACAGCCCCGACCGCCCGACGCTGGCCAACCGCGCGCTCGGATGGGCGACACGCCTGGTTGGCGGCGCAAGCGGAGTCATCGTCGATGCCGACGGCTCGATCCTGGCCGCCCACGAGATGTCGCTCGAGCAGGCACAGGCGGTTGTGGCGGACGTGCATGCCGGCCCGCCCCCCGGCAACGCGCGAACTTCGACACAGCCCTCCATCAGGCTCACCACGCCGCTGCACCTCCAGCAAGGCGAAGGCTGCATGGTCATCCTCGCCGGGCCTTTCACCCCGATCTTCGGCGAGGACGAAATCGTGCTCCTGCGCCAGTACGCAAACAGCATCAGCGCCGGCCTCGACCGCGTATCGCTGAGTGAGAGGATCGCTTCCCTCGAGAAGGCCAAGACCGAGTTTCTCAACGTCGCTTCTCACGAGCTGCGTGGCCCGCTGACGGTCATCAAGGGATATCTCACGATGCTCGAAGCCGGGGCGCTCGGAGGTCTATCCGCCCAGTCTTCGTCGGTGGTTCACCTGCTGATCGCGAAATCCGACGAGGTCAACTGGATGGTCGAGCAGATGGTCGAGGCGGCCCGCCTTGAAGAAGGGCGGATGGCGCTGAAGAAGCTCCCTGCAAACCTCGTCGAATTGACGGACCAGGCAATCGAGAGCGTCAGCCAGCTGCTGACCAAGCACCAGCTGAGCGTCGAGAGGCCTTCGAGGGCGGTGGAGGCCGAGGTCGATCCCGATCGTTTCCAGATCGTGGTCAGAAATCTGCTCAGCAACGCCGCCAAGTACTCACCCCACGGCGCCCGCATCAGAGTCCGCGTCACAGGCAATGACATCGGCATGGTCGCCGTGACCGACGAGGGCATTGGAATCGCCGAAGAAGACCAGGCACGACTCTTCAGCCGCTTCGTCCGGATCGAGACTAAGGCCACCGAGAATATATCCGGTACAGGTCTTGGTCTGTGGCTGTCGCGCGAGATCGCGCGAATGCATGATGGTGACATCACAGTGGAGTCGACGCCTGGCAGAGGCAGCACATTCACGCTCCGGGTTCCGCTCAGCAAGTAGCGTGATCCCGGATGTCCACACGCGATTCGAACCGGCACGGCCCCTTGACCTCGGCCTGACGCTGGCCACGATCGGCGAGCGACGGTCGTTGCGCATCAGCCCAGGCGAGGCGTGGCGCGCCACTCTCACGCCTGATGGGCCGGCCACGGTTCACCTCGTGCAGGCCGACGGCGCTGTCCATGTCGAAGCCTGGGGCCCGGGCGCGTCCTGGGCCGCCTCCCATGCGGCTGCGCTCTGCGGCGAGCAAGACGACGATGCCGGCTTTGCCCCGCGGCATCCGTTTCTCGAACAGGTTCACAAGCGCCATCCCGGGATGCGGATCGCCAAGACCTCAGCAGTTTTTGAAGCGCTGGTGCCGGCCGTGGTCGGCCAGAAAGTCGCCGGCGCCGAATCGCGCCGTTCGTACGAGCGCCTGGTCGATGCGCTCGGTGAGGCGGCGCCCGGACCAGTCAGGCTCACCATTCCGCCCTCGGCGCGCGTGCTCGCGCGAACACCCTACTGGACGTTCCACAGCTTCGGGATCGAGCGCCGGCGCGCCAATGTGATCATCGGAGCCGCCCGAAGCGCGGGGCGACTTGAAGAGACTGTCTCGATGGATCTCGCGTCTGCATACATGCGCTTGCAGGCATTCCAGGGAATCGGACCGTGGACGGCCGCCCTGGTGGCGTCGGCCGCGCTTGGCGATCCCGATGCGGTTCCGCTCGGCGATTACAACCTACCCCACAGCGTTGGGTTCGCCCTTGAGGGGACGCCGCGGTCGACCGACGAGCGCATGCTCGAGCTCCTCGAGCCGTATCGCGGCCACCGCGCTCGCGTCCTCCGGCTCATCGCGATCTCTGGGATCGCCGCGCCACGTTTCGGTCCGCGAATGCCCCTGCGTGATCTCGCCAACAGCTAGCCCGGTGTGGTGACAGTGCCGGGCTCTGGCCCGCATGTCCAGCCGCACCAAAAGTTACTGAAGCTTGGTGATCTCCTCTTCGACGACGTCGATCAGTTCGCGCATGCCGGCGCCATCGAAGATCAGCCGTGCACCGGCAGCTTTGAACAGTTCGGGTAGCGGTTGGGTCGCGCCGAGCGCCAGCGCGGCCCGATAATTTCGCACCGCCTCCTTACGGTCTTTAAGGCTGTTTCGCCACACTTGCAGAGCGCCGAGTTGCGCGATGCCGTACTCGATGTAGTAGAAGGGGCTCGAGAAGAAGTGCGGCTGCTGATACCACCTAGCGACGCGCTCGCGATCGAGCCCGCTCCAGTCCACGCCGCTGCCTTCGAATCGCGCCCGCAACTCCAGCCACTTGGCGTCACGCGCGTCCCTGTCGCGTCCGGACTCATCAAGGTAGATCCAGTGCTGAAACGCATCGACCGATGCGCAGTGTGGAAAGAACATGACGATCCCTTCCAGGTGCTCTAGGCGTGAACGGCGCTCCTCGTCTTCGTTGTAGTAACCGCCACTGTCCTTGCCGATGAAAGGCGCCGCGAGCAGCTCCATCGACATCGAAGCCACCTCTGCCATCTCGGACCCTGGATGGCGCTGGAAGAGGATTGGCAACCGCGCCGCTTCGAATGAATGGAACGCATGGCCTGACTCGTGGAGCAGAGTTCTCACATCGTCGTCGACGCCGACCGCGTTCATGAAGATCAGCGGCTGCTTTCTAAAGGAGAGAGTCTGGCTGTAGGCGCCTGGGGCTTTGCCTTTGCGATTCTCGAGATCGAGCAGCTTGGCGTCAACCATGGTCTCGAAGTACTTGCGGAACGCCGGGTCGACGTGGCCAAAGACTTTACCCGCTCGCCGGACGAAGGTGCCCATGTCCGCGAACGGCTTGAGCGCTGGTCGCCCTAGAGGGTCAACGGCGGTGTCCCACGGCCTGAGGCGATCGACGTTCATCGTCCGCCGCCGCCGGGCCAGGATCCGCTCGACGGCGGGCAGGACTGCTGTCTCGACCGCCTCGTGGAAGCGCATACAGTCGTTCGGCGTGTAGGCGAACCGGTTCTTTTCCTGATGGGCGTAATCGCGAAAGTTTTCGAAACCGGCGTTGCGCGCGGTTTGCTGTCGAACGTCATACATGCTGTCGAAGATGGCCGCGATCGCATTTCTCTTATCCGAATAAGGTTTGGCGCGAAGCTTGAATGCCCGTTCGCGAACGGAGCGATCGGGAGCCTCGAGGTAGGGGAGAAGCTGTGCCGGAGTCTTCTCGAGGCCCTCCCATTCGATGGTCATGGAGCCGATGAGCTTCGACCACGTGGTGGTGAGTCGAGACAGCTCGGCGGCAAGCGGGACGTTGGCATGATTGAAGACCCGCATCTGGTTGCGGAACCTCTCCACTGTGGTTTCGAGGCCTGGGCGCACGTAGCCCAAATTCACGAGCCGCTCCTGCAGTCTTACGCGCTGCTCCTGGGCCCTGGGCGAGATCTGCGCGCCAAACCGCAGCTGCGCCGACTCGCGCGCCGGGTCAGACGTGTCGCATGAGTAGTCGAAGCTCGCCAACGCGGCCGCCTCAGACAAAAGAGATTCGAACCGCGACCAGTCGGCGAGCCACTCCTCGACATTCGTGGTGTCAAGAGGCCGCGAAACGAGGTCCTCGTAAAACGGCCGGACGTCGTCCCACGTCGCCTCTTTGAAGGCATCAGGAGACTCGGGAAGCGCCTTTACCCCACCCACACCCGTAGGGCATCAATCGTACAGACGCCACCTTGTCCCCTCCAGGCAGGGGGTGACTCGAGGCGCGAAGCGGCTTCAGGCCGACGCAATCATTTAGGCCCATCCTTACTAACGCCCGCTTGCGTCGGGGCGTTGCCGGCACGGCTGACGGCGGCTCGAGGGCTACCCTTCAGCCCGATGAGCAGTCCCTTGCGATTGCCGGCAGAGGTTCGCACGGCCGCGGCAACAGCGCTGGGCGCCACGAGCTTCGATGGCGAGTTCGCCTGGCTGAGCTGGGGAGGCACCGTATGGCGCCTGAGCGCCGGCTCGTCGGTCGTGTACGTCAAACGAGCGTCGGCGCTCAGCGCCGAGCGCGATCGGCTGGCATGGCTGTCGGGGCGCCTGCCGGTCCCGGAGTTGATTGGCTTTTATTCGGCCGAAGGTGACGAGTGGCTGCTCACGCGAGAAGTGCCTGGAGTGCCGCTGTATCACCCGTCAATCGGCTGGGAGCCGGAGCGCACTGCCGCCAGGTTTGGCGGGATCCTGCGCGAGATTCATTCGATCGATGCCACCACGTGTCCGTTTGGCGACAACGGTGCGGGCCGCGTGTTCATCCACGGCGACTACTGCTTGCCCAACGCGCTGGTGGTGGACGGCCGGCTGACGGGCCTGGTCGACGTGGGGAGGTCAGGCCTTGGCGATCCCGATGACGATCTTGCCGCGGGCCTGTGGTCCCTCCACTACAACTTCGGCCACGGATACGGTGGCCACTTCCTGGAGTCTTATGGCGCCGAGCCGATGAACGATCGGGACATGGAGAGGCTTCGGCGTCGGTACGGTAGGCCCGCTCGGCTAAAACGTTCCGTCCGTGTCGACCGCTCGCCAGCAGTAAAGCGCGGCGATTGATCTGTAAGGCTTGAATCTATCTCCCTCGTCCTGGAAGGCGCGAGGCTTGGGGGGTGCCTCGAGCTTGTGCGCCAGCGCCCAACCTTTGCGCACCCCGTAGTCGTCCACCGGCCAAACGTCCAGACGGCCCAGCTGGAACATCAGAAACATCTCCGCCGTCCAGCGGCCGATTCCGCGTACGAGGACCAGGCGCGCGACCAGCTCGTCGTCGGACAGCCCGTCCACGTCATGCAGCGGAACCGTCCCATCGCTCACTTTCAGGGCGAGATCGGAGATGGCTGCAGCCTTGGACCCGCTCACGCCCGCGGTCCGCATCGCGCCTTCGGGCAACGCCAGCACCGCGGCGGGGGAGAGGGCGCCAGAGAACAGGTTCAAGAACCTGCGGTGGATGGTCGATGCCGCCGCACCGGCCAGCTGCTGGTACATGATCGAGCGAACCAGCGCGGCGAAGCCGTCGGGCAGAGGGTCCCGCAGCTCGAGCGGCCCCGCCGCCTTGATGAGGCGGGCCATCGCCGGATCGCGGCGGGCGACCAGCCTGGTGCCTTTAGCCAGCTCGCGGTGCACGGAGGGTGTGGGTAGGTCGGTCTTCGCTTTGATCAGGCGAATTCGGACATGAAGGTGTCAAAGTCGTCGCGCGTCATCCGCAGCTCGCCTTCGCTCAGGTCCTTGAGCGGCATGTCAGGTATGTGCTCGGTGGTGGCGAAGTCTTCCATGGTCGTGTCGAGGTAGAGCAGCCCCGTCACCAGGTGGCCGGCGGCGCGGCGATCGGTGGGATCGTGATCCTCGCCCAGCTTCTTGAGCATGATGTGCGACCCGTCGTGCAGCTCGACGTCGCGGACCGTCCCGGGCTCGTAGTCAACGTGGACCTCTTCGAAGAAAGGCACGAAGGACACGTCTGCGATTGATTCCTCATGGTCCTTGACCCAGCTGTAGCTCTTGGTCGAGCCGTCGTGGTCGTTGAAGGTCACGCATGGCGAGACGATGTCGATGATCGCCGTGCCGCGGTGTGCGATCGCGGCCTTTATGAGCGGCACCACCTGCTTGCCATCACCGCTGAAAGAGCGCGCCACGAACGAGCAGCCGAGCGTCAGCGCGACTGCGCACGGGTCGATGGGCTGGAAAGTGTTGACAGCGCCTTTCTTCTGGACCGAGCCGATGTCCGCGGTGGCTGAGAACTGGCCCTTGGTGAGGCCGTAGGTTCCGTTGTCCTCGATGATGTAGGTGCAGTCGATATTGCGGCGGATCATGTGCATGAACTGCCCGAGGCCGATGGATGCTGTGTCTCCGTCGCCCGAAACGCCGAGCATGATCAGCTGGCGGTTGGCGAGCTGGGCGCCGGTGGTGAGAGAGGGCATGCGTCCATGTACGCCGTTGAAGCCGTGGGCGGTCTCGACGAAGTAGGCAGGCGTCTTCGATGAGCACCCGATGCCCGACATCTTGGCCAGCCGATGCGGCTCGACGCCAAGCTCGTAGAGAGCCTTGACCATGTGGTTGGTGATCGAGTTGTGGCCGCAGCCGGCACAGAGAGTTGTCGCGGCGCCTTTGTAAGCGTCGCGCTGCAGGCCGATGCGGTTCAGGGTCGCGCTCATGCGGGCACCGGCTCCGCTTGCAGGAGCGGCTCCGATATCGCGATCGCCGGGATCGGCTGGCCGTTGTAGTGGCGGATCGACTTCAGGCGCTCGACGAGCCCAGCCGGAAGGTCGAGGCGGATGAGGTCGAAGACCTGGCCGTCCCGATTCTGTTCGACCACGTAAACGCTCTCGTGCCGCGCCACGAAAGCGGCAACCTCCGACGACAACGGCAGTGCTCGAAGGCGCAAGTAGTCGACGGGCCGGCCGGCAGCTGCGAGGGCCTCTCGCGCCTCGAGCACGGCGGCGTGGGTCGAACCGAATGCGATCAGGCCGACCTTTGATCCGGTCGCCTCGTCGACGATGGGTGCCGGCAACACTGCACGAGCAGTCTCGAGCTTTCGCGACAGGCGATCCATGTTGCGCGCATAAGCGTCGGCGTTCTCGGTGTAGCGGGCAGACTCGTCATGGCCCGACCCCCGCGTGAAGAAACCAGCGGAAGGGTGATCGGTCCCGGGCAGCGTGCGGTAGGTGACAGCGTCGCCGTCGACGTCCTTGTAGCGGGCCCACTGGCCGCCCAGTCGGTCGAGGTCTTCTTTCGAAAGCACCTTGCCGCGGTCAAACGGCTTCTCGGGATATTTGAAGGCGGGAGTCATCCAGAGGTTCATGCCCAGGTCGAGGTCCGAGAGGACGAAGACCGGCGTCTGGAACCGCTCCGCATAATCGAATGCGTCGCGGGCGAACTCGTAGCACTCCTCAACCGTCCCCGGCAGCAAAACGAGGTGCTTCGTGTCGCCGTGCGACAGCGTGTAGGCGAAACCGATGTCACCCTGCGACGTCCGGGTGGGCAATCCGGTCGACGGTCCGATTCGCTGGATGTCGAAGATCACGACGGGCACCTCGGCGTAATAGCCGAGGCCTGCGAACTCGGCCATCAACGATATGCCCGGGCCCGAGGTCGAGGTCATCGACCGGGCGCCTGCCCAGCCCGCTCCGATCGCCATCCCCACCGCCGCGAGCTCATCCTCCGCCTGGACGATGGCGACGCGCTTCTCGCCGGTCGCGGGGTCGATGCGATACCGATCGGTGTAGGCGATCAGGTATTCGCACAGGGACGAGGATGGGGTGATGGGGTACCAGGCGGCGACTGTGACTCCGCCCATCAGGGCGCCGAGGGCGGCGGCCTGGTTGCCCTCCACGAGCACCTTACCCTCGACCAAGCCCGTCATCGGCTCGAGGCGATACGGGTCGGTCTTCGAGAAGTTGTCCTTCCAGTAGTCGAGGCCGACCTTGATGGCGTCGAGGTTGACCTGCACAGCCTTGGGCTTGGTGAGGAACTGCCGCTTCACGCCATGCTCGATCGCGTCCCAGGGGATGCCGAGCAGGCCGGCGACAACGCCGACGTAAATCATGTTGGCCAGCTGCTTGCGCAGCGTCTCGCTCTGGATCTTCGACTTTGCCAGCTTGGAAAAGGGCACCGGGTAGTAGGTGACATCAGCCCGCGCTTCGGCGTTCGAGAACGCCTCCTCGTGGATCACCGCACCGCCGGCGCGCACCGACTTGAGGTCTTCGCGCCAGGTGGAAGGATTGAAGGCTACGAGGACGTCGACCTGGTCGGTGCGGGCCATATGGCCGGCCGGGGTGATCCGGAGCTGGTACCAGGTGGGCAATCCCTCGATGTTGGAGGGGAACACGTTCTTAGGGGCGACTGGGATGCCCATCTTAAAAATCGCCCGCGTCAGGACCAGGTTCGCCGTCTGGCTTCCGGATCCGTTGACGGTCGCGGCCTGGATGGTTAGGTCGTTGATTATTTGCTCGGTCAATTCGTTTCTTTGGTGGCGGATCAAGAATGTTACGCGTCTGGTGCAGCCAACAAGGCAGGTTTGGGAACGCGGGGGCGCACGCTCCATTTCCGCTAGAGTCGTCAATCTGTGAAGGTCGCCATCCCCAAGGAGAGTGCTCAGGATGAGCGACGGGTAGCCCTCGTCCCGGACACCGCAGCCAAGCTGATCGCGGCCGGGCTCGAGGTCAGCGTGGAGCGAGGGGCCGGCGTTAACGCCTTCGTACCTGACGAGGCTTACGAGTCGGCGGGCGTCAAGGTGGTGAGTGGCGCGCCGGTTCTCCTGAAAGACGCAGATGTCGTGCTCAAGGTGCAGGCGCCGTCCGTCGCCGAGGTCGAGCTCCTGAAGAAGGACGCGGTGCTGATCAGCTTTCTCCAGCCCGCGACCCAGGGCGATATCGTCTCCGCGCTCGCCAAGCGTGGCGTGACCTCGTTCAGTCTGGAGCTGGTCCCGCGCATCTCGCGCGCCCAGTCAATGGACGCACTTTCCTCGCAGGCCTCCGCGGCGGGTTACAAGGCGGTCCTGATTGCGGCGGCGCGCCTTGGCAAGTTCTTTCCCATGATGATGACGGCGGCCGGCACGGTCGCTCCCGCGCGGGTGCTGGTCATGGGCGCCGGTGTTGCCGGCCTCCAGGCGATCGCCACCGCACGTCGGCTGGGCGCTGTCGTGTCCGCTTACGACGTTCGGCCTGCGGTTAAAGACGAGGTCAAGTCGCTGGGCGCGACCTTCATCGAGCTCCCGCTTGAAGCCCAGGAAGGCCAGGGCGGATACGCTCGCGAGCAGTCAGAGGAGTTCCTCAGCAAACAGAGGGAGCTCATCGGCGAGCACATTGCAAAATCGGACGTCGTCATCACCACAGCGGCCATCCCTGGCCGGCGGGCGCCGTTGCTGGTGACGGCGGACATGGTCAAAGGTATGAGGCCGGGCTCGATCATCGTCGACCTGGCGGCCGAGACAGGTGGCAACGTCGAGCTGACGAAGGCGGGCGAGGACGTCGAGGTCGGAGGCGTCACGATCATCGGCACCCGGAACGTGCCTTCCACGATGCCGCTCCACGCCAGCCAGCTCTACGCCCGCAACGTCGCCAACCTCCTCCTGCACCTGGTCAAGGACGGCGCCATCAAGCTGGACTTCGCGGACGAGATCACCAAGGGCGCGTGTGTCACGCACGGCGGGGAGATCGTCAACGAGAGAGCCAAGCAGATCACGAGTCCTGCGTCATGAACAACGAGCTCCTCAACGAGCTGACGTTTTTCGTGCTGGCGATCTTCGTCGGCATCGAGGTCATCTCCAAGGTCCCGACCATCCTGCACACACCCCTGATGTCTGGCACCAATGCGATCCACGGCATCATCCTCGTCGGCGCGATCGTCATCGCGGCGGGCGCGAGCAGTCCGGTCAACATCGCGATTGGCCTGGTGGCGGTGATCCTAGCGACCACCAACGTCGTGGGTGGATTCGTGGTCACCGACCGCATGCTCGAGATGTTCAAGGGTCGGCAAGCGCAGAAAACCGAACCGCCCAAATGACTCTAGCCATCGCCGTCGCCTATCTCATTGCCGCAGTTCTCTTCATCCTTGGGTTGAGGCAGCTGAGCTCTCCCAAGGGCGCTCGCAATGGCAACTTCACCGCCGCGGCCGGAATGGTGATCGCATTGCTGGCCACGCTTCCATTGCTGCACTTTACGACCGCGGGCGTGACCATCATCTTGATCGGCGTCGTCATCGGGGCTGTCGTTGGGGTCGTTGGTGCCAGGCGCGTGAAGATGACCGCGATCCCGCAGATGGTCGCCCTCTTCAACGGCGTGGGCGGCGGCGCGGCGGCGCTGGTGGCGGTCGCAGAGCTCCTGCAATTTGGCACGCACCCGGCCTTCACGGTGGCCTTTCCGAGCGTCTTCAGCATCGTCATCGGATCGGTTTCGTTCGCTGGCAGCATGGTCGCATTTGCGAAGCTGCAGGAGCTGATGACCGGGACGCCGATCACATATCCGGGCCAGCAGCTCGTGAACGGCGTGCTCGCGGCGGCGATCGTCGGTTTCGTGATCGCCGTGCTGGCAATCGCCTCCGTGCCCTTCTCGTTCATCGCCCTGATGGTGCTGGCGCTCATCCTCGGCGTGGCGTTCGTACTTCCGATCGGCGGGGCTGACATGCCGGTCGTGATCTCCCTCCTGTACGCGTTCACCGGCCTGGCCGTCGCAGCCAGCGGCTTCACACTCAACAACTTCGCCCTCATCGTGGCGGGGACGCTGGTCGGCGCCTCGGGCAGCCTGTTGACCAAGCTGATGAGCGATGCGATGGGCCGCTATCTGGCGAACGTGCTC